>Ga0105046_10011127_pt1 | contig 14006 bp, 12 predicted proteins | sample MAT03_FD_78385 | JGI IMG/M metagenome (GOLD analysis project Ga0105046, IMG submission 78385) | Freshwater microbial communities from Lake Fryxell liftoff mats and glacier meltwater in Antarctica - MAT-03 (megahit assembly) | ecosystem: Environmental > Aquatic > Freshwater > Ice > Liftoff... | reverse complement strand
TGCGTTTCTGCAATTACAATTTTTCCAGTTTCGAGATTTTCTGCAATTAATTTGTAATTATGCTCGTAATCTAAATTCGCTACAAAACGGTATAAAATATTCGGGGATGAAGCAAAAATGCCCGGTTGCTTTGCTATGCCTAACGTATCACCGTCGACCCTAGTTAATGGGAAAGTATTTACTAAACTGCCAAAACTATATTCTTCAATGCGCACAGTTAACTCATCACCATAGTAAATAGCATCAGGGTCAGAAGCCAAGGTTAAACCATCTACTTCATCGCTAAGGTAGGCGCGATTAATTCTGATATATTGAGTGTCCGTAGATGCATCCAACAACCCGTAAACTATAGGTGTTTCAATAAAATCGGCATTTAGGTCAAAATCTGTTGAGCAACTGTTAGCACTTGCAGCAATGATTATTCCTGCTGCCACCATCCATTTATTCATAGCCCGCAAAGGTAGCATTTTTGAACATTACATTGTAAACAGCATGTAAAGATTGACATTCAACTGATGAAACATGCCTGTAATCTGTATTTATTACCGCTTTTTGATGGTTAACTACCTGTTTAGCGACAAAACAATAAGTGCGGGCATTGGAAATCTGACAGTGTGTCATAAAAAACGGAGTGGTATAATCATTGACAATTCACCTTTATAAATTAGTAAACAAACAATCTTTATACAATGGGAAAGATAATAGGTATAGACTTAGGAACCACAAATAGTTGCGTTTCGGTAATGGAAGGTAACGAACCAGTTGTTATTCCGAACGATGAAGGTCGCAGAACAACGCCTTCAATTGTTGCATTTTTAGATAATGGCGAGCGCAAAGTAGGAGATTCTGCTAAGCGTCAGGCAATTACAAATCCCCGCAAAACTATTAGCTCTATTAAGCGCTTTATGGGACATCGCTACAGCGAAATATCTAAAGATCTTGAAATGATTACTTATGAAGTTATCCGCGGCGATAACGACACAGCGAGGGTGAAAATTGAAGATCGCCTTTACACACCGCAGGAAATTTCTGCCATGGTGTTACAAAAAATGAAAAAAACTGCCGAAGATTACTTGGGTACTGAAGTTACTGAAGCGGTTATTACTGTTCCGGCATATTTTAACGACTCTCAACGTCAGGCAACTAAAGAAGCTGGCGAAATTGCAGGTTTAAAAGTAAAACGTATTATTAACGAACCAACAGCAGCTGCATTGGCATACGGACTCGATAAGCGTCACAAAGACATGAAAATTGCAGTGTTTGACCTTGGTGGTGGAACTTTTGACGTATCGGTGCTTGAATTAGGTGATGGCGTTTTTGAAGTAAAATCTACAAATGGTGATACACATTTAGGTGGCGACGACTTCGATAAAAAAATTATGGATTGGTTAGCCGATGAATTTAAAAAAGACGAACCAACAATCGATTTACGCAAAGACCCTATGGCATTGCAACGCTTAAAAGAAGCTTCCGAAAAAGCTAAAGTTGAGTTGTCGGCTTCCATGGAAACTGAAATCAATTTGCCTTATATCACAGCTATTGATGGTGTGCCTAAACACTTAGTTAAAAAAATTAGTCGTGCTAAATTTGAACAATTATGCGACGATTTAGTGCAACGTACTTTGCGTCCTTGCGAAGCAGCTTTAAAAGACGCAGGTTACGCCAAAAGCGAAATAGATGAAATTATTTTAGTGGGAGGTTCAACACGTATTCCTAAAATTCAGGAAGTAGTTGAACAATTCTTCGGAAAAAAACCAAACCGTAGCGTAAATCCCGATGAGGTTGTTGCAGTTGGTGCAGCCATTCAAGGTGGTGTTTTAACTGGAGAAGTTAAAGATGTATTGTTATTAGATGTAACACCACTTTCGTTAGGTATAGAAACTTTAGGTAGTGTGTTTACGCGTTTGATTGAATCAAATACAACAATTCCTTCCAAGAAAAGTGAAGTATTTTCTACTGCTGCTGACAATCAAAATCAAGTTGAAATTCACATTTTACAAGGTGAACGTTCAATGGCAAAAGATAACCGCACAATAGGTCGCTTTATTTTGGATGGCTTACCTCCATCAAGAAGAGGTGTTCCACAAATTGAAGTTATTTTCGATATCGATGCAAATGGTATTTTACATGTAACAGCAAAAGATAAAGGAACAGGTAAAGAACAAAGTATCAGAATTGAAGCTTCTACGGGTTTGAGCGATGATGAAATTAAACGCATGCGCGATGAAGCAAAAGCCAACGAAGAAACAGATAAAGTTGCTAAAGAAAATATCGAAAAATTAAATCGTGCAGACGGTATGATTTTCGAAACTGAAAAGCAATTAAGCGAATTTGGCGATAAACTTAGTGATGGTGCTAAACAACCTATTCAGGATGCATTAACCGAATTGCGTGAAGCACATAAAGCACAAGATCCAGCTGCTTGCGATGCGGCAACAGAAAAATTAAATACTGCATGGAATAATGCTAGTCAGGAAATGTATGCGGCACAACAGCAGGCAAAACCTGATGCTAACGCAAACGAGCAAACACAATCAACTGAAAATGCAAATAAAACAGATGATGTTGAGTTCGAAGAAGTGAAATAATTATTGCACTTAGTAATAAATTTAACCCGTTGAGCAATCAGCGGGTTTTTTTTGTATGGGGAATGGCATTAATTAAACCCAGAATAAGCAACGCAAGTCGCAACATCTTAAGGCTTGAAATAAAATTAGATATTTCCAGTTAATTATATGGCTCTTTATAAATTATTTGCTAGTTAGTATTACCCAACTTAATGATGATTTACTTCTTGCTATTTATTAATTTGGCTTCCATCAATTCAAAAGAAAAAGTTTTTTCTAGAATATCGAATTTTTTGAAACACATTTATTTTATGCTAAAATTGAAGTGGTGCAACTTGCTTCGTTTAAGCGTGAAAAACGATATGATATTATTTATATTTAGTAGTTACTTGCTAAATGGTGCTTTATTTATTGCAGTAACATTATTTTTGTTTTAACTTATATTAAGCCGAGGCAATTTATCATCATAAAGAAAAAGACAGCCCATTTTGACTGCCCCTTTTAATACGTTTTGCTATTTCTTTAGCGATATCATTTAAACCAGGTTAAATCTGTCGTTATGCATAACCTTTGTCCAAGCGGCAATAAAATCGGTAACAAATTTGGCCTGTGCATCAGTGCTGCCGTATACTTCAGCAAGCGCACGGAGTTCGGAGTTGGAGCCAAAAACGAGGTCAATTTGAGTTGCTTTCCATTTTACGCCACCTTTTTTACGATCATGTCCATCAAATAAATCTTTCGACTCATTAGTTGGTACCCAAGCGGTATTCATATCGAGTAAATTGATAAAGAAATCGTTAGTTAAAACGCCTGGCCGATTGGTGAATACCCCATTTGATGAATTATCGAAATTGGCATTAAGTGCGCGCATCCCACCTAACAAAACAGTCATTTCCGGAGCCGACAATCTTAAAAGCTGAGCCTTGTCAATTAATAATTCGGCTTGTGAAATAGTATATCTTTTTCTCAAATAATTGCGGAAGCCATCTGCCGCAGGTTCCATTACTTCGAATGATTCAACATCAGTTTGTTCTTGAGTCGCATCCATTCTGCCAGGTGTAAATGGCACTTCAATTGCAATGCCGCCATGGCTAGCAGCTTTTTCAACCGCAGTGTTACCAGCTAAAACAATTAAATCGGCGAGTGATATTTTTTTACCATTTGCTTGAGCTGCATTAAATTCTGCTTGAATGTTTTCCAATGCAGTTAATACAGTACTTAACTGCGCGGGATTATTCACTTCCCAATCCTTTTGCGGAGCAAGTCGAATACGCGCTCCATTAGCGCCACCACGCTTGTCGGAGCCGCGAAAAGTTGATGCAGATGCCCATGCCGTGGATACTAATTGTGCAGCAGATAATCCTGTATTTAATATTTTAGTTTTTAAAGTTGCAATATCAGTTGAATCTACTAAAGCATGATTAACTGTTGGAATAGGGTCTTGCCAAATTAGTTCTTCTGCGGGTACTTCATTGCCCAAATAACGAGCACGCGGTCCCATATCACGATGTGTTAATTTAAACCAAGCTCGTGCGAAGGCATCAGTAAATTCGAGTGGATTTGCATAAAAACGACGCGAAATTTTTTCATAAATCGGATCAAAACGCAACGATAAATCGGTGGTAAGCATTGTTGGCAGATGTTTTTTAGATGGATCATGTGCATCGGGCATTTCGGGTGCTGCATTTTTTGCAATCCATTGGTGCGCGCCGGCCGGACTTTTTGTTAATTCCCATTCGAATTTAAAAAGGTTGTCGAAAAAATGAAAACTCCACATCGCCGGTGTTTGCGTCCAAGTAACTTCAAGTCCGCTTGAAATGGTATCAGCACCAAATCCTTTGCCAAAAGTATTTTCCCATCCAAGGCCTTGGTCTTCAATTCCAGCAGATTCTGGTTCAGGGCCAACGTGTTGCACATCGCCAGCACCATGTGTTTTACCAAATGTATGTCCACCTGCAATAAGTGCTACTGTTTCTTCATCATTCATAGCCATGCGCGCAAAGGTTTCACGAATATCTTTAGCTGCTGCAAGTGGGTCAGGGTTACCGTTTGGACCTTCTGGATGTACATATATTAAACCCATTTGCACTGCCGCAAGCGGATTTTCGAGGTCTCTTTCTCCTGAATATCGTTTATCTGACTCGAGCCATTTGGATTCTGAACCCCAATATACATCTTCCTCAGGTTCCCAAACATCGAGTCGGCCACCTCCAAATCCGAATGGTTTAAAGCCCATCGATTCTAATGCAACATTACCTGTTAGAATGATGAGATCGGCCCATGATATTTTTTGACCATATTTTTGTTTTATTGGCCATAATAATCTGCGTGCTTTATCGAGATTCACATTGTCGGGCCAACTGTTTAACGGTGCAAATCGTTGCTGTCCGCTACCAGCTCCACCGCGGCCGTCACCAGTTCGGTAAGTACCTGCACTGTGCCATGCCATGCGTATAAATAAAGGACCGTAGTGCCCGAAATCGGCAGGCCACCAATCTTGCGAGTCAGTCATTAAATGGTGCAGGTCTTTTTTGAGTGCCTCCATATCGAGGCTTTTAAATTCGTTTGCGTAATTAAATTCACTACCTAAGGGGTTTGATAAATTCCCATTTTGCCGTAAGGTATTTAATTTCAATTGGTTAGGCCACCAGTCACGATTTTTTGTTCCGCTGGTTCCTACACTGTGCTGCTGTGTAGCTCCTGTAAATGGGCACTTGCCGCTGTTGTTTGAGTTATCTTCCATTTTTAATTCGTATTTATCAATATTATTTTATTCCGATTTAACTGAGTAATTTAATTCCTTAAAGCAATAAAATAGTTAACAATATAAGCGTGCTAAAGTTTTTTTGTTGATTTGCCTTTCGTATTTTTAAACTTACCAACTATCTGCAATTTAACATCCTCAATTTCAAAATCAAGAATACGATGTTTTTTGAAATAATTAGTCAAAAGTTGATTTAAATCATCATTAAAATAATCTTTTATCTTGTCGGTCTCTATACAGTATAAGTGGTGATGGGTTGCCATGATTGCGTCATACCGCATGGCATCTTTATCTGTTTTCACCCTTTTTAATAATTCGTGTGCTGCCAACGTGTCTAATACCTTGTAAACAGTTGCTGTGGCTATATTTGGGTGGGTTCTCCTGATGTAATCGATAATGTTTTCTGCCGTAGGATGATTATTGAGCTTACAAATGGCTTCAAGTATCACAATGCGCTGTGGTGTAACTTTGAGCCCTTTTTCGATAAGTTCTAAACGGATTTGTTCACCAGTCATGTTTATTAATTATCAAATGAGAATTACCCGCTTTGCCTAATAAGCAAACTTATAGTTTAATAGTTCAATAAAAAGTTTTACGACAAATTTTTTTTTGGTGAGATAGGTTATGCCGAAGCTTGTTTATTAATGCTAAGCTTTTCGTTTGGCTATATTATGTTATTGAATTTATCATTTTACTTAAATGAGACTGACAAACTTATTTTTCTGCGCTTGTTTGTTTTTATTGGAGCTTGAACAATTTATTCAATGGACATTATTAACGCAACTAAAATAATGATTTAGTTGGGTTTAACCTGGGTAGCAAACAATTTGAAATGCGCATGTTTTGGTAAGGGAAATTTGATTTTATTTCAGACTATAAGATGTTGCGATTGCCTTTGCTTATTCTGGGTTTAATAGAATTTGTTTATCATAGAATGGATACAGCCCTTGCTAGCCCAGATAGTAGTGGAAACCCCGCATCCTGCTCTCGATAATTATCGGGAGCAGGAGCGGAGTTGGAACGGATAGCTGGTTGAATATTTGTTGGTTGGCAAGATGTACATGCTCCAAAACTTAATTATATATTTAACCCAAATTATTCAATAGACGTTAGCAAATTAATCAAACTATTGATTTAGTAGGGTTTAACCCGAATAGCAAACAATTTGAAACGCGCATGTTATTGGATTGAAATATCTGATTTTATTACAAAATGTAAGTTTTATGACTTCCATTGCTTATTCTGTTAAACTAATGTTGTGCAATAATTCTGATAGGATTATTCAGCAGGTTTTAAAATTTATTTAATTGTTGTGGTTGGTTACTTCTTAATTTTGCAACTGAATTCTTTTCCTAATACTTATCCAATTAAATATTTGAAAATAAGGGTCAACATTTTAACTTTGTTGCATTAAATTAAATCATTATGGCGAATTTTAATATTCGAATTATATCTTTTCAAAGTGTGGATTATGATAAGGAAATTGCATTGCGCTACGATGTGTTGCGTAAACCTTTGGGATTACAGTTTACTGCAGAACAGCTTTCGGCGGAAGGTGCATTTTTACACTTGGGTTATTTTGAAGGAGATGATTTACTTGCGTGCTTAATTTTGGCGCCTGAACCAAATGGTAAGATAAAAATGAAGCAGGTTGCAGTTGCAATTAATAAACAGGGTAAGGGTATTGGCGCTCAACTGGTAAATGGTGCGGAAGCGCTTGCAGCGGAAAAAGGTTTTACTTTAATGTATTGTCATGCACGCGATACGGCAGTTCAATTTTATTTAAAACTTGGCTATCACAAAATAGGAGATATGTTTGAGGAGGTTAGCATTCCTCATTTTGAAATGGAGAAGATTATTAGTGTTTGAGATTATGCCTGATGAATTACTGTATTATTAATTTAGCAGTATTTGGTTAATAATTAGGTTAATATTTGGCGCTAAGAAAGTGAAATTATGTTTTATCGCTTCTTTTTATTGCTGTTGGCATCTAAGGTTTCCCAATCAATTAAATCGTTGATAGATGCAATTTCTACCATACCATCTTTAGAAACTTCAAACGGCTTTGGTTTTATCATGGTAATAGGAACAATTGGTAAATCGCGGGGTAAAGGTTCTTTTTGAACAACTAAATTAGGATTTGTAATTATCTCAACCGCCACTTTTGTGAGTCCGCTGCTAATAAAGTTGAGTTGTCTGGCTGCCTTTTCTGTTAAATCTATTGCGCGGAGATTCCATTGCGGCATGCGGTCATTTATGCGGACAATTACTGTGGAGTCGTTACTCAAATTGGTGACCTTAACCCAAGTGCCCAATGGCAAATTTTTGTGAGCCGCAGTCAGCTTTTCTTGACTATAAATTTCGCCATTAGCTGTTCTTCTACCCACAAACATGTCGTGATAGAAGCTCGCAGTGCCGGTTTCAGTCTTACCAATTTGGGTAAATCCTGATGTGCAAACACATACGAAAACCAATAGCAATAAGCTTTTTAATAGGTTACGTTGCCGCATTGTAGAATGAAAGTTACTGAACACACCAATATTACCCAAATTTCAGGCCATGATGTTTTCCACATACCTAAAAGTGAAGTGTCAAATTACGTTGAACTTGCGGGTAATTTTACCAGCATTGGTTTCAAAAATGATAATGTAGAGACCAGGAATAACAGCGCCATTCAAGTCGATTATATCAGAGTCAGGGCGACCGCTAAGGTTTTCTAATTCAACAATCTGACCTGTTGCTGATACCACTTTAAAACTATAATAGTCAACATCAACAGTGGTTACTTGTAAAATTGCATTTTCTTTTAACAAGGGATTAGGGGAAATAGTTAATGACTGACCTGTGCTTAATTTAGCCTGTGTCTGATTTGTTTGCTTGTGGTCATCGCCGTTAATATTAACTGCAACTTGTGCTGATGCGGATATGGATAAACAAATGCAAAGGATTATTAAAAGTAGTTGATTGCGCATGGTATATTATTGGCTGTTAAACTAAATGTTCAGCAAATCTAAATTATTTTATTGCTAAATGCAAAGTTCAATTGTTGGTTTAGTGTCAAAAAAGCTGCTGAATGCCTAAGCCAAATTTGGCTTCGTGGTCTAGTAGCCATTTTTTTCGGTCCATTCCCCAAGCATAACCGGTTAAACTATTGTCGGAACCCACTACGCGATGGCATGGAATAACGATTGCAATTGGGTTTTTGCCATTTGCTGCGCCAATTGCCCTAGTTGCCTTTGGGTCGTTTAGCAATTTCGCAACATCTAAATAGCTGCATTTGGCTGCATAAGGTATGCCTTGAAGCACGCGCCAAACCTTTTTTTGAAATTCTGTTCCGTTAGGGGCAAGCGGCAACTCAAAATGCTTTCTGGTTCCTGCAAAGTATTCATCTAACTGATAAAGACATTGTTTTAACAGCGTTTCAGGTGTTTGAGATTCTTTTTCAGTGGAATCAACTAATGAAAGCGACACAATAAAATCTGCATTGTGCACAATTTCGATTGCTCCAATTGGTGATTGATAAAAAGAAGTTTTTAACGCTGACATGGCTGTGTTTGGACAAAGGTTAAAAAATATTTGCTGAAGAAAAATTATTCTTTTCAACCAATTTGAGCGGCACTATTTAACGCCATCAAATAATTTTCGTTTTTGTTTGATAAAAACATAACGAAATGAAATGCCTAATCCTAAATTAAACCAGTCGGTTTGTTCTAATTTTAATCGCGGCTTAATATCTGCTGAAACAACAATTGGCAATAGCAAAACTTTATATTCTAATCCAAAAATAACATCAGCTCCAAAATAAGCAGAATCGGCTTGGTAATATCTGCCATAAACTGGCCCACCACCTATATAAGTATTCAAACTTTTTCCAAATAAAACATTATTATGATATTGGAGCATGCCAGAAACGGAAATTTCACTGAGATTAATCATACCAATTCCTTCAAAAGTTACATGCTCTAGTATTTGTTGTTGCAAGGTAAGGCCAAACCCTTCATTGCTCATTCGAACGCCACCGGCGGTAATATACTTTTGACCGAAAAGACTAATTGGCAAAAGTGCAATTATTAGTAGCAAGCGTTTGTTTATCTGCATTTATTGCTATTTAAACGATATAATCGTATTGTTTATTTAAATTATTGATACTGTTTCAACTCGGCCCTATATCTTTGTAAAATGGGATTGAAATCGTTGCTTGCAAAACCTTTTGCCGATTATATAGCTAGGAAAGTATATGCTGCTTCCCGCAATGCTGTTGACCGCCAGCAAAAAATCATGCTTTCCCTTGTTCGACAGGCATCTCGAACTAAATTTGGTCGTGATCATCAGTTCAGTTTAATCAATGATTATGCCGCATTCAAAAAAAATGTCCCAATAAGAGATTATGAAGGATTGCGATTTTATATAGATAAAATGGTAGCAGGTGAAAGTGATGTGTTATGGCCTGGCAAACCATTATATCTGGCTAAAACCTCTGGAACCACCTCAGGTGTAAAATATATTCCACTCACTAAGGAATCTGTTCCGAGTCATATTAATGCTGCGCGTAATGCCTTGTTAATGTATGTGCATGAAACAAGAAATACAGATTTTATAAATGGAAAAATGATTTTCTTGCAAGGCTCTCCCGAATTATTTGAAAAAAATGGAATCAACACAGGACGCTTGTCTGGTATTGTATATCATTTTGTTCCGGGATATTTACTGCGCAACCGAATGCCGAAATACGAAACAAATTGTATAGAGGATTGGGAGACGAAGGTATTGGCAATTGCAAATGAAACATTAAACGAAAATATGTCGCTCATTAGCGGAATACCACCTTGGGTGTTGATGTATTTTGAAAAATTAACTGAATTAACAGGTAAGCAAACTGTGCTGGAGGTGTTTCCAAATTTTTCCCTATTTGTTTATGGCGGCGTAAATTATGAACCATATCGGGCAAAAATCGAGTCTATTGTTGGCAGAAAAATACCTTCAATTGAAACCTATCCTGCAAGCGAAGGTTTTATTGCCTTTCAAGATAGTCAGCATGCAGAAGGCTTACTGCTCAATGTTGATGCAGGTATTTTTTTTGAGTTTATTCCTGCGTCGGAGGTGATGGATGAAAACCCTACACGAATCATGTTAAGCGATGTGGCATTGGGGGTTAATTATGCTATTATCATTAATAATAATGCAGGTTTGTGGGGATATAATATCGGCGATACCATCAAATTTGTTTCGTTACAACCACACCGCATAGTGGTAACTGGACGTATTAAGCATTTTATTTCTGCCTTTGGCGAACATGTTATTGGAGAAGAGGTAGAGTATGCGCTGTTGCAGGCCGCAGCGGCCGAGAATATAGCAATTGCGGAATTTACGGTTGCGCCTCAAGTGAATCCCGACAGTGGATTACCTTACCATGAATGGTTTGTTGAGTTTGGCACTCAGCCTAACGACATGAAGGCATTTGCATTGAAAGTAGATGATTTCCTTCAACAAAAAAACATCTATTATAAGGACCTAATTGAAGGTAAAATATTGCGCCCGCTCGAAATAACATTAATTCAGCCCGGCGGCTTTCGTAGTTTTATGAAGGCAAAAGGTAAACTTGGCGGCCAAAACAAGGTTGCAAGGCTTAGCAACGACCGACTAATAGCCGATGAACTAAAAGAATGGACAGTGTGTTAACAAAGTTTAATCTTAACTAAAAAAAATATACAATTTAATTCACGAATTTCGCGACACTTATGGATGTATTTATACAGATTGCGCAACTGATTCTTGCGCTTACAATATTGGTTTTTATTCACGAATTAGGTCACTTTTTAGCGGCCAGAATGTTTGGCATTAGAGTAGAAAAATTCTACATATTTTTTGATGCTTGGGGCAAGAAAATATGGTCGATTAAACGGGGTGATACAGAATTCGGAATCGGCTGGTTGCCTTTAGGCGGATATGTGAAAATTTCTGGTATGGTCGATGAGAGCATGGACAAAGAACAGATGAAAAAACCTGCCGAAAGCTGGGAACTTCGCTCTAAACCAAACTGGCAAAAGTTTATTGTAATGATTGGCGGTATTGTGATGAACGTAATTCTAGGTATCATTCTTTATATTTTTATTCACGCCAATTATTCCAAGTCGTTTATTACTGTTGAAGGAATAAACAATGCAGGCGGAATTTATGCAACAGCATCTGGACAGCAATACGGATTTAAAACTGGAGATAAATTAGTTTCCATTAATGGAAAATCATATCATCGAATTGATGATTATATGTCTGCACGTTTATATTTCGGTTCTAAAATACAAGTTGAACGCGATGGGCAAATTGTTCCGATAACAGTTCCCGATAGTGCATTTAAAGACAAAATGCGCGGTAATTCTATTTTTGATTTAAGGGCAGTTGTATCTGTTAATGCATTAAATGATTCGGTGCCATTAGCAAAAAATGCAGGAATACAAAAAGGTGATATTATTAAAGCAGTTGACAGCATTCCCGTTGGATATATGAGTCAGATGACGGCATTGCTTAAAGAGAAAAAGGGTAACGCTGCTGCTATTACAATTGAAAGAAATGGAACGCCAATCACATTAGTTACACAAGTTGATGAAAATGGAAAAATTGGTATAATCACCAATTCAAAATTATACGGCTACGATTCTGTGGAATATACATTTGGTAAAGCATTAAGTTATGGCACACGCGATGCATTTGAAGTATTTTATTTTCAAGCAGTTAGTTTAATGCGCATTTTTAAAGGTGATATTCCGGCTAAAGATTCTATTTCTAGCCCAATAGGTATTACAAAATTGTTTGCGCCGAAATGGGATTGGGCATCGTTTTGGGTGCTCACAGCATTGCTAAGTATGGTACTTGCATTTATGAATTTATTACCGATACCAGCGTTAGATGGTGGACATATTATGTTTATTGCAATTGAGAGTATTACAGGCAGAAAATTATCGGATAAATTTATGGAACGTGCGCAAGTTGTGGGCATGATTTTATTATTGTCGCTGATGGTTTTTGCTGTTGGCAACGACATATTTAAAATGATTGGGTAATGCTGAAATACAAACTACTGATATCGTTTAGTATTTGTTTTTTATTAGGCTTTCATTTTGCCGAGGCACAAGCTGTGCAGAGCGGACAGCTAATTGCTGCAGATAGCGTGAAAGGACATAAAGTAATGATTATTCCTTTTGACCAGAATAATTATTTTTCGGATGCGGACCCTGAATTAGCAGAAAAAAATGAGAAACAGGTTACAGATATATCACGGTTATTTCGATATGGATTAAATTATAATATTAGTGCAAGGGTTATTTATACCAACCCTGCACACAACATTTTAACAGATACAACACTTGCCTCTGTAAAAGATTTAAGTATGATTTATGCCTCGGTTAAATATCAATTCGAAAAACCGATGGATGTAAATAATGCAGATACAACTTCTAAAATAATTCAACAACCTGATTTATTTGGCAATGGAGGCACCCCTGAACCAGAAGAAAAACGCGAAAAGGTTTTTAAAAAGAAAGATGAAGCAGAAGTTAAAAGCGAAAAGTATTTAAATGCAGTAGTTATGTATCCGGATATATTTCTTGATTTGCAAAAAAAATATGGAACCGATTTGTTTTTATTTATTAATCAATTTGAATTGGTTACAAATTACAATCATTGCTTAGACAGATCTGCCAATTATTTTGAGCGCAAAGTTGTAGTCCATTATTCAGTGTATGATGTAAATGGAAGTCAATTGCAAGGCGGGGCGCATAAGGTTACGTTTTCGTCGGGACAAACAAATGTTGATGAAATAATTGCTACTCAATTTCCCATAATCGCAGCATATTTAAGCAATACTATTGATTTATTGACTGCGGTGCCTGAAAAGTCGAAATCCAAATGAAGTATTTTGAATTATATAATTTGCCAGTTAGTTTTTTAGTAGATGAAGCTGCAATTAAAAAAAAGTATTTCACCTTAAGCAAGCAGTTTCACCCCGATTTTTTCGGCAATGCTGCTGCCGACAAACAGCATGAAATGTTGGAAGCATCAACATTAGTGAACAAGGCATTTCAAACATTAACCGATTTCGATAAGCGAATGAAATACATTCTGCTGGAAAAGGGTTTTTTGCAAGAAGAAGAAAAATTCATGTTACCCCAAGACTTTCTAATTGAAATGATGGAGCTGAATGAATTATTGATGGATGTAAAAATGGAGGGAAATCACGCAACTATTGCAGCAATGGAATTACAAATTGCTGATATAGATAAAGCGTTAACAGATGCTATTTTGCCCACATTAAACACATTTAAATCTACGGAAACTGAAGCTGCCGTTTACCTTTCCATCAAAACCTATTACTACAAACGAAAATATTTGCAGCGTGTAAAAAACCAGCTTGCAGGTAAGGTGGAAATGTAATCTCTTGTTAACATTTTTTCAATCGGAATTAAGGGTTTATTTGCAAATAAGGAGTATTAAGTTAACTTTGCACCCTGATTAATTCATTAATCATCACTCTTCTCATTAACACAATGAGTTTTGCCGAAGTGGTGGAATGGTAGACACACCGGACTCAAAATCCGGCGCCGTCAAAAAGCGTGTGGGTTCGAGTCCCACCTTCGGTACGAATTTGTTGATTGAACAAGATTTATTTATTGAGCAAAATT
>Ga0105046_10011124_pt1 | contig 14006 bp, 12 predicted proteins | sample MAT03_FD_78385 | JGI IMG/M metagenome (GOLD analysis project Ga0105046, IMG submission 78385) | Freshwater microbial communities from Lake Fryxell liftoff mats and glacier meltwater in Antarctica - MAT-03 (megahit assembly) | ecosystem: Environmental > Aquatic > Freshwater > Ice > Liftoff... | reverse complement strand
GTGGGTCGAGGCACCATTGTTGGAGTAAGTTGCCGTGTCCGCACGGAAGGCGAACGCGCTCACCCAGTGGCGGTCGATCATCTTCGCCACCACCGCAGGGGTGTCCGCTTTCACCGGTGGCTTCGCAACATCACCGACGGCGAAAGTCACCGTGCTGGTGTGCTCACCGGCCAACAGCACATAGTCACCAAACCCGGTGGCACGCTCACCCAACTTCAACTCCAACGTGTTCGTGTCAAGAGATCGAACCGAGTCACTCCTCCACAGCGAGTCACCGGTCGATGTCAGGTGCACCGACCCATAACGGGGGAAGTGCCAAATCGCTTCTGGACCCATCAGCCCAGCCTCGCCAGAGAACGTCAACGACCCGAGGGTGCAGGAAGGAGTTTTGCGGTTGTCGGTCGCGATGTGCCATGCAGAACTCGTCCACGCGCGCAACTCTCGGCTTCCCACCCGCTTGGCGTCAAGCACGATGCGGTCCTTCTCGACGGTGAACGTCAACACGTAACGCTGTCCCGACTCCTCCAACGCAATGTCGTAGGTGACCGAGTTGCCCTTCACTTTCACGCTTCCACGGAAGTTGGTGGCCATCAAACCAATAGGCCTAAAACCCGTGTGATGGGTCAGGCGTGGGCCCTGGCCAAGATACTCAGCATTCTGGTCCTGCAGCACCGGGTATTGGCCGCCAAGGTAACCACCCGCACGAATGAGATCCATGAGTCGCGGAATCTGCAGCAGATTGTCGTTCGTTCGCCCGTTGCCATCCTCATCAACAGAAAAATAGCTCCACCCTGGGGTGTAGAGCCGGAAACCCACCTCAAGGTACGGGGTCACAAAACGCACCTCGGAGTTACGGTGAGTGGCCGTCACCCCCTCCGGCAAACCCGCAAGATCAAGCGACTCGACCTCAAGCAGAGATTCACGATCCGGCGCCCACGGCTGGGTCGGTTCACCCTCAAGAACCAGGCCCGTCATCGCCAGAGACCACCCAGGCCACCACCGATCCACATCCGCTTGCCTGATCTGCGCAACCAACCCCGTCAACTCGCGGCCACCAAGATCCACATCAACACCACCACCGAAAACCTCCTCCGGCGTCGTGTGGATGTCCTTCACCACATCCCACCCAGAAGCGTTCGGAGTGCACAAACGCACATGAACCGCAGCCTCACGCTCCGCCCCAGCACCATCCTTGAAAAACCCTGCAGCCTCGACAATCCTCAAAGTGTCAACACGCAACGGCGTGTCAGCAAACAACGCCCGCGCATGAATAATCCGCCGATCCGGCGCACCAGCCGCCTGCTCCTCCGCATCATTCTCAGCCCAATGCGCCCGCGTCGACAACCGCCCCGGAGCCGCCTTCTCCAACACAAACGTCGGCGTGTTCTTCGGATGCACAAACAGATTTCGCTTCACTCTTGGAACCCTTCCCAGTAACGTTGACACCAAATTGTATTCTCAATATGCTGTTTGCAACAACAAATCTCTTACAGGGGTCCTGAGTACGAGCGGAAACCATGAATCCGGGAGGAACAGAGCTTGACTTCATCAGCGCGTATGGGTGTCAGTCAACGCGACTCGACTGACTCTGATTCGAGCCCAAGCACGGCGGCGCACAAGCGCAAAGCACGTCGGCTCGAGGGCGCTGGGTTTGTCGTGCCACAACTGGCGTTGCTTTTGGTCTTTACATTTTGGCCGCTGACCCAAGTCATTGCGCTCTCCTTCACAAGGTACGACGGATTCTCGGACCCGGAATTCTTCGGCTTGGGCAACTATCAGTTCTTGTCCGAATGGGCTGACTTCCAACGGATCATTTTCAACAACATCGTGCTGTTGTCCGGTGTGATTCTGTGGGTGGTCGTGCCTTTCATGCTCGCCATACTCATCTTTCCAATGCGCGGTGCCACAGTCATCCGAGCGTTGCTGTTCGTACCCGCAATGCTGCCACCCATCACCGTGGGCGTTGTGTTTCGAATTGTGCTGGCGAACGACGGGCCCCTAAACCAGGTGCTCAGCGCTGTCAGCTTCGGATTGATTTCGCCGAATTGGTTGACCGACAGCAACATCGTGCTATTCAGCATCATCCTGGTCATCTGTTGGGCGACCATGGGAAGCGGAATTCTTTTCTACTCTGCCGGACTCGCTGCTATCTCGCCGTCTTACATCGAAGCGGCGCTCCTTGATGGGGCGAACAAGTGGCAGCTGGTGTGGCACATTTACCGACCAGCCCTCAGTCCCATAACCCAGTTCTGGGTCCTGCTCTTGAGCGTGACAACGATTACTGGATTCTTCCCTTGGATTTTCGCGCTCACGCGCGGCGGCCCCGGAGTGGCATCAACAACTCTCGATTACGCGGTCTACACGACACTGCTCGGTGGAACGCAGCTGGGCCGGGGGGCTGCAATCGCAGTCATTTCCCTCCTTCTCATGGCGGTCGTCGTGATGATTCAAGTTTTTATGCGGCGGATTCGGCGAGCGGACGATTGGGCGTGATGTTGTGAACTCAAGGATGGACACCCGGAGGATGCGATTCGTCTCAGGTGTGATCGTGGTGCTCTCGGTGGCGATTGTTATGGGGCCTCTTTTGTGGGTAATCCGGGTCGCCCTACGGCCGGTCAACGAGTTCGTAGCCGCTCCGACAGATATAGGCGGCACGTGGACCCTAGAGAACATCATCGTTGCAGTCACCGTGGGTGGAATGGGTTCAGCGATCTTGAACTCCCTGCTCGTAATCTCGATTGGGGCGCCGCTCGCAGTTCTCCTCGGAAGTATGACTGGATATGCTCTTGCTCGTTTTCAGTTCGTAGGCAAAGGCATCATTGGGGCCGCAGTCTCGATTGCACTGTTCTTGCCGATTGCGGCCCTTGTAATGCCGATATTCAACCTCGCCCTTGACTTCGGCATTCTGAATTCGCTGCCGTGGCTTGCGGTCATCTATGGAGTGATCTTCTCGTCTTGGGTGACGCTCTTCCTGCGGTCCTACTTCGTGCAATTGCCCTCCGAGATCTTCGAAGCAGCCAAGGTGGACGGCGCCGGCTCCGTACGTACTTTTGTGTCGATCGCCTTGCCAATGGCAAAACCCGCTCTCGCAACAGCGTTGGTACTCAGCTGCTTCGTCCAATGGAGCGAACTGCTGCTCGCCCTGCTCCTCCTACCAAATGGAGATACGCCGACCGTGCCGGTAGGTATTGCCCAATTCTCATCCCAATACAGGACTGGGGGTCCACAAACCGCAGCAGGGATGATCGTCGGTGTTCTGCCGATTCTTGTGCTGTTCCTCGTTGGGCAGCGATGGCTTCGAGCCGGAACGCTATCCGGATCAGTGAAGAACTGACCCGCGGCCACAAACACAACCGTTTTCACCCGTCGGCACCTGTCGGCAATCACCACACACAACAATGGAGGTTAGGAAAATGAAAGTACGTAGAAAGTCGCTAGCGGGGCTAGCGGTATTGAGTGCCATCGCCATCGCCATCACCGGTTGCGCGACTGCTGAGACTCCAGCTGAAGCGACGTCGGTATCTGTACTCGCCTCTGGAAACCCTGAGCTCGAAGGCGTCGCTTACGACGAGATCGCCGCTCTGTTTGCTGAGGCGGGTGAAGCAGAAGCAAGCGTCGAGCTGTCCCCGTTTGACACCTTCTTGGCATCGGCGACGACGAAGGCTCGTTCTGGAGACCTCGGTGATGTAGTGCAGATTCTCCCGGGCGCACAATATGAGTCGCTCGTCCAGTCGTTGACGCCCATGACACCGGCGGACATTTCAGGCGGTGACGCGCTCGGTGGCTGGGAAGCGACCCCCTTCGATTCGGCCAACCCTGACGGAACCTTCGCTGGTGCACCCGTCGGGGGGCAGGGGATAATTTGGTACTACAACAAGGAGCTCTTCGCCCAAGCCGGCCTCGATCCTGAAGCGCCACCGTCGACTTGGGAGGAGTTCATGGAAGCCGCGAGGGCGCTTAAAGCTGCCGGGATAACCCCAATCGGTCAATCCGGAGCCGATAGCTTCCTTTTGTGGTGGGCATGGGGTGCGATGTCAGGACAGTACTTCACTACGGAAGAAGCCAGGCAGATGATTTCTGGTGAGCTCGAACTGACCGACCCACGGTTTGTCGAAATGCTGTCGAAAATGAGGGAACTGTACACGGAGGAGTTGATCAACGCCGACTACGCCGACAAAGCCTTTTCCGACCTCGAAGCATCGTTCGGAGCGGGCGAAGTCGCGATGGTTCCCGGCATCATTTCGGTAATCATGAACTGGAAGGTGTGGGATGAGAACCTCGGAAAGGACGCCTATGGAGTCTTCGCCCCGCCCCAGATCAAAGGCACTCCGCTCTCGGCTTTTCCCTTCTCGCCGGTGTTTGTTTGGGGGGTTAGCGCCGAAGCAACTAATCCCGAGGGTGCGAAAAAATTCGTAGAGACAGTCACATCCAAGGAGGGCCAGACGATTCTCCTTGACAAACTGGGACAGTTCCCCAACCGTGGTGATGTCGACGTGTTCGGTGTAACCGGCAGCAATGGAGCCGCAGCCATTCTCAAGGTGATCGAGGATCGAGGGGCCGTTGAGTCGTTCACTTCCTTCTTGAATGGATCTGCGACCAGCGCAGCGTTGGCCAACCTAACGTTGACGATGCAGTCGGGTGACATCGAGGGCTTCTTGGCAAACCTCGAGCAGCAGCAACGCGGCTAGCAAATTGTCAGAGCGGCCACCCGGTTAGTTGGGGGTGCCGACCGTGAGACCGTGCGGCGAGCCAAGATTGCTCGCCGCACGGTCTCAAACTCGTTTGAGCCGAACCTCAGGGCCGGTACTCCGGCAAGACTGGATGGGATTCCATGACTGAACTCTTGGTAGGCGTGTCTTCCGTGGGTATTGACCCGCCGCTGCCGTTTGACCCGCAAGGATTCGTGCGACGTGCTCGTGCGGTGCGGCGTTATGGTGACCCGCTCACGGTGAGAGCTTGCGTAGTCAAGCGCGGAGCCCTCGAAGTCGCGATCTGCGCGGCCGACATGGCCAATATCGACCAAGCGTTTGCGCAGAAGATTCGAGAGGTGATCGAACGCCAAACGGGGATACCGTTTGAAAACATTTTGCTCAATTCCTCCCACACGCACGCCGCGCCGTGGGCCCGCGTCGACCACAAACTGCACGGGGAGTTCGAGTTCAACACAGAAGCGGAAACGGCGTTCTTTAACCGCCTCCCGTTCGACTACGCCAGTGCCGTCATCCTCGCGCAAGAACGCCTGATGCCCGCGCGGATCTCAGGCGGTGTGGGTCGCGCGCCCGGCATTGCGGTGAACCGTCGTGAACGCACGCCCGACGGGCGCACAATTCTTGGCTGGAACCCTGAGGGTTTTGTCGACGAAGACGTACCGACTATCCGCATTGACTCCGTTGATGGCCTACCAATCGCTACTGTCGTAGGGTTCGGATGCCACCCGGTAGTGCTTGGCGGCGAGGTGGAGCTCAGCGGGCCAGATTTTGTGGGCGCTCTTCGCGATGATGTTGAAGCCCGTCGCGGAGGCGTTTGCCTGTTCTTGCAAGGAGCGGCCGGAAACGTACTGCCGCTCGAGGCTTTCCACGCTCAACCGGGGCCAGAAAAGGTGATGGGGTCACGACTCGCGACCGCAGCGCTTGAATCCATCGTCGATCAAGATCCCCGCGCTGCTGAAATCGTAAAGGTTGCCTACGGATCTGTTACCCCCATAAGCCTGTACCGACGCCAGGTCGCAGAGAACCAGACTGAGCAGTCGTTCCATGCGACACGGAAGGTACTGGAATTGCCTCTTCTGGCCCCGATGACGCGCGGGGCAATGGAAGTTGAGCTCGTCTCGCGACGGTCGGAGCTGTCGGAGCTTGAGCGGCGCTCAGCCACCCGAGCAGAGATCAACCCCATTGCGTACCACGTTCGATGGCTCGAATCGATGATTGCGCGCTCCTTGATCGGCGAGCTCCCGCGCTCCGTATCCACGGAGATAAACGCTATCCGCCTCGGTGACACCGCGATCGTGGGAACACCCGGCGAATTGTTCAGTGAACTTGGAGCCGAGGTACGGCGCCGGTCTCCATTCCCGACAACGATATTTGCTGGCTATTGTCAGGGCGTCTTAGGGTACGTTGCAACGGCCGAAGAGTACGCGTTCGGCGGGTATGAGCCTGCCGTTGCCCAGAGGGGGTACGGGATGCCCGCACCGTTCGCTCCAGAAGCAGGTCATATTCTGGTCGAGCAGGCGGTCGCACTCTTGGAGTTACTCAATGACCCCGGATATTAATCCTTTACTTTCGGCAGTCACGAGATCCTTCGATCTCTTCGACGTTTCGGTATTCGACCCACGAGCGCTCACGTTCCTTCCGCATCAGAGCGTAGCTGTTCGAAACGGCTCGATCTCCTCCGTCCGAGCAGTCGCCGCAAGCAGCGGTCACGATCCGTCGATTGAGCGCATCGACGGGAAGGGTCGCTACCTCATTCCGGGTCTTGTGGATTCTCATGCTCACTTGGCTCACTTTGCGGAGCAGACATTCATTACGGGCGATCAGTACCTGCCGCTCTTTCTTGCCGCGGGAGTGACGTCCGTTCGCAGTACTGGAGACCCTATCGCCGCGGCCGCCGGGGTAAAGCGGTTTTCTGAGGCAAACCCAGACCGATCACCGCGGGTCTTTCTTGCGAGCCCTCTTATCGATGGTGACCCACCAGTGCACCGGACGGGCTATTCCCTGACCGATCCCGAAAAAATCGAGCAGTTCGTAGAAGATATGAGTCGATGGGGAGTCTCGACGCTGAAGATCTACTACCGCACTGGCAGGGCGATTGGTCGAGAGGTGATCAGCGCGGCACACCGGAAGGGGATAAAGGTCACGGGACATCTGGGCCACTATTCAGCGCAGGATGCTGCCGAAGACGGCATCGATTGCCTCGAGCACATCGAGTCTGTCGTTGACTTCTCGACTCCTGATCTACTCCTCCCCCAATCAGAAGACCGCACCAGACTGCGGCACCTCGATCTAGAAAACCCGCGCTGCGCGGCGTTGATCGACCTGCTCGTTGAGAAGCAGGTAACAGTAGTTCCAACGCTGGTGACCTTCGATCAGATGCTGTACCTTTACGATCGTCCGGGCAATCGCTCTCGTAAAGACCTCGACTTGATGCCAGCAACGTTCTCGCAATTCTGGGAGACGTGGAGGTCTGAGAACCAGCTCGACCCTGACACGCTCGACGATCGACTGGCCTTGCTCCGCAAGTATCAAGAGCTAACTCTCTTGCTTCATCGACGAGGCGTCAACCTGTTGGTGGGCGCGGACGCTACGAATCCCTTCGTCGTTCCTGGCTTCAGTCTTCACGACGAGCTTGAATTGCTAGTCGGCGCGGGGTTGTCAGAAGCCGAAGTGCTGCGAGCGGCAACTCTGGGTCCTGCAGAATTTCTAGGAGTAGATGATGAACTCGGATCAATCGAAGCGGGGAAGCTGGCCGACATGGTCCTTTTGTCGCAGAATCCGCTGACGAACATCCGCAATACCCGCAGCATCGAATTGGTAGTTCGCGGTGGGCTACTCTGCGATCCCGATAGCTTGATTGCTCTTGTTCCCGCGTAGCGCTGTGCCAGCGATAACGCCCGAGCCCGACGGCTTGAGCAGTTCACCCGTTGAGCTCGCTGTTGTTACTCGCGACGGAATGATCGAATCTCGGCACTTCGGTAGTGCAGTGGTCCTCGGCCCAAACGGCTCGTCCATTATCGCTGTTGGGGAAAAGTACGCCACCTTCTACCCGCGTTCAGCCCTGAAGCCCCTGCAAGCCGAAGGAGTTTTTGCGCAAGGGCTGAAAGTGTCGAGCGAGTTGCTCGCTATTGGCTGCGGAAGCCACATCGGGACCCCGAGCCACGTTGCACTTGTGACCGCTTTGCTGCAAGACGCTGGATTAAGGCCCTCTGATCTTCAATGCCCCTCAGCGCTACCGGCAGGGCTTGCGGCGCGAGATGAGGCACTTCAAACCGGCAAAGCTCCCTCTCCACTCTTCCACAATTGCTCGGGAAAGCATGCCCTCTTTCTAGCGGCCTGCGTGGTGAACGATTGGTCGACGGTCGACTATCTTGATCGCGAACACCCTCTTCATGTAGCGATTCTTCGATCAATCGCGAGTTCGACTGGAGAGCAGATTGTTCATGTTGGCGTCGACGGTTGCGGAGCTCCCGCGCCAGCCATGTCAATTGAAGCCCTCGCTATCGGTATCCGGCGCATTGCATTGGGCGAAGACGCGTCTCGGGGAAGAATCGCAAATGCGATGCTTCGAAACGCGTGGGCCGTAGGCGGGGCCGGAAACCCAGACACTGTGATCATGGAGCAACTGGGCTTCGTCGCCAAAGTGGGAGCCGAGGGGATAATGGTAGTTGCGACACCTTCCGGATACTCAGTTGCGCTGAAAGTCTCTGACGGCAGTCTCCGTGCCGCGGGGGCGATTGCGCTCTCTTTGCTCGCGCAAGCCACGGCCGTTGACCCCGACATTAGCGCTCGGGTGACACACCTGTTGACCGAACCTGTGCTCGGGGGTTCCGTGCGCGTCGGAGAGATTCGCGCAACAGTAGACGCCCGACCTAACGAACCCTCGGGGACACGACCATCGCCGCGTCTCGAATGAAACAAACGCAAAACAGGCGCGCTCGCCATCGAACTGATAACTCAGTGCGAACCGTCTGAAAACGAAGAGCATCGAGATTATGCCAAGAAACCTAGAACAACCCAGGGAGATTCGATGTCCGCTCACCCACCCCCTTCCGAACCGCGGTTAACAACCCCAACTCCCCAGATCTGGCCTTCGGAGCCGCCGGAGGACTGCCCGTTCGAGAAATCGCTCGACCTCACGGATGTGGCTTTCACAGGTCGTTACACCGACTACACCGACGGGGATGGCTGGTATCCGTCGTGGGCCGCCGACGGGAATCTGTATACCGCTTGGAGCGACGGATCGATTGACGGCGTTCGCTGCTCGTCCTATGGCGGGGACACCGGGGCCACAGCTACTACCGGCGAGGCGAAGATCGAGGGCGACGATCCGCTCCATCTGAAAGTTACCCCGCTCGGCATTTCTCCGGTTCCGGGAACGCCGTATCAAGGGCGTTATCCGTGCGGCAGTCTGGTCTACAAGGGGGTATGGTACTACGGCACCTATGGCCTCGCCCACAGCGGCAAACAGCTAAACAAGCCGGAGAACGAGTTCACTTGGGACATCATGGGGCCGTTTGTCGGGTGGCGCCACTCCACCGATTCCGGCAAGACCTGGGAGGATCCGGCACCAGTTCCGATCGTGCCTTTCTTTGATGAGCCCGAGCGTTTTCATGGTCCGGTAAAGTTCGGCTCGCCGGTGTTCGTCGACTTCGGCAAGGATATGGAGTATTCGCCTGACGGCAAGGCTTACATAATCGGTCATGGTGCCGTCGAGCCGGATCCCGAACCTCGCGTGGGCAACTGTAGCTGGATCAATGGCGACCAGATCTACATGGCGCGCGTCACGCCGAGTATCGAGACCATCAACGACAACTCACAATACGAGTTCTTCGCCGGACATGACGCGCTCGGCAAGGCAATCTGGGAGAGCGACTTCTCGAAAATGCAGCCTTTAGTGGACTGGAATAACCACTGCGGCTTCGCGACGATGACTTACAACGCGCCGTTGCAGAAGTACTTAATGTGGATCACGGACGGACGGAGCGGGGATCATTCGCCGTACGACACCTATCTCCTAGAATCCGACCAAATCACTGGCCCATGGAAACTCGTAAGTTACCTGCGCGATTTTGGCCCGCAGGCGTACTTCGTTCATCTCCTGTCGAAGTTCATTAGCGCAAATGGTCGTTCCGGGTGGGTGTGCTACTGCGCGAACTGGTCCGAAGTTATTTACGGCCCGAAGTGGAAGGGCAATCCGCCGGGCAGCAAGTACGGGTTGTGCTTCCAGGAGATAGAACTGTTGGGCACGGGCAAAGTTGCGGGAGCACCATAAGGGACCGCCAGGGTCACTGAAGCGGCGCAGGTTCTCTGCCGGTCCTGTTCGCTCTTGGCGAGATCCCGGAGATCTCGGCGTCGGCCGGCGTCGCGGGGATCGTTTCTGCAGCACCCTTTCTCGCTGGGACGGTGAGCAGCATCCACTTGATTCGACGGGATTATCCCGCTGCTGTCGACTGCGTCGGCGGAAGTGAATCGAGCTGAGTGACCCCACCGCTGCCGCCGCAGCTATACAACGCCCACGCATGCAGGCAGCCCAAGGTCTAGACGCAAACGACCACACAGTAAATTGATTCGACATTCAGAACAGGCCTTGGTCCTTGCGAACGGCTACTCGCCGGGCGGACCCGGCGATTCGAGATGAAGCGTCTATTGAGCGTCAAACCCTGGCGGGAATCACTCCCAGAAACCTAGCGTCCGATGGAAGGGAAAGGACACACTTTTCTCAAGCCGACTCGGACTCACCGCCCTACAGCTTCTCGTGAGCACCCCTCAACATCCGGGTGGCGGGTCTGATTGTAAAATATCTCGACGATGAGAAACCCCGTCCCCGCGGATCAAACGCCATCGGTTATCTTCTGGGACCGCAAAGCGCCCAACGACGCACCGTTTCTCACCTCGAAGACCTTCGCGGGTGTTCGTTCTACCGGCTCCATGGCGACATACACGGCCGCAGACATTTGGTACCCCTCTTGGGCGTCAGACGGGAATCTCTACAGCTCATTCACCGACGGACATGTGCACGGCTGCCTCGTCGCCAGCGTCGGCGACGAGGCAGCCACGGGTCACGCACGGATTTCCGGGCGAAACCCCTGGATCTCAAGATTGACGAGGTTGGATCGCATCCTGAATCCGCCAGCCCGTACGCAGGACGAAACCCTAGCGGGTCGCTGGTTCACGAAGGAATTTGATATTACGGCACTTATTGCCTGAACGATTCGGGCCGTGGATTGTTTTGGGACGTCCTCGGCCCGCTTGTCGGTTTTCGTGTGTCACACGACCTGTGTAAGACTTGGATTGATACACCGAACTCACCCACTTCTCCGATCTTCTCTGAGTCCGGGCTTGAAGAAAACTGGGTCAAATTTGGTGCGCCGCACTTCGTTGACTTCGGCCAGAACATGGGAGCATCTCCCGATGGATATGCCTATTTGGTTGGCCATGGGAGCATGACGTCGGCGCAGAATCTCAGCTTGATGACGGGAGATGACGTGTTTCTTGCTCGTGTTCTTCCCTCGCCAGAAACGGTCAACGACACGTGGCGCGGCAATTTTTCGCCGGCACTCGTGCAGGGGTAGATATCTCGGGTTCGGATGTTGTTGACGCCCGTCCGATCGCATCATGGTCGGGCCACATGGGCTGTGTCACGGTGACCTACCATCCCGCGACCAAGAAGTACTTCGTGTGTGTCACGGATTGCCGACCGGGTGGCAAAAAGGAAATGAGTTCTCACATCCTTGAGGCCGATTCATAGACTGGCGTGTGGAAAATTGCCGCCTGCCTGGACAGTTTCGGAAAGCAAGGCTACTTCCCCAATTTCCCGTCCAAATTCTACAGCTCGGATGGGACAAGGGGGCGGTTGAGCTATTCGGCTAATGACATGTCCTTTTTCGGAGAGCCCAGCGAGGTGGACCCTCCGGGGGGCCGTTACGCAATGTGTCTTCTGGAACTCGAACTCGTTCCACTTCCGAAATTTGAACCGATCCCGATGTTCTTTGACGAACACCGCTCCTAAAGCGTTTGACGCGCTCTAATTGTGGAGTCACGACACAATCAACGGATGTTCGGAGCGACATCATCGCCAGAACGAGATCTGATCACTTCGTGCCCCGCGATCTCACGCAGTTACCGCCCGTTGGGAGGCATCGAGTCGCTCGAGCAACCCGACCAAATTCCCCGTTTGCATCGCATCAGTCAGCAGCTCGCACGCCAAATGCTGCGTGGATTGACTGAAGAAGCCACCAAAGTCATCGACGGCACCAACACGCTCTATGATCGCTCGGATACTCCTCGCCCCCACGCTCAACGAGACGGCGTGGACGTCGATGTCGGTTCGGTTCGGAAACTGACCCGCACCGGCCAAAAGCTTCGATTGACCCTCGATGGAGGCGATCAACTCGACCGCTCGTCTAGCTTCCCTGCGGATCGAATCTCCTATGAAGCCGTACACGAATGTCGGGCCGAGGGACTGGCCCCAAAGAGCCTTGCCGTCTATCGCTGGTGCGGTGAACACTCCGTAAGCATTCGGACCGAGGGTGCGATCCCAATCCCGCCAGTTCATTAGCAGTGAAATGATGCCCGGGATGATCGCGATTTCTCCGGCCGCGAAGAGGCGACCGACATCCGCCATGCCCAGGTCGGCGGAACCCCTGTTGATCAGGTCGTCGAGATAAAGCCCCCGGAGCACTTCGAGCGATTTGAGAAACCTCGGGTCCAGAATCGATGTCTGACCGCTCACGATCATCCTGCATTCGTCTGCGCTGAAGTACTGAGGAGACAACGAGTTCCAGGCCCACCACAACAACACTGAATCCGCGCCAGATTGACCGATTGGCTGAATCCCTGCGCGCTTCAAAGTCTGAGCTGCGGTCCTCAGCTCTTCCCACGTCGTTGGCGCCCTTTCGGCGTCAAGCCCGGCTCGACGGAAAAGTTGCTTGTTGTAATACCAAATCGGCCCTTGGCTGCCGACGGGCACCCCAGCAAAGATCTCTTGCCCCCTAGATGGCTGTAATGGCGTCGCGTCCCATCCGCTGAGAGCAGCCCCTCCCGTGACCGTCGATGTCGTCGAAGGCGAAAGCGAGCCAAACAATTCCGACGCGAAACTGCCTGGCAGAAACTGCACGACACTGCCGTCGTCTTGAGATTGAGAAACTTGACTAGTTCGACCTGAGAACAAACTGAGATTCCGACTCGTATATAAAGCCTCGATCTCCTCCCTCTCGGAAACCTCCGCAAGCAGCTCGACCATGACCGCCTCATGGTCGGCGGTACTTCCGGTGTGATACACCTTCAGATCTCGTCCAGTCATCACATATCTCTCCCCAGTCGACCGTCCGTAGTTCGATCTCCCGCGGGACGGGGCGGGAGGTTTCGCGAACTTCCCAGCCGGTAGGAACTATGACCGAGCGGGGCTCTGCACCCCTGATCATCTCGAGGGCGAGCACGGCAGCCCGACGCCCCATCTCTTCCGCGTCGCGCGTTACTACGTCGATGCGCGGACGAATCACAGGCAGCCAAGGAAGAGCGCGTCACCTTACGCTGGCGCAGCAACGTCTTTCGATCGGCCTCACGCGCCGTATCCCCACTTAAGTTCTTGACCAGCAAGGAGTGACCGGCCTCGGTCAAGGCCTCTTGGAGACCATGGGTGATCTCGCCGGAAGGGTTGTTCGCGAAGTCACGTCCGGGCAGGTGTCCGCGCGAGACCATCGGACATGCTCTGTGCCCCTGGGTCAGGCGAGTAGCCCAATGCACCGGTCGCCGCAGCGACTTTGTTTTCATCGCCGGGCTGACGTCTGGATGTGAGCCAAGGCCACGCGAAACAGACGAGACTGCAGCACCGGCCCTGTATGCGACGTCATGCAGCGTCACCGCGCCAGTTTCTCCCATGTCCCGATCTTCCCGTCGGTGCTTCACACTGACCTATGAAACCAAGAATGGCCTATTCGAGGTGCCGCCGTTTTGCGACGTCAGCACCTTTCTGCTCCGAGAATGATGTCGCCTCATCCGCCGCATTGGACGAACTTGACACATGGCAGGACCACGGCTTAGATTCTAAGCTGGAAAGGGTTCCAGAACTAGCCCGAAACCGCCTCTATGCCTCAGCTCGACCGAGAAAGAGTGGATTTGGCTCCGGAACCGCAGCTACTCGCGCGGAGAGGAAAGATGATTATGGTGCCCATTCGTGTCGGGGTCATCGGCGCTGGCAGTTGGACCGTTGCGTCCCATCTGCCCAACCTCGCCCGGCACGATGACGTCGAGTTTGTTGGGGTCTCCCGCAAGGGACCGGAGTTGCTCGAGAAG
>Ga0105046_10011123_pt1 | contig 14007 bp, 11 predicted proteins | sample MAT03_FD_78385 | JGI IMG/M metagenome (GOLD analysis project Ga0105046, IMG submission 78385) | Freshwater microbial communities from Lake Fryxell liftoff mats and glacier meltwater in Antarctica - MAT-03 (megahit assembly) | ecosystem: Environmental > Aquatic > Freshwater > Ice > Liftoff... | reverse complement strand
GATCCACGCCGCGATCACACGCACGGACGCATCTGGCGAGTCACCGCGAAGGGCCGTCCGCTCGTGAAGAAGCCTGACCTCGTTGGAGCGAAGACGCCGGAGTTGCTCGATCAATTGAAAGCACCCGAAGACTGGACCCGGCAAAATGCCAAGCGCGTGTTGAAGGAACGCGGTGCGAAGGAAGTCCTGCCCGTCCTCGAAGCGTGGGTGAAGGGACTCGATGCGAACGATGCGAACTTTGAACACCACCTTCTCGAGGCTCTGTGGACTTACCAATCGTTCGACACTGTCGAGCCCAAGCTGCTCAACACGCTGCTCAATGCCAAGGATTATCATGCCCGTGCCGCGGCAGTGCGAGCCCTGTCGCTGTGGCACGCTCGTGTACCGAGTGCGATTGAATTGCTAAGCGTCCGTGCGGTTGATGATTCGCCGCGAGTCCGCATGGAGGCGGTTCGAGCACTCGCGGCTACGAACAACCTTTCCGCCGTGGCACCCGCGTTCGCCTCAATGGACAAGCCCGTTGATCGCACGATGGACTATGCACTGTGGTTGACGGCCCGCGATTTAGCCCCTGTGTGGCTGCCGAAATTCCAAACAGGCGAAGATGTCTTTGGCGGCAACGTGAAGGGGCTGACGTTTGCTCTCGAAGCGGTTGGCACGAAGGACGTAGCGAAGCCGTTGCGAGCATTGTTGGATTCCAAGAAACTCCCGAAGGCGCGTGAGATCGACGTGCGCGTTCTGTTGGCCCGCGTCGGTGGAGCGGACGACATTGCCTATCTCCTTGCCCCGGCCAACCTCGATCGGGTTCCCTCTCAGCCGGAGATGGCTCGTGTGGTTTCCGCGATCGAAGAAAGCGTCCGGGCTCGCAAGATCGCGCCGAAGGACGATGTGTCGCAGAGTGCGACTTTGTTCGTCGATTCCGACAATGCCGCACTGCGTTCTGCCGCCTGGCGTCTCTGTGGTTTGTGGAAGATCGAGCATATGCGACGCGAGATGGAAACTCGAATCGCCAGCAAGGAAACGGCGATGGACACCCGCCTGGTCTGCATCGAGAGTCTGGCCTTATTGGGAGGTCGAACTTCGCTTGCGAAGTTGGAGGGATATGCACGGGAGAATGCACTTCCGGCCGAGCTTCGGGTCGGGGCCATCGTGGCTCTGATCGATCTCGATCTGCCGATTGCCGCCCGCGAGGCGGTGACGTTCTTCAATAATTCCAAGGTTCCCGAAGAAAACAGCCCGATCTTTGGTGCTTTTCTCGCTCGGAAGGGTGGAAGCACGGAACTCGTGATGGCGCTCGAAGGCAAGAAGCTGAATGCCGACGTCGCCAAGCTCGGACTCAAGGCCGTTCGCTCCTCCGTTCAAGATGCCAAGCCTCTGAGCGATGCTCTGACGAAGGCCGGCGGATTGACGGCGGCGCGAGCCGATTATTCACCTGCCGAAATCAAAGCTTACGTGGACGAAGTGCTAACCAAGGGGGACGCCGCTCGTGGCGAACTGGTTTATCGCCGCAAGGAAGCGACGTGCCTGGCCTGTCATGCGATTGCGGGCGCTGGTGGGCAAGTCGGCCCAGACATGACCAGCATCGGAGCTAGTGCCCAGGTCGATTATTTGGTCGAGTCGATCCTGATTCCGAACAAGGCCGTGAAGGAGGGCTATCACGCCTTGAAGATCGGGACAAAGGACGAGAAGGTCGTTGTCGGCATCAAGACGCGCGAAGCGGACGGCAAGATCTATTTGCGAACGTCGGAAGACAAGGAGATCGCGATTGCCGAGAAGGACATCGAGGACCGGAGCCAATCGCGTTCGATGATGCCCGATGGCCTGGCGGATCAGCTCACGCGGCAAGAGTTGGTGGACCTGGTTCGCTTCATGTCCGAGATGGGAAAGCAGGGTCCCTATGCGCCGAATAAAGCACGGTTCATCCGGCGTTGGCAAGTGCTAGAGCCGTCCAAGGATAATGTGTTCCAACTCCAGCGAGCCAGTGCCGCGAAGACGGTCGAGAATCCCGAGGCATTTGTGTGGACGAGTGCCTACTCAAAAGTGTCAGGGGAGTTCCCACTCGACACGCTCCCGAAACTGGTGGTTTGGACCGGCTCTGAACCGTTCGGCATCGTTCGGGCTCAACTCGATGTGACCACCGGAGGAAAAGTCAAGTTGAAGCTTGAGGGGGCGATGGGTCTGTCGCTCTGGCTGGGTACCACGCCCGTGGAAGTCAAGAATGAGACGGTACTCGATTTGAAGACCGGGTTGCAAACGTTGACCTTCTCCGTGAATTTGACCAATCGCAAGGACGGTTTTCGCGTCGAGTTGGAGGATGTGGCGGGTTCGCCAGCTAGAGTGAATATTGTGAATGGGAAATAGTTCTTTCGGCACCGACAAATGGGGCCAAGAAGATCGATGGCCCCATTCGTCCGAGACCGGCTGTCACACGTGCTTAGTTCTTGTCGATCACCTTCGCTTCTTCCTTCTTCGCTGCCTTCGCCTTCCAAAAATCTGCAACGCGTACAGCGCCATCTGGGATCTTGTCCTTCGTGGTCATCAAAAGTCCGTAATCCCGAATAACAACACGCAAATTCGGCTCGCTGTCCTCAATGGCCTGGATCCATGCACCCACGGACAACTTGCCATTTAGACTGAAATGGGCCTCTGGCTTCGAATTGCCGAACATGTTTCGAAGGGGGATGTCGGATTTAGCGATCTCGATCAGCGTTAGCATCGCATCCGACGGCTGGTGCCCATCAAAAAGGTATTCGACTTCTTGATCCAGCAGCTTTCGCACCCGATCCGCCATCGTGGGCTGTACCTGCGTAACGGTAGGGTTCCTGCTTAATCCATTTGACAAATCCGGTAGCCACACGGAATCCCCGGTGCTGCCGTATACATCAAAGGCGCGGAGTGCGCCGTCCATCGTGGCCGAGTACAAGTATCGCCCATCCGGAGTGAACGTGGCGGCCCCAACAAGGGGGTAATTCCTGACGGCAAACTCTCCTCGCAACGATTTCAATTCGGTCTCAAGCAACTCAACCTCGCCGCGGGTCTTTTCGAGTGTGGCTTGTGCCGTCAGAAACTCAGCTTGCGGAATGATTCCCTTTTCGACGCCGGTCTTGGTCTTGGCAAACAAGTCCTCGGCCAGGTTCAACATTCGCTTGGCGACATTCAAATTCGTATGGAGAGTCGTCGCTCGCGTAAGCACTTGAGACCGCACGCGATTGGCCTCGGCCTCCGCCTCGCGAATTTTCGCTTCGGCCGCCTTGATGTCGGCACTGTTGCGAAGTGCCTTTTCGAGGGTGTCCTCCAAACTGCCCGGCGTCGGCTTGGCCGGTTCCTTCGGAGCTTCCTTTTTGGGAGGCTGCTGCCCGAAGGCAATGCCAGCTACCAGCACGAGGGCTATTGGAAATAAGCGAAGAGTCATGGACTTGTCTCCTGTTCGCGGGCGCGTTTAAGGGAAGTTAACAACCAGGTGTCTTCAGGCGTAACGTTCAACTCGGTGGGAGCCGCTTCATCGAGGAAGTTGCGGTAGCAGCGTAACGCCGACTGATAGTCGGCACGATCGTTTACATACAGATCCCCGGCCTCGCGGAAGAGTCGGGCGGAATCGGCTTTCACCAGTGTCTTTTCAGCTTCCAGTTCCAGTTCGCTCGGCGAAAGCCGGCGTTTTTCCACGGGCGAGCCGGGAGCGTTAGCGACCGGAGGTTTTCCTTCCTCCGCGACCGGAGCTTCCACAAAAATCGTGATGACCTCCGACTGGGGTGCCGGCCGAAGCCAAACCGTTGCCGCCCCGAAAACAAAACACAGCCCGCAAACCGCCGCCCGAGCGGCCTGACGCTGCCGGTGGCGCCAGCGGATACTTCGCGACGACTGCGAGAGTATCGCCTGACGAAGTGCCTCGTTGCTTGTTCCAGTTCTCGGTGTCAGAAGTTCATCGTCCGTCATCGCCATAAGCCTCCCGAAAGGCGGCCCGGGCGCGAGTGAGCAGCGATTCGATCGTGCTTTCCGTCTCGCCCGATACAGTCCCAATTTCGACCACGCTCAAGCCCTCCAAGTACTTTAGCCTTAACACCTGTTCGTATCGATCGGAAAGGGAAGCGAGCGAACGAGCAATTCTCTCGCTCCGCTCGCAGTCCACGAGTGCCTTGTCCTCCGTGGCGAGATTCCCGTTCATCGGGCGCTCTCGCCGGTCTTTTCGTTGCCGAGATCGCAGATGATTGCGAAGCACGTTGGCCGCTATGCCTCGCAGCCAGTGTCGGAACGTGCCAGATTCCGGGCGAAATCTCCGCACGAGACGAACAGCCGTCATCCAGGTTTCCTGAAGAACATCGTCCGCCAGATCGCGGCCGTTGCCGCAACGCCAGAGAACATAGGCTTCCAGGGGGGCATACTCTTGCTCGTACCACAACCGCCAGGCTCGCTCATCGCCCGCGAGCACGGCATCGCGAAGCCCACGCTCCCGCCATTCGTGTTCCGTCATCTCACGCCTGCATGGGACTCATACACACTCATTGTCCGTTCGAACGGAAATCCTTCGCGGATTAGAGTTTCGAGTTACAAGTTTCGAGTTTCAAGTTAGTTGGTACCCCGCCCTCTGAAAGTTCTGGCAACGAGGACACTCTTGCCATCACCCCAACGATCCGTAATCATGACTTTGAGTTTTGAGGTCAACTCGAAACTCAAAACTCGAAACTTGAAACTCATGCCTGTGATTCTCGACTGGCGTTCGGCCTCTCCGGACGAACTGGCTCGCCAGGCCACTCAAGCGATTGCCAATGGTTCGCTCGTCGTTTTGCCAACAGAAGTGGGCTATGTCCTGGCTGCGGAGCCGGCCACCCTTTCTGACCCGGCTCGACCTTCCGGGTTGCCGGACTCTCTAAACACATTCCGGGTCGATGGCTACTTCGATCCGAATGAATTCTTCGCCCGCACGAACACGTCAGCGGCGGAACGTGTGTTTGGCAACCGCATTTGGCCCGGACCATTTGGCTGGGTGGATGACGATTTGCCTTTCCCAGCCTGGGTTCCATCCCACTTCGCGGTGGCTTCGGTTTTGTCTCAGTATCGGGCACCGCTGGCCTTGTTCGAGATGCGTTCGAGTCAAGCAATCGAACTGGCCGACCTGGGCGAGCGAATCGAAGTTGCCATCGCGGATTCGGCCACGCAGTGGGGTTCGTTGACGCTGATCCGCCCGAACGAATCACGCTGGTCGATCGTTCGCGAAGGTTCGCTGTCCGAAGCGGACATTCGCCAAAAACTGGCGCGGAAGATTGTTTTTATCTGCACGGGGAACACCTGCCGAAGCCCGATGGCAGAAGGACTGTTCAAGCTGCGACTTGCCGAACGCCTGGGTTGTGCGGCCGAACAGTTGCCGAGACTCGGTTTCGTGATCTCGTCCGCCGGACTTTCGGCCGGGTCGGACGATCCGGCAACGAAGGACTCCGTCGACGTCCTGCGCGAATTCGGTTTAGACCTGACGAGCCATCGCAGCCGGCCGGCCTCCTTCGATTTAATCTCGACTGCCGACGATCTGATCGTAATGACGCGAGGGCACCTACAATCACTGTTGGGGAATTACCCTGCGTTCAACGGAGCGATTCGATTGCTGTGTGGAACGGAAGGGGATTTGAACGACCCGATTGGCCGCGGACCGGACGTGTACCGAGCTTGTGCGACAGTGGTGCGAAATCACGTGGACCGCCTGATTTGTGAAATGGGACTGTCATGAACATTGCACTTGGAAGCGATCACCGCGGCTTTTCCGTCAAGGAGCGTCTGACGGCAACCCTCGCCAAGATGGGCCACGAGGTCCGCGATGTCGGCATCGCCACGCGTGAGACCGCGGCAGACTATCCGGACTACGCCATTCCGGTTGCCGAACTCGTGTCCAAGGGCGAGGTCGATCGAGGGATCCTGGTGTGTGGCACTGGTTTTGGCATGTGCATCGCTGCGAACAAAGTTCACGGAATTCGAGCCGTGTCCTGCAGCGACCCAATGGAAGCCGAGATGAGCCGCCGCCACAACAATGCCAATGTGCTGTGCATGTCCGCCGATTTCCTCGGCCAAGAGTTGATCGATCGCATGGTGCAAGTCTGGCTAACCACCGACTTCGAAGGCGGCCGGCATCAGAGACGCGTGGAGAAGATTTCGAAGTATGAGGATGGTGTGAAAGCTTAAAGCACACCGCAAGAGAACATTCGACAGTGGGTGAACACAAAGCAATGCCAACTCGGACCGATCATGGCCGGACGAATCAATGCCGATAAGCCACACCTCTGGAAAGCCGACATTGCTGCTTCCGTTGACCAGTTCAATGAGTGGTTCATGCGATTTGCGCCGGAAGCATTCCGTGCGACCCGCGTAAAGACAACTGAATCGGTGAAGGTTGCTCTCATTTCTCTGCGCGATCTTCGGAGCATCGACGAAGCAACCCTTCGCACGAATCCGAGTGTTCTTCCGACTCTTCGCATGTGTACAGCCCCGCCGCTCGCGGTCGATCGCTTGGTGGGCCTTGCAGGCGCAAACAAGTCCCTCATTGGCCGAATGGAAGAAGGCAAGCTTGCAGCACGCATGCAGGCTCAGTTGCTCGACGAGAACTTGACCAGAGTTTGCAGAGTGCTGACAAAATTGCTCGATCGCGACATTTTCCCTTGGCTGGACGCCGCCCAAGAACCGACCGATCACGAACGCGACCGAGCGTCTACGATCGTTGCAGACCGGCTGTGCAGCGCGATTGCGAATGAGCTTGTGCATACCGAACGAAGAAAATGCCAACTCTCTTTTATCGCTGCGGCTCTCGACTCGATCGGCTACCGCCGAATTCAATGCGTACCTTGCGATGGGTTCAAGACAGGAGAGCCCGGCACATACGCAATTGACATCGCGGTTCCACTTGCAATGAGCCAGAAGAAGCTCATCCCGATCGACCTCTACATCCAGCCAAATCGAAAAAGCGCATTACGGAGGCCTTTGATGATGGACTTTGGACCAGCCGACATCAGTCGCCAAGGCGTAGGGAAAGTAAATAGGAAAGTGAAGAAGTATCACCGACTCCGAATGACTTATGGCGAATCGCTTCAGTACGTTCTCATGCTTGGCGGACACATTGACACCGGTTCACTAGGAGTTCTTGCCAGCGAGTCTCTCGATTGGGTTTGGCAACATCAAATCGGCAATATGTCGAAGCTGCTCGCATGACCACGAACAGTATTATTAGAACTTGACGCTCCAACTCGGGTAGATCGCGCGAGCCTTTGCGAAAACCTCGCGGAGACTGAGATCCAACACCTCACCGCTGTGGATATTGACAAAAGCGAACCGAAAGTTGTCACGCAGTGACTGTGCCACAAGAAGTTCGGCCGTCGAGAACGAGAAGAAATAGTCTGCGAAGCCGGGCTTGAGAGTTCGGCTGGAGGACTTGACTTCGTACAGTCGGAGAGTCGGCATCACTCGGGCAATATCATCGTCGTCGTCGAGGTTTGCAGTAGGGTCGCAATGTACCAAGTCGAAGGCTTGGCCGTAGACAACTACCCACGCTTGGCCAAAGCTACCACAATCTTCAGCTTCTGCCGGGCGGTCAAGGTTCGAAAGCTTGCGTCACGAGTACGGAGCAGGTCGCGTGCGGCTCTAGCCGTCAGTTTGTTACTGGTCTTATCAGCCATTTTCGCTCCGAACTCTACGCCTCGAATACCGAAATAGTCGACACGTCGATGCGGCAAACATGAGACCAACTTGGCTATCCCCGTTGCATGGAACCCCATGTTCGCCAGTCCCTACACGCTTGGCACACGCATCTGAATCTAAAGAACAGATTACGGCTCACTAGCTCATGTATAAGTTGCTCCGCAATCACCCGGATCGATTTCCAGCAGTTCACGACCTCCTTTGCCAAGTTACCGGCCACGAACTGCGAGGAGAAGGCCGGGTCTATGGGGGTGGCTTGAACAAAATTGAGCCGAGTGAACTCTCGCGCGTCTCCGCCTCATCGTTCATCGCAGCGTGGCCGGAACTCATATCTGAAACCAAAAAACAGGGAGCCCTGTTTGACTAATGTGAAATATAACTTGCGAAGATAGCTACCGACTCTCCACCAACTCCAGCCGCACTCCCCGCAGATCAACCCCACTGATCCGCCTCCCCTCTGCGTCGACGTGTACGCGCAATTCGATCTCCATCTTCTCACCTGCCAAGGACGGCAGCGGGAGCCGCAGCGTCTTCACTCCTCCCTCGGTGCGATCGACGAGTCGATTGAAATCGCCGGTTGATTTTCCGTTGACTCGAAGTTCGACTTGAGGGCCTTTCGCACTAACACTGGCCGCGTCGATGACCACGAAGCCTTTGCTTTGCATTTCAACGGGTATCGATTTTGCAAAACTCATCCCCTGCGGTTTCGGCACGGCGAACCCGAACGCAGGTCGATTGCCCAAATGTCGCGGCGTCGAATCCACTGGCACAGTTCGGCCGTGAAATCGGAAGCGGATCTCGGCCAGACAATCGCGAGGGATACGAACCTCGCCAAGATTGGCGTGGAGGAGAATCAGGGATTTTTCGTCGAAAGAACGAACGGCCCCCTCGAGAATGTCTCGCTGATTCTCAACGGTGTGAAGTCGAATCTGGACGTGCTCTCCCTTGGTCTCTCGTTCTACAATGGCACCCCGCTTGAAGCCGATCTCGGCCAGTTCCTTCCAAAAAGTGGCAAGTTTCTTCGCCTTGGTTTCCAGCACGACTTTCTCGAAACTCAACTCGGAAATCGTGCCGAAGGTCTCGTCCCCTTCGGTCGAACGCATGCCATCGGCCGTCAGATCCGCCCACGGTTTGACGGTGTTGAGCGGACTTTCCGGAAAAGGGCGAATGCGTTCGATCAACGTGCGAGGTATGGGTATCGAATCGGCCCAGACGGTCCGAAGGTGCAACTGCTCCGCGTCCAGTTTGAGTAGTTCACCGTGAATGACCTGGCCACGAATCAACTGGACTTGATGTAATACCCCGAGCTTCGCACCAGGAGGCTTGGCGATCAAGCGAACGAGATCAAGCCCGTCGATTGGTTCCGCGGACTCGGCCGACTGAAATGTAAATCGGCCGGTCGCGGACAGCTTCAACGTACCCTCGATGCGCGTGCCATCCTTGCGCACGGCCTCCTCGGCTCGGCCCGAGACAGACGCGAGTAGAAGAATGCCAAATATCCGGCAGTAACGGTTCATCCGAGAATTCTACAGGCGGAACGCGAACCAGGATGTGGGTAGGACTTGTCACCTGAAGGAATGGACGATAAATCTAGGTAAGTTGGCGGCGTAGCTCAGTTGGTTAGAGCAGGGTCTTCATAAGGCCAAGGTCACTGGTTCAAATCCAGTCGTCGCTATTTGCAATTCTCTACGTGCCGATTCCACTTCGGAGATTTCCTTTCCACTACCCGGCGCGGTATGCTGCCTTCATTCACCTTCATTAGGGGTTCCCATGTCCGCTCCCCGAATTCTCTGTCTGATGTTACTCGTTGCCGTTGGTTTCGCGCTTCTCGAGACGCGAACGGAAGGCCAAGGTAATCCGAAGGCCAAGCCGAAGCCGGGTGCGCCGCTCCTGGGCGACCCGAACGATCTGGCCAAGATGGGTTCGCCACTCAGCCCGGTGGCCATGGTCCAGAGGCCTGGATCGCTAAAGGGCGTGCGGGCCTGGAGCATCGAAACCAAGAAGCATCGCTGGAGCGTGGATTACCTGGCCGTTCGACCGGACGGAAAGAAACTCGCGACCAGCGGCTACGACGGCATCGTGCGAATCTGGGACACCGGGACTGGCACCTTCGAACGGGCCCTCATGGGACACGAAGGTCGCGTGACGGGCGTGGCCTGGTCGCCCGATGGCAAGTATTTGGCTTCGGCGGGATACTACACGGCCCGCGTTTGGGATGGGGCAACGGGGTTGCCGGTGCGGGTTCTGCGTGGGAAATATGGCGTGTCGCTGGTCGCCTGGTCGCCGGATGGCTCGAAGCTGATGACGGGCGGCGGCGGCAGCGGACAGGTGGCCATCTGGGACGTGGCAGCCAACAAAATGCTTGCGGATGTGGAGTACGGCCAGCCGGTCGGAAGTATCGCCTTTTCACCCGACGGCGAGAACATTGCCGCAGCCGCCAGCCGGGCGGGAACTTACATTGCCGATTCGTTGAAATTGAAAACCGTTCATGTCTTCAAGGACATTCTCGACACGGATTACTCAGTCGCTTTTTCGCCTGACGGCAAGCAACTCGCGGCCGGTAGTGCCAAGCAAACGGTGATCTATAGCGCCGATTCAGGTGCTGTGGTGAAAAAGATCACGACGCCCGGCTATGCACTCACCTGGACGCCCAAGGGTGGATTGATTCTTGCAGGCACAAGCTACCTGTTAACCCCACACGCACCTGGTGAACTCTTGCCGGGCAAACCGCTTGGCGGGGCTGCGTCCGTGCTGGCGTTGCAGGCAGACGGCACGACTCTGTTTGGCCTCTACGGCGGACAGGTCACGCAGTGGAATCTCGAGAACGGAACCAAAGTCAAGACGATCACCGTCGGCGAACTCACCACGGTTACAGCAGGGCCGACAACCAGTGTGCTCGTTCCGACGGCAACGCCGGCCTTGTGGGATGCGAGTACCGGAAAGAAAATCGGCGGGCTCGACGCTCACAAGGGTGGAATTGTCGCATCTGCCTGGGGCTCAACTGGCAAGACTCTTGCTGTGGCCGCGGCGGATAAGAAGATTCGAGTCTATGACCCGGCCACCGCGAAGGAGTTGCGGACACTGGTCGCACCGGCATATGTCATGGCACTCGCCATCTCTGCCGATGGCAAAGTCGCGGCTTCGACCATTGACAAGAAAGTCACCCTATGGGCGGCGACGGGCGACCAGCCCTTGCAAACGCTAACCGGATTTTCGAATAACGTCCCGATTCTAGCCTGGGCACGCGATGGGCGGCTCATTAGCACCCTGGACGGCAAGGAAATTACGACCTGGATGGCGGAGACAGGCAAGACCCTGAAAACGGTCGAGCATCCACGCCCAGTTCATTCGCTAATCTGGTCGCCGGATCATGCCCGCCTGATCGTCGGCAGTTCGGAAGAATATGTACTTTCCGCATATCAGGCTTCGACGTGGAAGATACAGCTGCCTGTGCTGGAAAAAGGAACCGCGGCACTGGCGGCCGTCATTTCGATGTGGTCGCCGGATGGCACGACCCTACTCGGCTATCGGAATTCGACGATTCAGCAGTGGAACGGGAAGACGGGCCGGCTTGGGATCGTCGTTGGATCAACGGGATATGCAGGGTCCATCGCGTTCTGGCAAGATGGCCGAACCGTGGTTGCCGGCTGCGTCGATCGCACGGCCCGCTACTGGGACGCGGCAACGGGACGATTTCGAATGACGCTGGTGGCCGAGGGCGATCAAGTGTTCGCCGTGAACGCGGAAGGACACTATCGAATTCCGGAACCAATCGAGCCCGAAGTGATTGCCGTCGCGATGACGGACAAAATACAAGAAACGCTCCCGCTCAAGGAATTCGCAACGAAATATGGGTTTCGGAATGTGCCTGCAAATGTGAAGTAGGCAGCAAAGGCATTTTTACCACGGATTTCACGGATTTGCACGGATAAAGACAGACTTGAACACTGGTTTCAGATCCGTGAAAAGCCGTGAAATCCGTGGGTAAAATGTTTTCGGCCGCGATAAGGCATTAATATCATCGGACGCCTTACGGCGTACCGCTCGCCATGTTCAAAAAAAGGCTCGCCATGAATTTGTTTCGTGCTGCATCCGTGCTGATTCTCGCCTCGCTACTCGTTGCGCTGGCCGAGACGCAATCCAACGGTCAACCCAAAGCGAAGCCCAAGCCGAAGCCGGGCGAGCCGCTTGTTCATGATCCGGCTGATTTGCCAAAGTTTGGCGATCCGCTCAGCATCCGCACGCCGGTCCAACGTCCAGGTCCGCTCAAGGGCGTTCGATCCTGGACGATTGAAACCAAGCGGCATCGTTGGTATCCGACCATCCTCGCGTTGAGTCAGGATGGCAAACACCTCGCGACCGGTGGTTACGATGGCATCATTCGCATCTGGAGCGTCGAAACCGGTGAATTCGAGCGGGCACTCGTGGGACACGATTCGTACGTTTACGGCCTGGCTTGGTCCCCCGATGGCAACTACCTCGCATCGGCGGGCAGCTTCAATGCCACTGCTCGCATTTGGGATGTTAAGACCGGCATGCCCGTGCGCGTTTTCAAGGGGCATAAGGGCTATGTGGTTCATGTAGCGTGGTCACCGGACGGGACCAAGCTCCTCACGGCCGGCGGTTCGAGCGGGTTCGTCACACTCTGGGACGTGGTCGCGTCGAAGCAACTTCAGACGGTCGAGTATGGCAACCCGATCTACAGCATCTCCTTCGCCAAGAGTGGCGACTACATCGCGGCCTCAGCCGCGAAAGCGGGGACGTACATTGCCGATGCAGTTTCGTTGAAGACCGTTCACGCTTTGAAAGAAGCCCTCGACGATGCCACGGCCGTCGCGTTCTCGCCCGATTCCAAGTTGCTCGCAGCAGGGAGTTCCAAGCAGACGGTGGTCTATGATGTCGAATCCGGCATAGTGAAGCACAAGCTGACTAGCCCCGGCTATGCACTCGCCTGGACGCCAAAGGGAGGCCTGCTTGTCGCTCCGCAAAATGCTGCAGTCGTACCACATGCCCCGGAAGGATTGGTTGCTGGCAAGGCACTGCCCGTGTCCGCTTCGTCCATCTCGCTGTCGAGTGATGGCACCAACCTGTTCTCCTTGCTGTCCGGAACCATTACTCAGTTCCAGATGGAAAAGAACACGACGGTTAAGACGATCGAAGTCGGCGAGGCACTCTGGCTTTCCTGGGGTGTGAATCGTCCGATCTTGAGCGGCTTGAACACCACCAAGTCGCCGACGCTCTGGGATCCCGCCACTGGCAAACTCATTGCCACGCTAGCCGGGCATACCTCCACCGTGACCAACGTTGCGTGGGCAGCGACCGGAAAAACTCTTGTGACCGGAGCGGCGGATAAGACTGCGAACGTGTGGGAGGTGCCGAGTGGCAAGTTGTTGCGGCCTTTGGGCGATCACACGGGGCCAGTGACTGCCGTGGCCATGTCCTTCGATGGCAAAATTGCAACTGGGTCGACAGACAAGAAGGTTCGCGTCTGGCCCGCGATGGGCGACAAGCCGACTCAAACGCTCACCAAGCATCGCGACGCGGTGACTGCACTTGCCTGGTCGCGGGACAATCGCATACTGGCATCCGGCGGCAACGATCGCGACGTCATCATCTGGAACGCCGACACCGGCAAGGTGATCAAGTCCTTCGATCACCCGAGTGAAGTGCAGTCGTTGGCCTTCTCGCCGGATGGCACGCGTATCGCCGTCGGCAGCGCGGACGATCGCTTGCGAATTTACCAGGTAGCGACGGGCAAGGAACTCGCAGTTCTGGAAAAACCTGGCAGTCCACCGAATGTCTCGGCCGTGGCTTGGTCGTCGGATGGCCTGTTCGTTCTCGGCGGGCGTGGCAACCATACACTCCAATATTGGAACACCAAGACCAACAAGGATGTGCTGAACATCGGCACGATGGCCCCTGTCACCAGCGTGGCACTTTCGACCGACAACCGCACACTGATCGGGGCATCGTACGATCGATCGGTGCGTTTCTGGGACGTGGCCAACGGTCGGCTGAAGATGACCATCATCGCCGACAAGGAGCAAATGTTGGCCATCGGAGCCGACGGAAATTATCGTTGCCCGAACGAAGTTGAGTCTGAATTAATCGCGGTGGTTCAAACCGAGAAAGGACAAGAAACCGTGAGTCTGAAAGACTTCGCTACAAAATTCGGTTTCCGCAACTCGCCCGCGCTCGTCAAATAACGACGAGGGGTAGAGTCGAGGAGTGACGCAGTGCGGTTGCCTTCCGGTGGAAACAATGTGACCGACCCAATACTCTGGCGTCACACCCACCGTTTCGATCGCCTGTTTTCACTCCCCGCTCATCGAACCG
>Ga0105046_10011120_pt1 | contig 14008 bp, 10 predicted proteins | sample MAT03_FD_78385 | JGI IMG/M metagenome (GOLD analysis project Ga0105046, IMG submission 78385) | Freshwater microbial communities from Lake Fryxell liftoff mats and glacier meltwater in Antarctica - MAT-03 (megahit assembly) | ecosystem: Environmental > Aquatic > Freshwater > Ice > Liftoff... | reverse complement strand
TGTTGCGGAATGGCTTGGCCCTGGATCTCCACGGTCACTTCGAAATCCTGTTGTTCGGGCACTTCCAACGAGTCGTTCAACAGCACGAAACGGAAGGGCGCATCGGGGATGAATTCACTGTTGTGTGCGATCAACCGTTTGGTGGGACCGGTGATCAAGCTCGGCGCTGCAAAGAGCAGTACGACCAGCAACAGCAAGGGTGGCAATGCGTACCGCAGGTACTTCCGGTTCTTGCTCAGGTCGATGGCGTTGGCGAAAGGCACCGGGCTTAGTTCGCGGCTGCGTTGGGCGATCGCGGCTTCGATCAGTTCCCGTTGTTCGGGTTGTGCAGAAGCCATTTCGCGCAGCTGCAAGGTGTTCAGCAACTTGTCCTTCACCTCGCTGAAGTGCGTGCCCACGATCCGTGCTGCTTCCTTGTGCGAGATCACTTCACCCAAGTGGAACAACTTCACCAAGGGCCATGCAATGAAGCGGCCCACCACAAAAAGCCCCGCGGCCACGGTACCCCAGAACAACGCCGTACGTGCCCCGGTGCCGAAGTGGCCCACGTATTCCAACAATGCGGCGATCAGGAAAAAGGCCACCAACAAGCCCACGCTGTAGAGCACACCACGGATCAGCCGGTCCTTGTAGAACTTGCGGATGAAGGCATCCAGCTTGCTGATCAAATGGTCTTGGTTCGTATGCATGCGTAGTTCTCCAAACAACGGGCGTGCCGCATTGTTGTTGTACAAAGTTACGACCTCGCCAAGGGCTGCACCCTTTCGGTACACCCGGTGGTGGCGAACAGTTCGATGTGAAGGACTACCTCACAACCACCCGTTCAACCAATTTCCGCCCACCCAACTGCAACTCCACGAAGTAGGCACCGGGCACAAGATCCACCTGCACGGGGACCGCACCCTTCTCCGGAATGGCGCGCAGCCCCAGTTCATGCACCACACGACCTGTCATGTCCAACACACGTATGCTTCCCGAACCTCCCGATGCGTTGGTGATGGACACGGTGAAGCGCCCATCGTTCGGCACAGGATATATGGTGAAACTTGGTACGGATGAGCTGTTCTCCCCGATGCCGGTGAAGCCGGTGAACTCAATGCTCGCGCTAACAGTACACCCATAAGTTGTTGTGATCGTAACTGCGTAGAGGCCACTGGCACCCGCCTCCAAAAAGGACCCATTCGCACCGGACACGAGTTGGCCATTCCACGTCCACGTGTAGGAGGCAAAGCCGACTTGCGTGACCAGCAAGCCACTGTTCTGTGTCAAGGTGATCTCCGGGCAGATCAGGAGCGTGTCGGAGTAGCCAAGGCAACCCTGCAGATCGATGCCATGGGCCGTCCATGCGCCAGGTCCGAGGTTCGCTACACAAGGACCCGTGGATTGGCCCACGAACATGCCATTTTGGTACCATTCGTAGCTATCAAAGTCGAGAACATCAGCACAAAATTGGTCCGTGCCTTGGTCATAGCTCAAGCTGAAAGGTGCGCCACCTTCAGTGCTCACGACCACGGCATCGGAAGCGCTACAACCTGCGGGTCCGGGCACGGTTATGGTCAAGGTGTATTCCGTGGTGACCGCTGGAGCTGTGAACGGGTTGAGAATAGAAGCATTAGAAAGCCCCACAGCAGGGGACCATAATACATTCCCGTAGCCTCCGCAGTCCGGAATGCCTTCATACAATAGTCCAGTGGCTGGACCCAAGGGGGTATTGACCAACATGTTGCCGTCGGCATCGAAAAGGCGCACACTATTATCGGAGTTCCAGAGCACAGCGGCCGTATAGAAAACTTGGACGCTTTGATCATTGACCACGGTAATGGTGTAATCGACAACCGGAACGCCCGGAGGCATGGTATAGACCGTCGAAACACCAGCGACGACAACTTCCACTTGTGCGCTGGGACCCCAGCCATCATTGAATAAATCCATCAGTTGCAAAGTCCATTCGCAGGTCGGGTCTTCGCTTCCGCCCATTACCACGGGTTCGATCTGTACGGAGTCGGCACAGTAGTAAAGATCCGGTCCGGCGTTCACCAATGGAGCATCCACCACATGAACGCTCACTACTGTGGAATGGACGCATCCGTAGCTGTCGGTTACCGTGTAGGTGAAATCCGTTGGACCCGCGGTGGAAGCGGTGGCCGTAGCAGCGGTTGCGTCCGATGCGTCGTTCACCACGCTCGGACCCGACCAAAAGGAAGAGTCAGGGCTTTCGGAACCCAGTACTGGACCCAACTCCGCAAAGCTGCTATCAGCAGATCCACTAAGCCCGAAGCACCAACTGCAGAGGAAGCCGTTGTCCGCCGCCCAAAGGTCAACGACCTGAAGGATCCAAGTGCCGTTCACCGGGCACCCGACCAAATTGGCAAGAGGTTGCACCGACTCGTAGGTTCCGGGGTTCAAGGATTGGTTCGGAGGGGTGCCAGCCGTGGTGGTGTTCCCCGCGACAGAAATGTTCTCCACCCATGTGCCATTGGTGGCGGCATCGTTCCAACAATAGGTCCAGCACTCGCCGGGGATCGGGTTCAAATTGCTGTCCGTGTCGTTCGGCGATCCCAAGTAGGTGCCACCACCACCTTGTTGGTGCAGTATATTCGTTTGGCCATTGGGGCAGGTCAACGAGATCACCAGGTCGCCCATGAAAGAGTGCTCCATGACCATACAAATGTCACCCAATTCCGAGGCATCCGTGATCACCGCTCCGGGCTGGCCCGTATTGATCTGAATGGGGATGTTGAGCACATTACCTACATCATCCGGCAAAGGGGTCGGTTCGCCATAGTCGGTACACTCGCTGCCAGCGATCCCGAAAAACACCGGCACGGGAGTCGCCTGCAACGGAATGCTCGAACCCACGCAGGCTGCGCCGGGTGCGGGTTCCGTTACGAACTCCAACCCGCCGCTCACCAGGATCGGGATGTTACCGGCGATGGTGCTCGCACAACCGAGGTTGTCCACCACTTGCAGGCGAAGTACGGCGGCTCCATTCTCCGGGACATCCAGATCTGCGAGTGGAGTTGTGGTGGTCTGCGTACCGAACCCCGATCGTATCCAGTTCCATTGCGAGATCGTTCGTCCTGGAGCAGCAAAACTCGCTGAACCATCCACCGCAAGCAATTCCCCCGAACACATGCGCACCGTATCGGAAGGAAGGGCGAAACTCGCGAATGGCGGACTGCATGGAGAGCCACAACCAAGGGTTGCCGCGAATACACCGAAGCCCGTTGTGTTGGAGGTGAAATACAGGGTCAAGCAACCCGTTAGGTTGTTCGCAGAGGCCACCACGACTTGGCCCTGCAGTGCATTGCCGGTGAACGTTCCGAGGATCGAAGCATTGACGTTATCCCCATCGCGGATCACCAAACGGTCGTCCACACCCGTGGTGTCCAACGCGAAAACGGCGAAGTTCAAGGATAAGTAGCTGCCCACTGTGCTTGGACAGATCGTGCAGGTGTACGACTGGTTCGGTCCATACCCACTACCCCCGGGCCCACCACTGTCATACAATACCCCGGAACAGGATGTGATCGACGCGTCGGAGATATAATGGACCTGCGCCACTGCGGGAAGAAAGATCACGGAACAGACCAAGAAAAGGGCGGTGTGCAGGATAAAGCGCATTTCAGTGTTGTGTTGGTTCGATGTTAACAAGACGTTGATACCCAACGGAACGATGCTTGATCGAAACGTGAAGGTAGTTGAACGACCGCTTAGTTCGCCTTCCGCAACATCTTCACCGCCATAACTCCCATACCCACCATCAGCGCAAGGATGATCACCCAGATCCACCATTTCGCAGGATCAAAGGAAGGACCCTTGTCCTTGTCTTTGGATCTTGGTTGCAGCGCTCCATGGTCCATGGTGGCCACGGGTGCCGGCAGCTCTTTTTGGAAATGCGCCATATCGAATTCGGGCGCGTGCAGTTCCGGATCACCGGTGGTGAGGTGGTAGCGCATGCCCGGCTCCAAGTTGGCAAGTATCGTGCGTTCCACTTGGTACACCTTCAGTTCCGAAAAACGCAATGGACGATCATCGCGGTTGTCGATACGTAGATCGAATTCCTTTTCCCACGAACCGGGCAAGGTGATGAAGTGGTCCAGATCGGAGGCAAGGGTGAAGTATGCCAAGGTCATTTCCTGTTCCACGGTGCGCAGTTTCCGACGGTCGCGGATCTCCGTTGTATGCATCGCACGCATTTGGCCCGAACGGTGGTAGGGCATGGTATCGCGCAGTGCATAAGAAATACGTTCAACCAATAACGGCCGTTCTGCGCTTACGTGCAACGTGGTGATGCCTGCCGAGTCGCGTTGTTGCCAATTGATCGTGGCTTCGGTGTAGCGTGCTGGAAGTGCTTGTTCCACAAAACGGCCCACACCCAAGATCCGCATGGGAGCGGTAACAGAATCGTTCAAGGTGATGCGCAAGAACCGATAATCGCTACGCGGCACTTCGAGCAACAACACTTGATGCGGAGGATCGCCTCGTGCCCCTTGCGGCACCACGTGATCGTCCTTCACCATGAACCATTCCGTGCCGTTGTCGCTGCCTGTTATGCGGACTTGTTTGCGGACTTCAACCGGACGGATCCAGATGTGCAGCTCATCGATCTGTTGGTCTTGCGGACGGGCGATCTCCACCACCGTGCTTTTGGGCAGTACCTCATTGCGCACCAATTCGTAGGGCACAAAACGCGAACGTACCGGACCCGCTTCGGCCATGCGCAACACGTAGGGCACATCCTGTCCGGTGCTGTCCACCAAGCGCAGATCGCCCATGTCCGCGCGCGATGCACCCACCAGTTCCGGACCCAAGGTGATCGCATGCAGGCCGGGGCTTTCGACCGATGGCAGTTCGGCCTGCCATTGCTGCGCTTGGGCGATGCCGGAGAGGAGGATAAGGTTTAAGAGAAGAGCTTTTTGCATTGCGTTGTCTGTTGGTTGCTGAACGGTGAATGGTGATGGGTGATGGGTCCATCGTAACACCATTCGGCACTTATCATCCGGGTCCGTATCAACCGTCAACTTCCTTCATTCCTGAACTCTTCTCCTTCGTTCGGTGCTGTTCCTCCTTGAATGGGTTCTGCCGGCGCATCTTCAACCAATAGCAATTTCAATTTCTGGTACATGAAGGAGATCACCAAAAGCAGCGCACCCAAGAAGATGAACGCTGCCACGCGTCCTCCCTCGCTCAACTCGCCGAGGTCGAACAAAAAGAGTTTGAGCAAGGTGATCGCGAAAAGCGTGAGGGCGATCACCCGCATCATGCGCATCCGAGCGCGCATGCCGTACCACATCATCGCAAAGGAACCGATGCCCCAAAGGATCGGGTAACCCACGCGGCGTGCACTGTCCAACAACACGCTGGTCGCTGCGGTTCCTGTTCGGCCCAACAACATGGCATGGTCCAGTTCTTGGCTGACGAACACCACCATGAATGCACACATACCCCAGAGGTAGATATTCCACTGCTTCGATGGGCGCGTGATCCGTTGCCGCGCCACGTAGGCCAATCGTACGGTCGCGATCACCATGAGCACCATGGCCACGTAATGGAAGGGCAGGAAACCGCCACCGCCGGTGCCGCGTTGGGCCATCTCCAGCGCCAGTCTGCTGCTGGAATAGAACTGCGTGATGTAGGCGGATCCACATACGATCAACAACACGCCGACCGCGCTACGGAAAAGAAGGGTCGCGTTGCGGGTGGCCACTTCCAACACCAGCACGAAAAGCAGCGTGTAGGCCATCAGGGCCATGTCCACCACGCTGCTGTCCAAGGTGCGGCTGAGCTGGTAGCGCTGTTCCAAATAGTTGGTGGCATAGAGAACGAGCACCCCGATCGCGGCGGTGAATTGCGACAACGTAGAGGCACGAATTCCGCGTACCACCAAATGTTCCGGATCGCGTTTGCGCAACAACACAGTGACAGCACCCAGCGCGATCGTGGCCACCATGCCGGTGATCCAGCCCTTGTTCAAGAGCGGTCGCATGCCTTCCGCACCGCCCCAGCCGTAGATCTGCTCCAAGTCCATCCATAAACTGAGGAGCATGAGCACCAGGACCACCACAGCCCCGCGTTCCACCAACCGGATTCCCGCACGCTGCGCGAACCACAGGAGCAGCACCGCTTCGGCAGCCCAGAACAGGGTGATGTGGTTGCCCTCCAACTGCACCGGAGCGGCCAAGCTGATGAAGGTGAGCACCAAGCCGATCAACAGGAATTTCAATGCGCTCGGTATGCCTTCACGCCGGTGGAAGTACCACGCGAACACCATGTAGAAAAGTCCCAACAACACGGTGAAGAGGCCCGTTACCCGTACCGTTAGATCGCTCAACAGATAAATGCTGATGCCATAGTACAGGGCAGTGTTCAGCAACAGCAGCATGTGGTCCAGCGCCACGAACGCCTGCTTGTGACGCAGGTTATAGCGTAGGTTCATGCCGAAGAAGGCCAAGAAAAAGGCCGTGGCGAACGCGAACGCCTGCAGCGCGGGCCGCGGGTCCAGGTCCGGGTAGCGCACCATCGCCCAACTACCGAAGATCAACACCGTGCCCGCGAATGATACGATGTTGATGATGTGCCATTTCTTGTAGTTCGCCAGCACAAGCATGCCCGCATCCAAGATCAGCAAATAGGTGAATAGCACGCGGAAGTTCCCTTCGCCGGTGCTTACCATGAAGGGTGTTGCCAAACCACCGAGCAGTGCGATCACCGCCAGCTCCTTACGGTCGTAGGCCAAGGTCAAGAGCACGGCCAAGCCGGTGATCACCACCATGATCGCAAACGCCGGTATCTGCCCGATCAAGCCGTATTGGTGGAAGGCGATCGCAATGGAGAAGTAGAACACCGCAATGCCGCCAGCGACCAACACCGAACTGAAAGCACGGAACCCGCTGCGTGATCGATGCGCGAAGAACAACAGCACACCACCCGCCACGAGACCGATCAACGTGCGACCGGTCTCGCTGATCATGCCCTGCCCGATCGCATACTTCAACAACAGACCAATGCCTATGACAAGCACCGTGATGCCGATCTTGTTGATCAAATTCTCCCCGATGAATTTCTCAAGGTCCGGGTGGCGCTCGAAGAAGGACAGCCTTGGTGGTCTTGGCGGTTCTGGTGGTATGGTGTGGTAGTGTTCCGCCGGGATCGGGTCCGGGCGGATGTCTTCAACAAGGTCCATGAACGAGATCGCTTCCGGTTCCGGGACCAGTTCCCGCAAGTGTTCGATCAAGGGCTCCTCTTCCACCGACGGGGGTGCTGGAGCCGGCGGCGGGGTAATGATCGGTGGCGGCCCGGGAACGAATTGTTCCCTGATCGGGTGCTCTTCTGCAGGCGAAGAATAGGGTGATCCAAAAGTACCGTGACGCTCCCCTGCCCCGCCCAACAGTGCCGCGATCTGCTGCTGCATCTGTCGTAACTCCTGCATTAGCCCGCTCATACGCACCAACAGCAAGACCATGAGCACCACCAAGGCGATCGGGATCAGCGCGAGCAAAACGAACAAACCTTCCATGCGGCGGAAAGCTAGTGCTTGCCGTCGGAATTCAGAACCGGCCTATATTGACCGCACTTTACCTGACCTCAGGCATCTATTCGCACAGCGCCCCGTCTTACCCCGGATGCATTCCGCGCCTCATTCCTCCCTTTCCTTTGCACCAAAGGCCCGGACAGCCTGTTGGCAGTGGTTTTCCGCGATCGTGCTGACCTTTTTCGGACTGGCCTTCACCACTTCCCCCTGTTCAGCGGCCACGGAAGACGAAGGAAACATTGAGGGGTTCTCACTCTATTCGGGTGGTCCACCGCGGCGTGCCACATCACGGCTCCGTCGCGCAAAGAACACCTACGGTTCCCATTATTTCCTCACCACCACCGCGATCCCATTGAAGAAGCGCGACGGCTATTACAAGAACACCATGGTCTCGCTCAATACGGTGGCGTACGGCCTTACGAACAACGTTTCGGTGGGTGCCGCATTGGACTTCGTTTCCTTGATCCGTGCGCGCACCGGTGGACCCATTTTCACAGCACGGTTGCAAGCCAGTGGAAGCGTTTCGGAGATCATCCACATCGGGGTTTCGGGCATGTATATCAATACTCGTGTTCCTGTGGGTGCCGAAGTGGAGCCCGATACGAAACTGCGCTCCGGATTCGCCTTGGGCATGGCCATGATCACCATCGGTAGCATCAACAACCAGATCACCATCGCTGGAGGTTGGACACACGATGGAAAGGATGCCGGGCGAAGTCCCGTGCTCAACGTTGGCGGTGCCCTCCGGCTCTTCACCAACGTCATGCTCATGACCGAGAACTGGATCTTTACCGACCCGGAGCGGCCTTTCTATGCGCACAGTTTCGGAGTACGCATTCTTGGCGATAACCTCGCCATTGATGTGGGATTGACGTACGACAAGGAGTACACCAAGAAGATCACCCCGGTCGGACTCCCGTTCCTGAGCGCCACGTTGAACTTCTGAGCCTGCTCTTTTCCGCCAGTTCCACAAATGCTCGAATAGCGGTACCTTTGCGGCATGGCATCCAAGGCATCTACCGAAGTAATGGACATCAGCAAGCTTCCTTTGATGGACGAAGAAGAGTCCCGCCAATTCGTGATCGTAGTGGACGGACACCGCGCCCGCATGGAATATGATCGAGGAGGGGATCGCATTTTCCTGACGAATATCCATGTGCCCATGCAGCTGGAGGACAAGGATGTTTCCAATATCCTTACCGAAATGGTGCTGAACTGGGTGGCTGCCAATAACATGAAATTGGTGCCCTACTGCCCCTTCGTGAAGACCTACCTCCGCCGGAACACCGCATGGCAACGCTTGCTGGTGAAGGGCGTGCAGGTATAGGCGTACTTCTTGGGCCGTTCTGTGCGTGGAGTGACGGGGTTGATGACCTACCGTTGCCGCTGCCTTTGGTCCGTGATGCCTTCCTGTACCTTTTCGATCCACCGATCCGGGGCCCCGATCAGGTCTTGTGGTATCCAGGTCACTTTGCCGGTTACCGCGTCGGTAATGGTGATCTCCGGCATGCTTCCGCCAATGTAGCGCCCATGGCCGTCGCCTGCACGGGTCACGATCGTGCTCAACCAGAACAACCGGTCTCGCCCCCCGATATTTCGGATGTAAGGACGCGTCTCCGCAGGGTAACTGTGCGACCAATCATACTCCTTCCGGCTCTCGATGATCTTGGCTCCCACCGCACTACTGCCCATATAGGCCGTGCCGATCGCCGTATGATCGATGAAATGGACCTGCTCCATGCCATCGCCGGGTATGAAGAGGCTTAGGCTCAAGCCCTTCTTCGCTTCCTCGTAAGGTTCAAGGCCGAAGTAGTTGTACAATTTACCCGTTGTGCCGTTCAACTCCGAATAGACCACGAACGGTTGCGGGTCCTGCCCTTGCGGCAGTTGGGGCACGCGGATGTCGCCTTCGTGATAGCCGGGCATGGGTGCCATGAAACCACGTCGGAAACGGAAGCTCTCGGCAATGTACCGGCTCACTTCGCGCGGCATCACATCCTGCCCCTGCAAGAAGGGGTGAACGGAAATTGCATCCGCAGGAATGAAGGTGCCCTTTCCGAAGAACAAGCGCTCCGCATAAGTGTCGGTTGGCGTGTGTTGCTTGATGACCATGACCCCGCCGAACACAGGGCGCGGGAAAACGAAGCCGGTCCATTTGACAAGGGGTACGACCTGCAACCAGACACCCTCGTCGTTCTGTAGATAGATGGGTGCCGATGGTTCCATGGTACAGTACTTCCATGGATCGAAACGCTTCACCACGGCGGTGTGCGTGTTCTTGCTGAAGAGCAGGAATTCGCCCACTTCAAAATCGACCTTGTCACGGTACTCCGATGAGAAATCCGGTGAAGGAAAGTCTCCGGGGATGCTGATCACCTCGTACATGTCCTTGGTGAATTGCTGCACCTTGTACGCCTTGGAGGGACCGATCGCGGTGGTATATCCGTAGCCACCTTCGCTGTTGCGCACGAAGCGCGGCATGGTGGCATCTTCGGTCTCGGAAAGCGCTTCTTGGTCCGTTAGGGTATGGATGGAACTGATCGGCTGGATGCGTTCATGGCCGGTTACCGGAAGTCGATCCACCTGCACCTTGTTCAACTCGTTGTAATACACGTATTGCGATCCATAGTGGACCAAACGCGGCAGGATCCACGATACGGTAAGGATGAGCAGCAAACTGACGAGAGAACCCATCACCTTCTTCCATGCCGTGCTACGGCGGAAGAACTTGCGTACCAACCAGACCAAGAACAGCAGCACCAGGATCCAGAAGAAGTACTTGCGGAAACCCAACACGACCGGTTGGTAAACGCTGCGCAAAACGAACAGCAGGTAGATCGATACCAGTAAAGTGACCAAAGCGACAACCGGCTTATGCTTCACCCAGGAACGGATCCTGCGGCTCGCCCCCTTCCGAAGGTTGTACTGTAGCCAATAGAGTTGGCCTTTATCGTCCTCGGTGTGTTCCATTCAGATCAATTCGATGCCCCACCCTGTACAACGGATCACAATTTTTCATTCAACCCACAACCCTTAGGCGCATGATCAACGGCCCCGTTGGGTGTGTTGGTTACATCCTGTTGCAACCTTCAACCTACTTGTCCGTGAACTTCTTGATACCCGCGCGCCAGTCCGTTTCCTCCTCCTTCGGCTTGGGTTCTTCCTGTTCCGGTGTAACGCTACCGGACCGCTTTTCGGGATCAGCGACAAGTGGTGTCGGAGTGGTTCCGGTATCACGGACCTTCTTCTCCAGTTCGTCCACTTTGTTCATGGCCTTGCGCATGGGTTCCATGTTCAGCTGCTTGCCCTTGAAGAGGAAGACCGACGCATAGAAACCGAGCATAAGACCAACCACGGCAATGGCCCCGGAAATGAGATCGAGCAAAGCATGTGCGCCACCCACGGCAATGGCCACGGCCGTGAAAAGGCCAGCAATGATGATGGCCATGAGCAATTTCTGTTGGAAGGGTTGCAAGTGGATCAAGCCTTTGTCCAATAGGGTCGGGCTCTTGTGTTGGTGGGTGAGATCATACCAAAGCGTGTTCCACCGACGACCTTTGCTGAGGTCGATGTAGTAGATGATGATGCCCGCGATGAAGGCTATGGCAAGTGTGAGGAGGGTGTCCATGTTCTAAGTCGTGAGTTTCCCAAAAATACCATGATGGTCCTGTAACTCCTTGATCACCCAGCGCTGGTAGTATTCCGGCCAAGCCTTGTAGCGGTGATAGAAGTCCGGTTTATTGAAGGTATAACGCACCAGTTCATTCACCCCGAAGATATTCGCGATCAATTGCCAGATGATGGTCCGCACCTGCGCGTTCTGGTCTTTTACCGGATGGATCAGGTGATCGCGGATCAACGCTTCACCATCCGTCTTCACCGGCTCGTTTCGCTGCAGGGCCCGCCGCACTTCCTCCAGCTCGAAGTATTCTTCACCCAAGAGCCCTTTGGTCTGCAGTGTGTGGATCAAGCCCTTCTTCTTGCTGTCCGTTAGATCGATCAATTCCACGGGCTTGTCCAACTTCAGGCTGGCGTTGGCAAGGAGCAGATCGATCTGGTGGTCAAGCAGTTCCGGCACCGCCATGAAATGGGCATATGAATGCTCCACCAGACCCTTGCTGAAGAGGAAGCTGATCAGTGCCGGGTCATTCAAGTTGAATTCGATGTGCGCATGTTGCAGCTCCCCGGATACGCTTGACGTGTTGTTCTGATGGATGAGCACCGGCTTTCCGATCACGGTATCGCGCAGCACGTAAAGTCCATCGAAGGCAGTGGTGTAAAAGGCCCGGATATCGGTATACGGAAATGGCAGTATCTCCAAATTGCGGAAGCGCAGATCGCCATGTGCCTTGCCGCTCGTGCTGATCTTCTGGCGAAGGTCGCGATCGGCCCAAGCCAAGGGTTTATCGAAGTAGGTTCTCACCAGTTCCCGCTGTTCGCGTGCTGCGGTGATCAGGTTCTTGGTTGTCTTGAATTGCACCTTGACCACATCGATCATCAACAGGTCTTGTGGCGATCGGTAGGCACTGATGTCTTGGTCCAACGAGAGCCATAACCCGCAGTCGGTGGTGATGTCCGCGATCTGTTTGGCATACTTCTCGAACACTTGGTGATGGATGTCCCAATCGAATGAATGGTACGGGTAGTAAAGTGAACCGCGCTGCTGATCCGGACTTATAATGATCGAGTAAGGATTGGCGCTTCCATGCGAGAGATACTTCTTGCTCTTTTGCTCATCAGCGATCTCCGGACTCCACCCCCATCCGTCGATGTGGAACTCATTCAGGTTGGTGCGCGGCAAGCCGATATCCTCCAAGCAGGCATTATAGCGTTCCACCAATTCCTTGGTGCCCACGTGGAACAATTGTCCACCGAAGAGACCGCTTTGGATGAGTTTGAGCATGAGCGCGGGTCAAATGTCGGGGACTAGGTCCGAGAAATGAATAGCTCTTGAATGGTTTTCATTGGCAGGAACATCTTAGAGCTATCCGGCATTGCTTTGAATCCGAAACGGCCATAGAACCCAGCCGCCACATCGTCCAGCGGATCCACTACCACGGCGTATGAAGCTATCGAACCACTGGTCAAGTAACTTCTGTTGAGTGCATCCAACACTAATTTCTTGCCCGTTCCATGGCCTTGGTATCGTTCGTCCACCGCAAGTCTCCCAAGCAACGTTGCCGGGAGTTCGGCATAGGCAGGAAGTTTGCGGCGCAAGTGATCGGGAATGAATTGCATTTCCACACCTGCATTCGACAAGGTGTAATAGCCCTTCACGGCACCCTCGATTACATCGTTCCAAACGAAACAGGCCGCGAGTCGTCGTTTAACATCCTGACTTGCCTGCTTTTGAAAGTAGGTGTCCAAAACCGCCTTTCCGCAGTTGAATTCCGCCCTTTTATGCTTGGAATTGAGCAGTTCGGTGAATGGATCCATCAAGAACGATGACCCAAATACTCCTTTGCCGCATCCGTCAAATACTTGTTCGGCTTGGGTGGGTCTATGATCGCCTTGAAGAAGATGTCACTATCCCGCTTGGAGGCGACAATACGCTCTCTTTCGGCCATCAATTCTTCGGCCTTTTCTTGTAAGGTGCGAATTACGAAGTCGGTTAGATTGCGGTAACCACCAACGGCAGCCGCCTTTTCGAAAAGGACCTTCTGCTCAACAGAAAGACGTGTATCGAACCTGGTTTTGTCTTCGCTTGGCGCTGGCATAATGTTCAGTTTGACCCAAATGTACGTACTTTTTCCGTACAAAGTGGGGTGGCGTTCTGCGTACACCACCACGGACATGGGGTCCCTACGAGAATGACCGATGCGGCTCTCAGGCGCGTTATCGGGCGGATGATCATTTGCCCCTACGCGCCTGTAACTCCATCGCTTTCTGCTGAATGAAGATCTCTTCCGCACGGCGCTCCACCTGCCTATCGATGCCGGTTTCATTGATCCGGATCGCGTTGTCCAAGTAATTCAACGCTTCCTGCAAACGCACTTCTTCAAAGCTGATGTGGCCGAGGTTGGAACGCATCAACTCCTTCAACATGGACAACTTCGTCGCGTAATCCTTGAAGAAGAATTCATCGGGCTTATCCCACCAGATCGAAGGCAGATCGAAGTCCGTAACGCGTGCATCCACCGCCTTCTGGATGTTGCGCAGATCGCGCGAAGAGAAGAACGGGAAACGTGCCAGCACCGCCGTGTAGAACACACCGAAGAACTCGTGCGTACCCGCATCGTGCTTTTCCAAACTTGCTTCGTAGATCGTCTTCAGATCCGCATTCTGCACTTCGCCGGCTCCTTTCTTCAGCAGCTCGTTCATCGATCCTACTTGCCGTTGTGCGCTCATGAATTCGTAGTCCTTCACGCCAGGATCCTTGATGAATTTGGGATCAAGGTCTCGGTACTTCTTCCACCAGAGATGGTCCTGATCCACGAAATCCTCGAAGCGTTTGGCACCTTCCATACTCACCCG
>Ga0105046_10011119_pt1 | contig 14008 bp, 10 predicted proteins | sample MAT03_FD_78385 | JGI IMG/M metagenome (GOLD analysis project Ga0105046, IMG submission 78385) | Freshwater microbial communities from Lake Fryxell liftoff mats and glacier meltwater in Antarctica - MAT-03 (megahit assembly) | ecosystem: Environmental > Aquatic > Freshwater > Ice > Liftoff... | reverse complement strand
GAAGAATTTTTTGATGCCAATAAAATTGATTTAAACAACGCTCAACAAAAACTAAACTCCTGAAATCATTAGGATATGATGGTGTTCAGGTCAAAGACGCAAAATATTTCGTGGTTTTTGATCGAAAACAGGTAGCAACATGCAAGGTGGAGAAACTTTAATGGGAGAATATCTAGGATGCTCGGCTTGTAGGCATCGTGACAGCAAGGGTTTAACTTGCAAAGCCTTTCCTAAACGCATTCCCTTACAAATTATTTCAGGAGAAATTCATCATACAAAGCGTCTTCGCTGGCAAGATAATGATATTGTTTACGAGCCAATCGAGATCAAGGTTCCTGTCAAAGTCTAAAACAAAAAAAGATAGTTAATAATGTATTTTTGCGATCGCAGCTTTCATGAAACAGAATCATGAATAAAGTTTCCTATTTTCTCGTCACTCACGGTAGTCGTAATCCATCTGCTGTGGAGTTTTTGCATAATTTAGTTAAGTTAGCACAGGCAAAATCTGAGAATTTAGTTGGCGGCGGCTTACTAGAAGGACAAGAGCTAAGTCTGAGTCAGCAATTAGTAAATTTTGGTAAAGTTGCCCAAGCCCAAGGCTATGCTGAGATATTGATTCTGCCTATATTTTTACTGGCGGGAGTTCATGTTTGTGATGATTTACCTGAACAGGTGGCGATCGCCCAAAAAATTTCCGAATTAAAATTCAAACTTGTCGATCGCTTTGGGGCTTATTCCCAAATTCCACAATTATTAAAAACAAAATTCCCTCAAGATGCCACCGCCAAAATCCTGCTGGCACACGGTAGCCGACTGTCTGAAACCACAAAATATCTTGAAAATTTAGCCCAAAACTTAGATGCAATGCCTGCCTATTGGTCGATCGCTCCGAGTTTAGAAACCCAAATTGAGCAATTAATTAATCTTGGACATTCTGAAATTACAATCCTGCCCTACTTTTTGGCTTCTGGTGGAATTATGGAAGCGATCTCTAATAAAATATCTAACTATTCAATCTCAATTCAACTACTAGAACTACCTTTTCAAGCTGAAGCGATCGCCAAATTAGTGATTAACTACGCCCAAAGTTGTACATTAAAAGAAAAATAAATATTCATGGCAAGTCAAGGATTTAATAACTTAAAGCAAATTTCAGTGCCAGCACCGATTAAAGTCAGCCTCTGCATGATTGTCAAAAATGAAGCAGAAAGACTAGCTAATTGCTTAAAAAGTGTCAAAGGTTTTGCTGATGAAATTATTGTGGTCGATACGGGATCGAGCGATCGCACAGTAAGTATTGCTAAAAAATTTGGAGCAAAAATATTTAAATTTGACTGGTGTGATGACTTTGCCGCCGCCCGCAATTATGCCCTAGAGCAAGCACAGGGGAAATGGATTTTAGTTTTAGATGCCGATGAAATTTTAGAACCATCCATAATTCCAGTTTTACAAAATGCCATTAATAATCCTGAATATCTAGTAATTAATCTCAATCGCTCAGAAATTGGGTCGGGACGATCGCCTTATTCTTTAATCGCTAGGTTATTTAGCCGTCAACCAGAAATTTATTTTACAGGCTTTTATCACGAATCCATTGATAACTCCGTTGCGGAATTGGTACAGAAAAATGCTCAAAAAGTAGTAACGATTCCCCAAGTTGCCATCCTTCACTACGGTTACAAGGTAGAGAAAATTAACCAGAAACAGGAATTCGCCCAACGCTTAATGACTAAGCAAATCACTGCTTATCCCGATGATGCCTATACCCATAGTAAGTTGGGAGCTTTGTATGTGGAAATTGGCGAAGTAGAAAAAGGTTTATCCCTATTACAAACAGGCTTAGCCATTGTTGATCCCAAGCAATTACCAACTTTATTTGAACTTAATTATCATTTGGGTATTGCCTATAGTCATCTTCAAAACTGGGACTTAGCAAAAATCCATTATCAAAATGCTTTAGAGCTAGATGTTGCAGAAGTAATGAAGATTTCTACTTATAACAATTTAGGGAATCTTTGGCAGACTCAATCTAACTTTGCGGAAGCGATCGCCTGTTATGAAAAACTCCTAGCCATTGCTCCAGATTTTGCCACAGGTTATTTTAATCTTGGCATTGCTCGTAAATCTGTCTATGATTTCACAGGTGCGATCGCCGCCTATATTGAAGCATTAAAGATAAATCCAGAATATGCCGAAGCGTATCAGAACTTGGCTGTAGCTTTGCAACAAACTGGCAAACTAGAGGCAAGTAAACTAGCATTTAGCGAAGCAATTAAATATCATCAACACCAAAATCACCTAGAAATTGCCCAACAACTCCAAGGTCATCTCCAAAGCCTGTAAATTAAGCTATGAATTATCTCTACCTCCACGGATTTGCCTCTAGCCCTAAATCTAGTAAAGCTGTATTTCTCCAAGACAAGTTTGCAAACCTTGGACTAACTCTAAATGTCCCCGACCTGAATTTGGATAACTTCACCGAAGCCACTTTAACCAAGCAATTAGATTTTCTCCAATCTGAATATGGCAACTCGCCCCTTGTGGTCATTGGTTCTAGTCTGGGTGGATATTTAGCATTACAAATGGCGATCGCTAATCTTAATGTCCAGAAATTAATTTTGTTGGCACCCGCTTTTAAGTTTAGTGAATGTTTAGCAAAGGATTATGGCTTAGAGGCGATCGCTGCATGGAAAGCTACTGGTAGTCGAGAAATTTATCACTATGGCTTAAATCAGCCGATTTCCTTAAATTATGAATTTTTTACTGATGCCCAAACATACCTAGATAAATCCTTAGATCGAGAATTACCAATTTTAATCATACATGGTGCTAATGATACCGTTGTCCCCGTTAGCCTCAGTCAAGATTTTGTTGCTAATTATCCCTTTACCACTCTGGAAATTGTAGAAAGCGATCATAGTCTTGGGGATGTGGTTAATTTAATTTGGCAGAGAACTACAGAATTTTTAGGATTATAGCGATCGCCACTTCACTTAATGCCTAAAATTTGTAATTCTTCGCTGCTTAATTGCCTCAAACCTTTAGGAAGTAGATTGCCTAAATTAATAGTAGCGATCGCCGCTCGATGCAGTTCTAGTAGAGGATGTCCTAAAATTTCAGCTACCCGCCGAATTTGACGATTTCGACCTTCATGCAAAACTATTTGGAGTTTAGTGCTACTTTTCTGAGTTGATAAAACCATAACTTGAGCAGGTAAAGTCAGTTTGCCATCTAAATCTATACCAGTGCGCCATTTCTCTAGAATGCGATCGCTTGGACATCCTTGGACAATAACTTCATAGAACTTAGCGACATGATGGCTAGGATGCATCAAGTAATTTGCAAAATCTCCATCATTAGTTAGGAGTAATGCCCCACTACTGTCATAGTCAAGTCGCCCAACGGAATAAAGGTGTTGATACTGAGTCGGCAAAAGTTCTTGAATGGTCTTCCGTCCTTGGGGGTCACGGCGACTGCAAATAAAACCTTTAGGCTTGTATAATAAAATATAATCTAATTTCGGTTTGGGCTTGGATTCGAGATTAATTAGTCGATGGTCAACAGAGATGCGATCGCAGTCAGGATCGGCTTTAACACCTAAAATAGTGACTAATTGATCGTTAACCCTAACTCGACCCGCTAAGATTAACTCCTCCGCACCTCTTCTCGAAGAAATACCATAGCTAGCGATTATTTTTTGCAATCTTTCTGTCATAGATATTTGTAGCAAGAAATACTAAAATTAAAAATTAAAAACCCATAGAATGAAGAGCTAAGTGTTTTAGGTATACATGAAGAATTTAAAGGCTTCCCAACAACTATTAAGTGACCTAGAAATCGAGAGTTTAGGAGATCTCAAGCCATTTTATCTTGAGTTAATAAAACAACAAAAATTACAATCAAAGCTGGAACAGTTTCAGGAAAATGAGGATATTACTGTTGGTGTATTTATATTATCTCAAAACGGTTGCTTTATAGATGCTAGCTATGGTTTCTGTGAAATGCTTGGCTACACTACTGAAGAACTTAGAAACTCCCAAATTCACAGCCTAGTTTATGATGATATAACTATCTACGAGCAAGCAGTAACAAGATTAGCCCTAGGGCAAACTAAACAAGAAAATCTCCATTACAACTTCATAACTAAAGATCAACAATTGGTCAACTTAGCCTTGAGTCTGTTTTTATTAGATGAAAAACTATATCCAAAATTCAAAAATTCTACCTTTAATCTAATTGTTAAATTTGAAGACCATACCATAGGCGATCGCCTCGAAAAATCGATCCAAGCATCCAAACAAACATGTCAGAATTTATTTGAAAATTGCACAGATCCAGTTTTAATTTATGATAGCCAAACCTTAGATATAGTTGCGGTCAATGATGCGGCAATTTATCTCTACGGCTATAATCGGCAAGAATTTCTGAATCAAAATATTGCCAGTATTCCTACTATTATTTTTTCTGCTCCTAGTTCTGATCTTCATCCTAAAATCCAGAGCTTTGATCGACATTTAAAAAAAAATGGACAAATCATAGATGTTCAGATTAGTTCATATCATATTATTTACAATGACCATCCTGCTGTAATTCTTACCGTTCAGGATATTACCCAAAAGAATATCGCAAATAGAGCCTTAGAAGCCTTAACCCAAGCAGAAGAAGACTATCGGGGTATTTTTGAAAATGCAGTTGAAGGAATTTTTCAGACTTCGGAAGCAGGTAAATATCTAAAAGTGAATCCGATGTTAGCGTCAATCTATGGCTACGATTCACCCCAAGATTTAATGAATGGAATTACGGATATTGCCAATCAATTATACGTAAAGCCGCAACGAAGACTAGAGTTTAGAGAGTTACTCAAGCAGAAAGATGCCGTTTTAGGATTTGAGTCTGAAATCTATCGTAAGGACGGGAGCAAAGTCTGGATTTCTGAAAATGTGCGAGCCATTCGCGATCGCCAAGGTAATTTACTAAAGTACGAAGGCTCAGTTGTTGATATTACGGAAATGAAGTTAGGTTCCGAGGCACTGCGTTTAAGCGAGGAACGATTCCGCTTGACTTTCAATTATGCTCCTATCGGCATGATGATTAAAGCCTTGGATGGCAGATCAATTCAGGTAAATAAAGCGATATGTAAAATTTTGGGCTATACCTCTGATGAACTAATGGAGCTGCGATGTGTTGATATTACCCATCCTCAAGATTTACTGTCTAGCCTAGAAATGAGAGCAAAAATCCTCGCAGGTGATTTTCCTAGTTACAAGATTTCCAAAAGATATATTCGTAAAGATGGAAACACTGTGGATACGATCCTACGGGTGTCCTTAACTAGGGATGCTGATGGTAATCCCATTAATTTTATTGATCAAATTGAAGATGTGAGCGATCGCAAGTTAGCAGAAGCCAAAATTTCCTATCTGGCATTTCACGATCCTTTAACTGGACTACCAAATCGTGCTTTATTTAACGATCGACTAGATCAGGCTTTAGCCCTTGCCCATAGATTACATCAGGATCAGCCTGAAATCCAATCTCTATTGGCAGTAATGTTTATAGATTTAGATCGATTTAAGTGCATAAATGATTCCCTTGGTCATGCCATGGGCGATCGCCTTCTGCAACTGGTATCAGAAAGATTTATCAAAAATATCCGTAAAAGCGATACGATTGCACGGATGGGCGGCGATGAATTTATGCTGCTACTGCCTGAAGTCAAACTACTGGAAGATGTGGTTAAGGTTGCAGAGAAGATCCTAGAATCCTTATCTGAACCATTTTATTTAGATCACCACGAAATATATATTACTGCCAGTATTGGGATTTGTTTATATCCCCATGATGGCGATGATGGTGATGCTTTACTCAAAAATGCAGATGTGGCAATGTATCGAGCCAAGGAACAAGGGCGGAATCACTACCAAATTTACACTCAATCCATGCATGATCAAGCTTTTGAATGGATGTCTATGGAAAGTGGAATTAGAAGAGCGATCGCCCAATCCGAATTTGAGGTGTATTATCAACCCCAACTAGATTTGCAAACAGGAAAAGTGATCTGTATGGAAGCTTTAATCCGATGGCAAACAGAATCAGGCTTCATTTCTCCCAATCAATTTATTCCCATTGCTGAAGAGTACGGCTTGATTATTCCTATTGGCGAGTGGGTATTACGCACAGCTTGCATCCAAAATAAACTATGGCAAAATATGGGGCTGCCCCCAATCCAAATCGCTGTCAATTTTTCCGCAAAACAATTTCAAGATCCGCAATTATTAATCAAGGTGCGGCGAATCCTAGAAGAGACTAAATTAGATCCCAACTTTCTGGAAATTGAGATTACCGAAAGTGCAGTGATGAAAGATGAGTATGCTGCCACCGATACCTTACAAAGCTTGAAGGATATGGGGATTAAAATTTCCATTGATGATTTTGGCAAAGGTTACTCTTCTCTCATGCACTTAAAGAAATTCCCCGTGCAGAAGCTCAAAATCGATGCGGCTTTTATTAAAGAAATTCCCAACAATAAAGATGATGCCGCTATTTCTACAGCAATTATAGCGATCGCCCATACTTTGAACTTAAAAGCGATCGCCGAAGGAGTGGAAAACCCTGAACAAATAGAATTCTTGCGCGCTCTAAGATGTGATGGTATTCAAGGCTATATCTTTAGTCCTGCGGTACCAGCAGCAGCAGCTACAAAAATTCTGCACGATCAAAGGCATTTTTTAGGAATCCGCCCCAATCAAAAACTAATTTAAGGATTAGGGAATCCAGCCCGAATATCTTCAACAATGCCATCTCTGAGGACAACTTCTACCTGCATCAAGCCAATTAAGTTGTCACCTTTGCTGACTGTAAAGAAACTATCCAATTGCCCTTGACTCACTTCTTGTTCCAGTTCCAACACTTGAACTTGACTTAGTTGTTGTAGTGCCTGATTTTTTTGTTCCAGAAACTCAGACTTACGTTCGTTGATCTGAGCGCGAATGGACTCGATTTCACTTAATACGGCGGGTCCAGGAGGCTTGATACTCTGGCGTTCAATTTCAGCAATCATTCTTTGCCCTTGAGCTTCAACCTGTTGAATTTGACCATCAAGTTGTTGGATTTGGACTTGAAGTTGTTGCTGCATTTCATCTTTCCACCGTGGAGTCACAATTACTTTGATATTAACAACACGCTTAAGGAGAAGCTGATTAGCAAAATCTATGGAATTCATATAATTGAGATTTCTAGTTTAGACAAACATCTTGTTAATAATATCTTGGTAATGCTCATTTACAACATTACGCTTGATTTTGAAGGTTTGGGTCATCCTGCCATTGGCGATCGTAAAGGGTTCCAAAATAAAACTAACTGCACCAATGCGATCGTTAACGCTATAGCCTGGACGGTTTTTAACTTCACGATTTAACTCCTCTCGATAGATCGCTCTAATCTCTACAGTTTCCAGATTTAGATCTGATAGTTGGGAATTGGGTGGAATTAAGTTTGCTGCTTCTAGTCCCGCCAAATTTGGCACAATTAAAGCTCCCAATTGTTTTTGATCCTGCCCTACCACAATAATTTGATCAATGAAAGGACTCCGCAAACAAGCATCCTCGATCGCCTGCGGTTCAATATTTTCGCCATTACTCAAGACAATCGTATCCTTTGCTCTTCCCGTAATCACCAAATCCTGCCAAGGGGTCACATAGCCCAGATCGCCACTATCAAACCAACCATCGCTATCGATCGCTTTAGCTGTTGCCGTCGGATTTTTATAGTAGCCTTGCATAACCTGCGGTCCACGGAGTGTCACCAGTCCTAGTTGATAAGGCGAGAGAGGTTTACGCGTATTTTGATCAATAATTCTAGTCTCAGTCTTAGGAATAGGTTGCCCATCCCCATTACGGATATTGCGATTTGGTCTACGCACATGGGTAATCGGTGCAGTTTCTGTTAGACCATAGCCACTAAGAATGGGAATATTCACAATTTCATAGAAGTCTTCTAAATGCAAAGCGATCGACCCCCCACCACTGACCACTAGCTCTAAACACCCGCCTGTTGCTTCTCGAACTTTTTTGTAAACTAGGCGATCGCCCAATTTATGTAGTGGAGCTAAAGTCAACATTTTTAGACCCGCCGCAAAACGTTCCCAACCTGAAGGAGCTAAATTCTCTAAATCTAGTCCCTGCCATATTCTTCTGGCTTTGATATATGCCAAACTAAGCTTAAAAAAGGAATTGATTAATTTTTGCTTACTCTTTGGCTGCTCTCGAAATTGCTTTTGGACACCTTCATAAATTGATTCCCACAATCTAGGCACTGCCACCATATAATTTGCTTGAAAATTCTTCAGATCTACTTTAATCGAGCGTAAATTCGTATAAATTTGTGTGCAGCCTTGGGAAAATATAAAATATTCAAACGATCGCTCGTAGGAGTGCCAAGTGGGGAGAATGCTCATAACTTTCTTGCTTGGTTGGACAGCATACACATCTAAAGCACCTGTTACCTGTTGCAGTAAATTGCCGTGAGTCAGCATTACGCCCTTGGGATTGCCACCCGTCCCAGACGTATAGATTAAAGTCGCAAGGGTTTGAGGAGTAATGTTAGGATTGCCCAAATCTTGACTAGCTCCAAGTTCGAGGATTTGGGAAAAGTTATACACTCCAGTGGGGACATCCTCATCAGATAGTAAAATAATCTGCTGAATTGACAGATTTTGCAGTTCAGGTTGGAGCTTATCTAAAGTAGCTAAGTTTTCAATCACTAAAGCAGTGCTATCACTATGTTCCAGAATATATAAAAGTTCGCGCTGTTCCGCCTGTGAGCTACGAGTAGCATTAACTGCCCCGATCGCCATCATCCCTTGATCGGCAATTAACCAACGGACAGAATTATCCGCAATTAGACCTATATGCGCTCCTGATTGAATGCCAAGCGATCGTAAACCTGCCCCAAACCTTGCCATTTGTTCTATTAATTGAGCGTAGGTCAACTTAACTTCGATTTGGGCATGGGGATCATGCACTGCCAGAATATCAGGATATACCTGCGCCGTCTTTTGCCAAACTTGCCAAAGGTTTTGAGCAGTGCTGTGGTCAATGGGTTTTGAGTTACGCATATTTTTGTTTAACTAAGGATTTAATCTACTTACTTGACTGACGGTAGTAAACCAAAATTTAATGTACCCATGGGTTAGTTCATACATGGTTTTTTGTGGAACCTATGATACCGTGTTCTGTACCCTATCCAAAGTTAAGTATTTAGCGATCTAGGGCAACCGCACACGTTTCTTAACAAAAGAGGAAATAAAAACGACAAAGCAGGATAATTGAAAGTATTTACAAAATCAGAGATCCAAAATGTCAGCAACAGTTAGTCCTACTGCGCTAATCGAAACACACTTTGGGAATTTGCCAGACCCTAGAGTATCCCACAGTATTCTCCATAAGCTGATAGACATACTAATCATAACTATTTGTGGAACGATCAGTGGAGCGGATAATTTCGTTGCTATAGTCGAATATGGGAAAGAAAAAGAAGAATGGTTAAAGACATTTTTGGAATTAGCCAACAGAATACCCCAAAATTGCTCTAGAGCGTTATCGCCAAGCCTTGACTGCTCGCAAAGCATTTTTATTCCCCGATTCGCAATTAGAGATCCCGTTAGCAAGGTTTTTATTTAGAGAATGCGGTATGGAGCTGGTTGAAGTCGGTACTCTCTATATTGATCGCCTATTGATGGATAGCGAAATCAATCTATTGCCAGCAGGTATGGATCGCCATGGGATCAACTTCATCGTCATCAATGATTAGAACTCGTAACAGATCCTTCGTTTACAACATCTCACACAACGACCAATATTTATTTACGGTTGCCATCATATCGACAAATGCAGCGAATGGTAGGGATTTGAGAATATAACCTGCTACGTTCAGATTATAGGCATTAAAGCGATCGCCCTCTTCGTTAGATGTTGTTAACATTACAACTGGAATCCTCCTAAGATTGGGGTCATCACGTAGGGCTTGTAAAAATTCTATTCCGCTCATTTTAGGCAAATGGACATCTAAAAGGATGAGACGCTGCCCTTTAGGAATTACAGATGGTATAGTTGAATTTCCCCTTAACATTTCCAACCCTTCTAAGCCATCACGAGCGACGAACAAGGAACTGGTAATATCACCTTTTTTAAACGCTCTTTGCACGTTCATGACATCTACATCGTCATCTTCTATTAGTAAAATATTTATCATTTGGTATTACTAAAATATTGATCAATATCTTTTTTATAAGTAATTATGCAATTTATGTAAATTACTACCTAAGCTCTAATTTTTACAATATATAAATATATTAAGTAAATGTGTCGAGTAGTTAGAAGCTTTACATAGTTAAAAATCGAATTTATTGTTGAATAATACGGTTAATTTATTACATTTGGCTGGTTCTAAGAATCTCTCAATATGAGTAATTTCTTACTAATCTTTAAACTTAAGATTTCGTGTAGGTTACTGCCAATACCGATCCGCACAAATACTTAGACGGTTTTTGGTAAAAAGATTACCCATTCCGAAGCCCCTAAATCTTTAATTCTGGGGACTTTAATTTTCAGACCCCCCAGAATTAGGAGCAGGGGGCTGGATTGCAAATTTACACCACGTGAAATAAAAGGATGAGCCTTTGCCAAATTCGGATTGCAGGTAAATTTTACCCCCTTCAGTTTCTACAATCTTTTTGACGATCGCCAAGCCAATCCCTGTACTGTCGCTATTGTCCCGTTCTAGGGTATGAAAAATATCAAAGATGCGCTTTTGTTGGTTTGGATCAATCCCCTTGCCATCATCGGTTATGACAAATTCATAAAATTCTGGAGATTCGGCATATTCCCTGAATGAGACTGTAATCTTACCATCGGGGCGATCGTGGTGTTTGATGGCATTGCCAATGAGGTTAGATAAGACTTGGCTGAGGAGAATGCGTTTGGTGGAAAAAGTGGGTAGATCCGAAGCAATTTCAATCCTAAACGTGGAGGGTGGATCGAGAGAGTCTAGGATTTCAGATAGTAGCTCTGGCATGGATACTAGGTCTGAGGCAATTTGTTCTCGACCAATTCGAGCATAGTTGAGGAGTCCATTAATTAGACCTTCCATTCGATAAACTCGCAATCGCATTAGTTGCAGTTGTTGTTTGTTTTCGGGCGGAATTGAGTCTTTGAGATCTTCTTCTATCCATTGGGACAGGTTGGAAATCCCCCTAAGCGGAGCTTTGAGATCGTGGGAAACATTGTGGGTAAACTGGTCTAGCTCTTGATTGCGCTCTTGAACTTCTTGCACCAAATTCGCATAGTCCCTTTCCAATTGTTTCTGCTCTTCAATATCCGTACAAGCGATAATCCATCTGATCACTTCATCATTCTCATTTTTACTAGGAATTGCTTGGTGTAGGTGCCAACGATAAACGCCATCATGCCTTCTAATTCGACCTTCTGCCTTCAAGGGAATACCTAAACTTTGACTGCGTTGCCAAGCATCGGTCAAGGACTCATAATCATCGGGATGGGTAAGGGGTTCCAAGCTCAAATTCTTCACTGCTTCAATCGTGGCTAAGCCTGTGTAGTCTAGGAACCTTTGATTCACATCTATCACTTTTCCTTCGGCATCGGCTTTCCAAATCAACTGGGGAATTAGTTCAACTAGGCTGCGATAGCGTTCTTCACTTTGGCGCAAACGGGCTTCGCTTTCTTTAAGGCGACTCACATCCAAAGCAATCCCCGTCCAGCAAATTAGTTCACCCTGATCGTCATAGACGGGATTACCGCGCGCCAAAACGTCATGATACTTCTGATCGGTGCCTAAATAACGTTGTTCACTATCAAACTGGTTTCCCGTACGCACGCATTCCAACCAGTCAGCAACAGAGGTTTCCCGATCATCTGGATGGAGAAGGTGGCTCCAATCTAAACCCGAACATTCTGCTTGGGTAATGCCTAATAGGTCTAGGAAAGACTGACTGGAATAGGTATTATTCCCATCTTTATCACAAATCCAAATGCCGTAGTTAATGGTTTCGCCGATCGCCCGATAGATTCTTTCACTTTCTTTGAGCTTACGTTCGGCATACTTGCGATCGCTAATATCCCAGGTAAAGCCAAATAACTTAACAATTTCACCATCGGCATTTCTTTCAATATTGCCCTGTTCCCATACATCTATCCAGCGTCCATCTTCATGCCTAATTCGATATTCTGATTGATAGCGATTGATTTTGGAGTCAGAAAAACTAGCAAATGTAGCTTCTCTTTGCGGAATATCTTCAGGGTGAATCCGTCCTAACCACCATTGTTTGTTTGGGTCGGCATCTTTAGCCATAACCCCTACTAACTGTAACAGTCCTTCAGAACGATAAACCATGTCACTTTGGACATCCAATTCAAAGATAATGCCATTTACTGACTGCAACACCGTTTCAAAGCGGTGATTTATTTCTCGTAAAGTTAATTGGCTACGGGCGCGTTCGATTCGCAGATAAATTCTTTCGGTTAATTCACTAATTAGTTCTAGTTCGGCTGCGCTCCAAATCGATGTAGTGCGGCGACATCCTGCAATAAAAAATTTCCATTCACTATTTCTTAAATAAGGTACGGTGACTAGCGATCGAATATGATAAGTTGCATAATTATTGATATCACTGATTTTGAGATCGGGATTGGTAGTGACATCAGCAATCGCCACAGTTTGCCCAGTTCTTAGTTGATCGAGATGAACTTCACAAAAATAGTCGAGCAGGTGATGGGTAGTATTGATATAGGGGATATCAGCATCGCGGTTATTGTAGACAGTTGTAGCTGTAGTGCCACCAGCATTGACATTAGAAAAAGTGAGAAGTGAAAAACCAAACCAATTATAAAGTTTAGTTCCTACTACTTCCATAATTTCTTCAGCCGAGGTCAGGTGTATGAGATCGGTTTGAATTTCTGCTAAAAAATTATTATTTAACTCTTGCTGCTTGCGATCGCTAATATCTGTAAATAAAATCCCAAATCTAGAGTTATTAGTACGATCATGAGGCGACTCAATGGGAAAAGCATTAACATCAAACCACTGATGCATGGCAGAGACATAATTCTCAAACCTTACCGATTTCCCAGTTTGGACTACTAAACCGTAATTTTCAAACCAAAAATCCTCCAACGTCGGCATGACTTCTTTAGCTGTTTTACCTATGACATCAGTTAGCCCCGTCATTAATTCATACTTATTGTTGATCGCAAGGAATCGGTAATCTAACGGTGCCCCGTAATCGTCAAAGATCATCTCACACATACAAAAACCCTGATCGATGGAATCTAATAAAGGCGCATACAGGCGGTCGGTGATTGCATTGGTAATTTCATTGTATAAAATGCCAAACCGATGTTGTTGAGGGTCGTCAATGGCAAAAGCATTAATTTCATACCATTTATTTACTTGAGCAAAATAATGATCGAAATTAATGAGGTTTCTGGTTGATACCACTCTGCCAAAGGTTTCAGCCCACAGACTTTCTAAATGTGGAAATAGTGTATATGCAGTATTACCAACTAACTGGTCTGGCTCTAACCCTGCCATCTCAGCAAATAAATTATTAACCTCTAAAAATCGATAATCTAACGGCAGCCCGCGATCGTCAAACAGCATCTCACAGATCCCAAAACCGCAATCGATAGAATTAAATAAAATGTTGTAGCGGCGGCGGAATAGATCTTGCAAAGAATTGCTTTCAGGTATTAAGTTTTTAGATAGCAAGTTTTCATATTCTAGGTCTCGGCTCGCATCTTCGCTAAAATCTTGACTGGCATTTTGACTAACTGGCGCGGTATCAAGTCGATCTAGCTCTGTTACCAAGATTTGTACTGCTACTTTTAAGTCTGACGACCAACTATTGATCGCGCCTAAAGGTGTCTGCGCCCAATCATAACTGCGGATCACTGCCCCAATTTCGCTCGTCTTGCTTGTGTAGATAAGATCTTTC
>Ga0105046_10011117_pt1 | contig 14009 bp, 12 predicted proteins | sample MAT03_FD_78385 | JGI IMG/M metagenome (GOLD analysis project Ga0105046, IMG submission 78385) | Freshwater microbial communities from Lake Fryxell liftoff mats and glacier meltwater in Antarctica - MAT-03 (megahit assembly) | ecosystem: Environmental > Aquatic > Freshwater > Ice > Liftoff... | reverse complement strand
TTTCCTTCATTCTGACCAGCAAACGCTCATAATTTTCTTCCCTTTGGGATCCCCCGATAATTTCACCGATTCCTGGAAAGAGCACATCCATCGCACGAACGGTTTTGCCATCGTCATTCTGCTTCATGTAGAAAGCTTTGATTTCCTTTGGATAATTGGTAAGAATGACGGGTTTTTTGAAATGATGTTCGACCAGCCAACGCTCGTGTTCTGAACTTAAATCGGTTCCCCAATCCACCGGAAACTCGAATTTAACGCCCGAAGATTTGAGAATTTCAACGGCTTCACCATAGTTCAGTCTCTCAAACTGATTGGCAACCACAAATTTTAATCGTTCAATTAACTCTTTGTCGTACTGTTGGTTGAGAAACTCCAGGTCATCTTTACAATTTTCAAGAGCATAAGAAACCAGATACTGGAGCATTTCTTCCGCCAGATCCATATTCTCCTTAATTTCATTGAAAGCCACTTCGGGTTCGATCATCCAGAATTCGGCCAAATGCCGGGAAGTATTGGAATTCTCTGCTCTGAAGGTTGGGCCAAAAGTGTAGACCTGCCCAAGAGCCATGGCCGCAAGTTCTGCTTCCAATTGACCCGAAACCGTTAGATTCGTTATACCACCAAAAAAATCTTCCGAAAAATTCACTTCCCCTGTTTCTGTTTTAGGAGGGTTGATCGGGTCTAAAGTAGTTACTCTGAACATGGCACCCGCTCCTTCGGCATCCGATCCGGTAATGATGGGTGAGTGAATGTAAAAGAACCCTTTGTCGTTAAAAAACTTATGAATCGCAAAGGCCATTGCATGCCGTATCCGGAATACAGACCCAAACGTATTTGTTCTGAAGCGCAGATGGGCGATTTCACGCAAAAACTCCAGGGTATGTCCTTTCTTTTGCAAAGGATAGGTTTCTGCATCTGCTTCCCCAAGTATTTCAAGTCCAGTCAGTTGCATCTCAACCGATTGGCCAGAACCCTGAGATTCTACTATCAATCCTATAGCCGATATGCAAGCTCCGGTTGTCACTTTTCTGAGAAGTTCTTCATCGAATGAAGTAAGATCGACCACCAGCTGAACCGAGTGGAATGTACTTCCATCATTCACAGCGATAAAGGCAACATTTTTGTTTCCTCTTTTGGTGCGTACCCAGCCCTTCACACAAATTTCCTTGCCTTTGTCTTTTCCACTCAGTATGTCAACTACCTTCGTTCTTTGCATATTTAACTTATTAGATCAATCCATTTTCGGGCCGCAAAGCTAGACAAAAAGGGACTAAAACCGTTTTTGGCATCAGAAAAAGGTTAGAAAATCAGGATTATGAAATAGGAATCCAGTCATTTCGTATTACCATTTAATTGTAAAAAAACAGCGTTGCGTTTTGCTGTTCGGAAAAGGGAGACGTTTACTAAGAACCGATTGAGGATACCTACTGCGGTCAACTACCATGAAATGAAAAAAGGCTGTCCGAAGACAGCCTTGTGAGTTGTGAACCAACCTTGACAACTAGAGTAGAAATGATCCGATCTTTCATCGGGAGAACGCAAATACACCGTGTCGGAATAAGAGCACTTCTACAAGTGGCAATGGCTGGTTTACCTTACTGAATTGCTTTTGCAAAAGTATGTATAATTTTCTTTCCATAATTATATAAATTTCGTAGAATATTACAAGAATGTTACTTGACAGATTTCGGATTGACTTTTTTGGTAAACCCAGAAATGGGAATATCAATAAGGCGTATTGAGAAAGAACGACTTACCAAAAATCGTGGTGAGCTTTTAATTTATTCCACGAATATTCCTTCCTAAAGGTCGCTCCGATGGATCTAAAATTATATGAAGTATGCACAACAATATTTATAGCAAAAGCTGCATTAAATTCCCGAGGCATTACCTTTTGGTAGAAAACAAAATTTCCAGAACCATTAACATACGATATGCATGACACTTCAAAAACGGTTGCCGAGATGGGGCTTACAATTTATTCCACGAATATTTCTACCAAAAGATCGCTTCGCTGGAGGTTATTTATTCTGATTTTCCGGATTTGTAATCCAGATCCCAGATCGTAGGACCGTATGCGCCTCAGGTGCATTTTCAATCCGACCAAAACCACCAACTATCTGTCACAAGATAGAAGCTCCACCCACAATTTGATTTCGACTTGCCCGATTTCTTTTACTTTCGTTTTCGGTATTCTACACTTTCCGGCATTTTATTTTCGGAATATTCATTTTACCGATCCAATCTTCCGACAATTTCTTTTCCGGCATTTTTTTTTGCCGGTTGTATTTTGCCGGTTTTTCCGGCATTTTTATTCCGGCATTTTTTTTACCGAATTTCATTTTGCCAGTTTTTTTGCGGGCTTACTTCAGTCCGGGATCATTTCAAAAATCGGAAATAGCCCTGACAAAGGAGGTAAACAGATTTTCAACGTAAGCAAGAACCCCAATCCCTGATTTTTCCAACAAATAAAAATAGGGTGCAACACTTACCCGATTCCATCTATTGATCTTTGTCTTGCCATGACAAGTTGTTATAGCTTCAAACAAATAGAGAATTGCAAAACGATATTCAGAAATCAGGGAAATCATATTTAAAACCTCAACCCGGGAGAAAAAAGCCAATTATTATCCTGTCTGTGTGCCTAATGGGCCTTTCGGTTTTGTTTTCAGGTTGTGCAACTACCGGACTTTTCACTTCCACCGATGTGATTAATGTAGAAACCGGAAAGTGCAAACCGTAGAATTGTGCCTTCTTTTAGATAAGAAAGACCAGTGTAAGCATAATCTGAGGGCGGTTAAAGCTTGATTAGCTTTAACTGGACTGTGATATAGAAACCAATAACCAAAAACAGGCAAGTCCTTGGTTTGGAATAGGCGAATTTCCCAAAAACCTTTGAAACAAAACAAGGCAGTTTTACCGGAAGAAAATTGGAAATGGTGAACCTCAGCAAGACTATGAGGCGTTGAATTAATTTTTTTACACCAATCTGAATGTTAACGTAGTCGTACTGAATTGATAGAATCTACGGCATAAGAATTTTTTAGAAACGTGTGATTTGGATCGCCAGTCAAAAGAAGTAATCCAGGCAAAAGTTATTCAACCAAATGAGACGATTCGGGCATTTAGAAGGATTAAACAACTTAAAAATCAATAAAATGAAAGAGAATTTGACAGCCAAAGCATCCATTGGCATTGTTACCTCACATTCAGAAGTTTGGGAAGCACTCACTGATCTCAAACTTGTAAAGCAATATTTATTTGGCACAGAAGTGACTTCTGGCTGGAAAGGAGACCCTATTACCTGGGAATGAGAGCTTGAAGGAAAACCGTATAAGGATAAAGGGGTCATAAAAAAAATTGAGATAGACAAAATTCTGCAACATACCTATCTGAATGCTATGTCTGGCAAAGAAGATGAGCCTGAAAACTATACCACAGTTACGTACACATTGTCTAAAAATGAGGATGAAACACGGTTATCTCTTTCTCAGGACAATATTGAAAACGAAGAAGCAAAAAAGACCAGCACAAAAAATTGGAGCACCGTTCTTGAAAAACTAAAAGAAGTTGTTGAGAAAAAGCAACCACATTCTCCCTCCACTTTTACGTATTCTAAGTTTTAAACAGAGACAGTAAACGTAACTCTGTCCACTCCACATATCATTATCAGAACGACGCTCTGCCAATTTCCTCGTGAGTGATCATTGTGTCAGATACTACGAATACGTTCATTTTCTGCCTCCTTCATCACTTGATTGGGGATTTTGTGTTAAAACTTTTGCATCCAGCAACCCAATCTTAACTGAAAAGGCAATGGCATCCAGGCTGTTTTTGTAGAAAAAGGTTTTAACCCCCTTTTGAGCGATTTCTTCCAGAATAATATTTGTATTCTTTCCAGCAGAAGGTCGCACATTTCGGATGAAAATTGCTTTGATTCGGTCGGCATACAAATCCACAACACCCGAATAGATCGTCGGATCGGCCTGAGAATTATCACCAAGCAAAACAAATTGCTGTTTTGGAAAGGTTTCCAGAATTTCAATGATACGATCAAGTTTGCCCGAATGGTTGCTATTTCCGATTTTGAGAAACTGATACCAACGCTTGATGTGGTTAAGCAAAAAGACACCTCGCGGGAAACCATTGAACCGAAAGAATTCCTTCAGATAGCCATACAAATTCCATTCGCTGCTCGACACATAGAAAAACGGGTTGGGCATTGAAAGTTCAGTGTTTGCTTCAGACAGCAGTTTGTAGTGGTTACCTACATCGGGAAACATCTTCCTTGATTGGGCATGTTTCGCAAAAAGTGCTATCATTCGTTTTCTAAATCTGGATGAATGAGAAACCATCACCGTATCGTCGATGTCCGAAATAAATCCGTATTGCGTGGAATGGGGGACATACAGCTGTCCATTCGCCGATTTCATCTCAGCACCTTTATCTAAAAATGCGGCAACCTTCACCCTATGCCATCCGGCCTCAACTTCATGCTCCGAGCTCCATTCAAACCGAAAAAATCCATCGGGCCCAGCCTGGGTTTCCAATGTTAGATTCTGCCAGGACAACTTCACCAGGACATGAGGAAAAGGCTTTACAAAAAACAACCGTATCATATCCAACGTATTGTGCCAAACGTTTGCCGAAAACCGGTTTCCGGGTTTGGATGTCCGTTTGAACACATGACCTTGAATCACCAGACTTTTCGTGTGGCCATATCCGTCGTAAACCTGAATTTCAGTATTCTTACTTGATTTAGCCATCTGTGCTCCTACCTTTGACATAGTCTATGGAATTCAATAATAGCAGTTATCCGTCAATCCTGTTTGTTTTAAATACCCGTTCGGGAAATTCCCAGGTTGATTATCGCATTGAAATTGAAAAATGGGCCCTCGACAAACCTTTCAGGATTTCGTTTTTTGAAATTCCAGTCAATTGTTTACCTGCTCAAATCCGGGTTGAAGTAGACCGGTTAGTTGCCCATCGGGTGGTAGCAATCGGCGGCGATGGAACGATTAAACTGGTGGCAGAAGCCCTCATGAGCACAAAAATTCCCCTGGGCATTATTCCGGCAGGTTCGGCGAACGGACTGGCCAGAGAACTTAAAATACCAACCGAAATTAGAGCAGCACTTGATGTGGTGATCGACGGCTCGATCCGAAAAATCCACATGGTGAGGGTCAACGGGGAATTGTGTATTCACCTGAGTGATATCGGATTGAATGCATTTATGGTTAAACGATTTAATTCGCTTGACCACAGAGGGATGTGGGCCTACATGAAAGCGGCATGGCACGTATTCGGGAGCCGATACCGAATGCAGATCGAAATGCAGTTGAATGGGGAGAAAGTTAAACTGAAAGCCTTTATGATTGTGATAGCCAACGGAACCCGATACGGAACCGGGGCGATCATCAACCCAATCGGAACAATGGATGATCTGTTGTTTGAACTGGTGGTTATTAAGAAAATATCTCTTTGGGAAGTATTCAAAACCTGGATTAGCAACGGGCCTTACCATCCTAAAATGACAGCTGTTTACCAGACCAATTCTGTAGAAATCCGGTCAGGTCGGAATGCTCATTTCCAGGTAGATGGCGAATATATGGGCAAAGTAAATGCTATTCAGGCCGACCTTATTCCTCATGCGTTGGAAGTAATGGTGGCTGTCGCAAAGCCAGAACAAGCTCAATAATCATTTCTTATTGGGTTTTGGGGCAAACACCAATTTATTTGTAAAAGTTTTATGTTTATTGGTCAAAAGAAAAATCGTTTAAGGATCTGGTAAAATCAATTCCAGATATTCCGGGTTGAAAAAGGTCTCTGTAATCTAAGCGGAACATATGCCTAATTGTAAACGGGATATGAGCTGAATTTCCAGTGAAAACAAAAAAAACAGTTTAGTGAAGCAGCCAGAAATCAAAAGCTATCGCTGTGTTTTTTTTGTTTCCTTCTTACTTTGATACCTTCGCCTCTATATAAGTCAACTCATTTTGAGCGATAACCTCGAAATCAAAAATTAATGCCATTAAGCTGGAACGAAATCAAAAGCAGAGCCATTTCCTTTTCTAAAGAATGGGAGAATGAAACGAGTGAAGATGCTGAAGCAAAATCTTTCTGGGACGGTTTTTTTCATGTTTTTGGGATAAGCCGAAGAAGGGTTGCCGCATTTGAAACCAAGGTGAGAAAGCAAGGTGGCAACCAGGGTTTTATTGACATGCTTTGGAAAGGTGTCATTCTGGTGGAACATAAATCGAAAGGGAAAAGTCTTGAAAAGGCATACAGCCAGGCCAAAGATTATTTCCCAGGTTTAAAGGAACACGAACTGCCTCGTTATATATTGGTTTGTGATTTTGAGCGATTTCAACTTTATGATTTGGAGGCTGGCAGTTCTGCTGAATTCCCTTTATCTGAATTACTTAAAAACGTACAACACTTTGGTTTCATCGCTGGCTACCAACAAAGGACCTTTAAAGAGGAAGACCCAGCCAACATCGAAGCTGCGGAACGAATGGGAAAGTTGCACGATGCATTGGAAGCCAGTGGATACAGCGGTCATGCATTGGAAGTGTATCTGGTCCGTCTTCTTTTCTGTCTTTTTGCAGAAGATACCAGCATATTTGAACGCACCCAGTTTCAGGATTATATAGACAAGCATACCAAAGAAGATGGAAGCGACCTGGCCATGCACCTGGCTCAGTTTTTTCAGATACTGAACACTCCCGATGAGAAAAGGCTCAACACGCTGGACGAAAGCTTGAAAGCTTTTCCTTATGTAAATGGAAAGCTGTTTGAAGAAATGCTGCCTTTTGCAGCCTTCAGTAGCCAGATGCGGGATATGCTTTTGTATGCAGCCGGATTGGATTGGTCAAAAATTAGTCCTGCCATTTTTGGTTCTATGTTTCAGTCGGTGATGAATCCCAAAGAACGTCGAAACCTTGGGGCACACTACACTTCTGAAAAAAACATTCTGAAACTGGTTAAACCTTTGTTTCTGGATAAACTACAACAGGATTTTCAAAAGGCAAAAGGCAATAAAAACAAATTAACAGAGCTTCAAACCAGGCTTGGCAAACTTCATTTTTTGGATCCGGCATGTGGTTGCGGAAATTTCCTCATTATTTCCTATCGGGAACTTCGGTTGCTGGAACTGGATATTTTACGGGAATTGAACAAAAGTGGACAAGGCTTTATTGATGTTAGGGATTTGCTTAAGGTAGATGTGGACCAATTTACTGGAATTGAATATGATGAATTCCCAGCCCGGATTGCCGAAGTGGCCATGTGGCTGGTTGACCATCAGATGAACATGAAAGTGTCGGAAGAGTTTGGTCAATATTTTGTCCGACTTCCGCTTCAAAAGGCTGCCCGAATTGTGCATGGAAATGCGCTTCAACTGGATTGGAATTCTTTGATAAAATATAATGTGCTAGACATTGAAGTAGATTCTGTTAATATTTTTCAGGCTTCGGAGCCTTTTGAAAAGTATCAAACGCTGAATGTCAAAGCCCGGGAGGTTAATATTTATCAGAATGTTGAACATGATGAAGAGAAATCAAAGTTTGGGAAAAAAGTCTTCGATTACATTTTAGGAAACCCACCATTCATTGGCAAACATCTTCAAAATGAAAGTCAGAAAGAAGATTTAGACCTTGTTTTCAGAAATATTCAAGGTGCTGGGGTCTTGGATTATGTGGCCTGTTGGTTTTTGAAAGCAGCTCAATACATCCAAAACACCCAAACCAAAGTTGCCTTTGTGAGCACCAACAGCGTGTCTCAAGGTGAGCAAGTGGCAGTTTTATGGGGTCTGCTTTTCACTTTTTACAAGATCAAAATCCATTTCGCCCATCGGACATTTAGTTGGAAAAATGAAGCAAAAGGTAATGCAGCGGTTCATTGTGTCATTGTAGGTTTTTATTGCCCAGAATCTGGACTATCTGCATTGTCCCCCTCCGGAGGAGCTAGGGTAGGCTGGGAAGTCAAATCCATCTTCGATTATGAAGACATAAAAGGAGAACCATCAGAGCGAAAAGTTAAAAACATAAATCCCTATCTGGCTGAGGGAAGTGATATGGTGGTGGGCAAAAGAACACGACCACTTGAACAGGTCTCGCCAATGATGTATGGCAGCAAACCCACAGATGGTGGTTTTCTTTTAATGGACGATGAGCAAAAGGTTGAATACATTAAAAGAGAGCCTCTGGGAAAGAGGTTTATCCGGCCTTTTATTTCTGCTAAGGAATTTCTGAACAATGAAAATCGTTGGTGTTTCTGGCTTGTAAACGCCGACCCTGGCGAATTAAAAAAACTGCCTCTTCTTTACGAACGGATTGAGAATGTAAAGAAAATGAGGTTGGAAAGTACCAAAGTTCCCACCCGGAAACTGGCACAGATTCCGATGTTGTTTGCTGAAATCCGCCAACCAACCACTGAATATATTGTTGTCCCACTTCATTCGTCAGAAAACAGAAAATATATCCCAGTAGGTTTTTTTGAACCTGAAAGCATAGTTTCAAATAGCTGTAGTTGCATCCCCTACGCCTCTTTATACCTTTTTGGAGTGATCACTTCTCAAATGCATATGGCTTGGGTGAAAACTGTTTGTGGAAGATTGGAAAGCAGGTTTCGTTATTCCAGCGACATTGTGTATAACAACTACCCCTTTCCCCGAAATGTAGATATATTCAAAAGAAAGGCAGTAGAAGTAGGGGCACAATCGGTTCTGGATGCAAGAAAAAAATATCCGATGTCATCATTGTCGGATTTATACGACCCAATTACTATGCCCATAGAATTGATAAAAGCGCATGAAGCTTTGGACAAAGCCGTTGACCAATCCTATAGGAGTCAGGCATTTCCTTCTGATCTGATCCGGATAGAATTTCTATTTGGCTTGTATGAGCTTTATACAGAACCACTTTTTAAGGCATCTCATTTAAAAAAAACAAAAAAGCAAAATGGATAAACATTCCTCCTTGTTGGCATTTAGATTAGTTTAATCAGACTTATTCATTCAAAATCATATTAAATACTTTTCCAAGTTAGGTCCGGTCCCGCTGGCTAAAAGGTTCTACAATAAACCAATACCTCTGTGGTAAGGTCCTTAAGAAGGCCGAACTTATTTCTTTTAAGAATCCTCACTATTAATTAAACGGCTTCGGAGAAAAACAAAGCACAAACACAACCAATGAAAGGAACGCCACAATAAGCCGGGTCGGATTTAATGGCTGGTTGTCTTCCACCGGAGGATGATAGATTCCCAAAAAGCGACCAAGAATTAATCCGAAAACGATCCAACCCGGATTGCCTTCAAAGTGTGGAAACCATATTTTGACCACATATTGAAATCCAAAAATTCCTATGGCCAGAGTAAGGTTGTTGAGAAATTCCGGAAATACACGGGAGACAGAAACCAATATCACTCCCAGAATTAAAAGGTTCTCGTATAATTTAGAAGTCAGGAAAGTATCGTATTGAAAATCAATTGGATGGGGTGTACCTAATCCTGCATAGGAAATGAAACAGACAAATAATACAGGCGAAACGATGGAATGGATTCTGGATCCAAAGGTAGAAAACAAAATATGGCCTCCATCCAATTGGCCAATAGGCATAAGATTTAAAGCTGTAAAGAAAAGCGAGAGGTAACCAGCAAAAATGAATGGATAATGCATCATTTCATAGGCATTAGGGATGAGGTTGGCATCTGATACTACGTAGGTTTCAAAGAATTGAAACAGAAAATTGCTTCCAAGTCTCAGATTCGCTCCTGGGTTGCTGTACACATGTCTGGCATAGTCTGCGCCATATTTTGCATACTCCGGATGAATATTAAAAATGTAATCCAAACCAGGCAGATGCGTAAATCCATAAAACAGAAGAGCGATTCCGGCAACAAAACCAGCCAGTGGACCTGCGACTCCCACATCGAAATACTCAATTCTTGACTTCAGTTCCGATTTCAAACGTATAAAGGCCCCCATCGTGCCTATGCTTTGAATCGCAATAAAACCCAGCCATGCAGGAATATAAAGTGGCAAGGTTACCTCTGCTTTATGTTTTTTTGCAAAATAATAATGCCCAAACTCATGAACCGTGAGCACTCCGATAAAAGGAAGGGAAAATTGCAATCCCCGCCAAAAATCACTGATTCCCAATGGTTTAATTTTCTGCCCGAAATCAAACCAGAAGTTTCCAGTCATCCATTCCGCACCGGCAAGAGTGGTGGTTAAAAGAGCAATAAACAGGAAGAAAGAAAAGCGAAGGCCTGGTGAAATTTTCAATTAGTTAGTTAATAGTGAAGATCTGTAAAAAAAATCCTCCGCAATTTAAGGATGGATCCTTAGATAAGTGGAATCCGTTATTCCCAATTCATTTCTTTTTCTTCATCATCATACGGTGATGGAGGTCTGGAGAAATCGTAATCCGGCATCAATTCCTTTACCTTATCATAAGAGTCATGCATTGCCTCAATAAACTTTTCAAAATCCTCTTTGTATAAAAATATCTTGTGTTTTTCGAAAACAAAAGTACCATCCGGTGCAAACCTTTTTTTACTTTCAGTTATTGTAAGGTAAAAATCTTCTGAACGTGTTGCTTTCAAATCGAAAAAATACGTTCTCTTGCCGGCTCTGACTCTTTTAGCAAAGATTTCGTTGCGGTCGTTTCTCTCTTCCACGTGCAAATATTTTGTTTCAATAATACAGGTTTTTTACTTTAGTTCGGGTTCAATAAGCGGTTATATTAAAAGAAACCTCTAATATTGCTGGTTCCGATCAATACAATGCATTGAAAATGAACATTTTCCGGTTATTGCCGGCATTATTTTTCTTTACAATCTTTTCAGTATTGGGTCAAAAAGACCCCTTCATAAAACTGAAAGGAAGAGCTTCATACTATGCAGAGGATTTCCATGGCAAGCGTACTGCCAGCGGAGAGAAATTTGATATTTACAAATACACGGCCGCTCATCGCACCCTTCCTTTTGGTACGAAAGTAAAGGTGACAAACCTGATGAATGGAAAAGCGGTTATTCTTAAAATTAATGATCGTGGGCCCCATGTAAAAACCAGAATTATTGATTTATCAAAATGCGCTGCCCAGGCAATAGACCTGATGAAATTTGGAGCGGCAAAAGTCTCCATTGAAGTCATTAGTGATCAAGAAATTGCGTATGGTCCCTATTTACCGAGTTATCTGGCATCTGAGGTATTAAACACCGCTCTGTATTTCCCGGGGAATACCTACAATTTTTGGGGTCACACAAAAAAAATCGAAGGATATGGTTTTCAGATTGCCGCCAATACCGATCTGATTTCAGCAAGAGAAACATGTCAATCGCTCATTCTGAAAGGGATAAAAGACGTTTACATTCAGGTTGCTGCTTTAAAAGATGGAAAATTATACCGGGTAATGGTCCATCAGTTTCCAAGCAGGAAATCGGCAGAAGAGGAGGTTACATGCCTCCGTGAATTAGGCGTTTCTGGTTTTATCCGCAGCTATTGACAATAATATCGGGCTTGCAGAAAATGTAGTCAGATGTTTTAAATGAGATTGTTAAGTATTTTCAAAGAATAGATGCAAAGGTATTTCAAGTTATAGTTCAAAATCCCTGTACATCAGATTTTCAAACCTCGCCAGATTAGGCATATAATCTGCATTTGACCTCATCCCCTGCCCTCCAGAAGCTAGTTTGGGACAGGTACTACAGAGGAGAATGAGTTTTGATTATCAGTATTTTATAATATTTTGATTGTAAAACCAACTTTTTCAGTAAAACCCTATTTCAGTATTCCCTTCAGACGGCTAATGGTTTCTTTTACAGGCGCATGTTGGTACATTATTTCATAAATGGCCTCTGCTATAGGTAGTGAAATCCCTAAAGATCCCCTCATCGTATGCAGGGCTTTAATTGCGTAATATCCCTCTGCTACCATGCCCAATTCTACCTGGGCCGCCATAATACTATACCCTCTTCCGACCATGTTTCCAAAGGTTCGGTTTCTGCTAAAAGTGGAATATGCGGTAACAAGTAAATCTCCCAGATAAGCAGACGCAAACGGATTGCGTTTGTCAGATGATTTGGAACGTAGAAACAAATCAAGCTCCTGCATGGCATTTGAAACCAAAACAGCTTGAAAATTATCGCCATACCCTAAACCATGGCATACGCCACAAGCAATGGCATACACATTTTTCAGTACCGCCGCCCATTCTATTCCAATGATGTCTTCAGAAGTATTTGCTATGATATAGCGGCTCCGGATTAGTTCCTGAATTTCTTCCGCAAATGAAATGTCACTTGCACCAATAGTAAGATAGCTCTGCTTCTCAAGAGCTACTTCTTCCGCATGGCATGGCCCACCAATCACTGCCATCTGGTTGGTGGAAACACCAAATTGTTGGGCCATAAAATCGGTGACAAGCAGCAGTTCATCGGGTAGAATGCCTTTCACTGAAGTTATGATCTTTTTTCCTTCAAAATGTAGAGCAGGAATGTTTTTCAAAGTGGCACCAACGTAGGCAGATGGAATAGAAATTAATATCCAATCGCATTGATTAAGAGCGAGTTCAGCATCTGAAAAGGCTTCAATTGGCAGGCTTTTAAAATCGACATCTGTGAGATAACGAGGATTTTGCCTGTATTCCTGAAAATAGAGAGCATCTTCTTCCCTGTGAAACCACCAATTGATTTCGAGTCCGGCTTCTGAAAATATTTTACAAAGTGCGGTTGCCCAGGAACCGGCCCCTAGTATGCATAGTCTTGGTTTCATTTGGTGTCCAACAAAGTGGGTATTAAATCAAAAAGGCTCAAAACTGAGCCTCTTTTGTTAACTGACAAAATATCGATTGAGATTATTTGCATTTAATTAATAACTGTGTTCAAAACCCTATCATATTTATTCGTCCGATCAACTATTTCCAAATAAAGGTTGAGAGACAAAACCGACTTGGTATTAAAAAAACATTACCCGAAGGTATGGTAGGTAAACTGAAGTTTTACCAATTCCTCAAATTCTTTACCACTTTCAAGCATGTCTTCATCCTCTTCGTAATGGAACCAATGAACAGTCACATTATTTGCATTCTCAAACTTAGTGAGCATGTTTAACAACACTTTGCTTGTTGCCGTATTAAAATACTCCAATTTAATAGCGATGCTTGTATTTTCCTTTGGAGCAGAAAGATATTGCTCTATCCAACTAAAGATGGGACGGTAAAATGTAGTTGTATCTTCAGGCAACGAACGACCCGACAATTCAATTTTACCTGCGTCTGAATCAAGTAAAACACCTGGCGTTTCAAAAGTACCTTTCAGTGTCATTTTTTCCATTTTACTGATTTTCGTCTAATTTAATGAAAGTTGCCTGAAAAGAGAAAAATGAATTATCCGTATCCACGGGAATAAACTGATAATCCAGCTTTTTTCCTGATTTACGTGCGATTGAAATTAAGCCCAATCCAGCATTATTGCTATCCTGTCTTTTCAGCGATTCTTTAATTGCCTGCATGTGCAATTGCTTCAATCCATCGGAATCCAGAATATTGATCTGCTCTAACTTTCGCTGAAGGTTTTCTACTTTATTAGCCTTTATCGTGTTGCCGGAACTTATATAGAATTCATTCCCCTCCTGACCAATGATGAAAATACTGTTCGGATATTCAGCATTACGATCAGAGTGGGAGGAAATATTTTGCAAACATTCAACCGCAATATTAAAAGCTCTGCGTTTGGTTTGGCCTTTTTCGAGTTTCTGATCCAGATTCTTTTCTGCCAGTGACAAAACAGACTGAGTAATGCTTGAATTAAACTCCCCCTCATAAGCTATGATAATCTGGTTATCTTCCATAGACTTATGCAGTTCATATACCGTATTCAGGTCTTTAAATTTATCGATGGGCATGTTAAAAAAAGTTAGATATGCCTGTATTTATAACTTTTCAAACAAGGCAATTTTCTGGGTGAATAATCGATGTGCGAACTGAAAAATATTACACCCGAAACA
>Ga0105046_10011115_pt1 | contig 14010 bp, 12 predicted proteins | sample MAT03_FD_78385 | JGI IMG/M metagenome (GOLD analysis project Ga0105046, IMG submission 78385) | Freshwater microbial communities from Lake Fryxell liftoff mats and glacier meltwater in Antarctica - MAT-03 (megahit assembly) | ecosystem: Environmental > Aquatic > Freshwater > Ice > Liftoff... | reverse complement strand
TGGGTGCCCTACTCGTACCAGGTGGGCCAGACCGGCAAGGTCGTGAAGCCCATGGTGTACATCGCCTGCGGCATCTCGGGCGCCACCCAGCACATGGTGGGCATGAAGGGCTCCAAGAACATCATCGCCATCAACAAGGACGCCGAGGCCCCGATCTTCTCGATCGCCGACCTCGGCATCGTGGGCGACGTGCACAAGGTCCTGCCCAAGCTGATCGAGGCGCTCCAAGCCCGAGCCTGAGCCGCACCACCCAGAACCACCCGTTCTGGCACCGGATTTCGGGCCTCTGGCACCGAAATCCGGTGCCAGTTCACGTTTTGGGCGGGTCCCCAGCGATATCTGGGGGATTCACCCGATGGCGCCGGGGCCCGACCTCCGCCACCGTCGGGGTATGCCCACCAACCATCTCAGCGCCGCGCAGCTTGCCGACCTCACCCCGCCCACCCGCGACCGCTACGTCGACTTCCTCCGTGCTCTCGCCATCGTCGCGGTGGTCATCGGCCATCTGGTCGTGGCCGACGTTCGCTACGGCGTCGCCGGCTTCTCGGGTCACAACGCACTCGGGGACGTGGCGGCCCTGCGCTGGGCCACCTTGGTCTTCCAGGTGATGCCGCTGTTCTTCGTGGTCGGTGGGTACGCCAACGCGGCATCGTGGGCCTCGGCTCGTCGGCGGGGCGTCGGGTCGGGCGGGTGGCTCCACAGCCGACTCAGCCGACTGGCCCGTCCGGCGGGTGCCTTCGTGGTGGTCTGGACCCTCGCCGTGATCGTCCTCGCCGGCATCGGGGCCGACGACCTGGCGGCGACGGCAGGCCGCCTGGTGGTGTTCCCCCTCTGGTTCCTGCCGGTCTACGTCGTCGCGATCAGCGCCGCGCCGGCGCTGTGGCGCGCCCAGCAGCGCTGGGGCGGCCGCGTCGCAGGGCTCCTTCTCGGCGCCGTCGTGGTCACCGACCTCCTGCGCTTCGCGGGCGGCGTGCCGTTCGTCGGGCTGGTCAACATGGTGCTGGTCTGGCTGGCGTTCCAACAGGTGGGGTTCTGCTGGCACGCGGGGTTGGTGGGCTCGGCCCGCGACGGCCGGCGACTCCTCGCCGCCGCAGGCGCGGCGCTGGTCGCCCTCGTGGTGGTCGGCCCGTACGCGGTCGACATGGTCAGCGCGCCGGGACGCGGCGCGTCCAACACCGCCCCACCGACGGTCGCGCTGCTCGTGTTCGGTCTCGCACAGTTCGGCCTGGCACTGGCCGCACGCGGACCGGTCACGCGCTGGCTCGAACGGCCGCCGGTGTGGGCGGCCGTGATCGCGCTCAACGCCCGGGCGATGACCCTGTACCTCTGGCACTTCACGGCCATCGTCCTGGCGGCCGTGGTCGTCCTTCCGGCCGGGATCGCGCAACCTGCCGCGGGAACGGGCACCTGGTGGTGGCTACGGCCCGTGTGGCTGGCGGCTGAGCTGACCCTGCTGGTCGGGTTGACGGCGGCCGTCGGCCGCTGGGAGCGCGGCTGGCCCGGTGCACCGGTGTCATTGCCTCGGGCCCTTAGCATTGCCGGGTTGCTGACGGCTGGCTTCGTGGCGTTGACCACGCAGGGCTTCTGGCCGGACGGACAGATCAACTGGCTGTCATCGATGGCGCTCGGCGTGGCCACCGTCCTGCTGGTCGCGACGGTGACCACCGGGGAACCTACGGTTGGCGGGCGGGGCAGGGGTGCCGAGCCCGAGACGGCGTCGTGCGCCGAGTCCTGACCACGAGGAGGAGGACGAGGGTGGCCGAGCTTCGCTGGTCGAACTGGGCGGGGAACCAGCGTTGCGCGCCGGTCGCCATCGAGCGCCCCGGCACCGAGGCCGACCTCGTCGCCATCGTCCGGCGGGCGGCGTCGGCCGGCCGGCGGGTGAAGGTGATCGGCGCCGGTCACTCGTTCACCGACATCGCCTGCACCGACGGGCACCTGGTCGACCTGGCGGACTACGGGCGCCTCCTCCGCTTCGATGCCGCCACGTGCCAGGTGACGGTGCAGGCCGGCATGCGGCTGTCGGCGCTGAACCGCGCGCTGGCGCAGCGGGGTGCCGCGCTCGAGAACCTGGGCGACATCGCCTACCAGAGCGTGGCCGGGGCCACGTCGACGGCCACCCACGGCACCGGCCTGCGCTTCGGCAACCTGGCCACCCGCATCGTCGGTCTGCGCCTGATCACCGGCGACGGCTCCCTGCTCGACTGCTCGGCCGACGAGAACGCCGACGTGTTCCGGGTGGCCCGAGTCGGTCTCGGCGCCCTCGGCGTCCTGTCCGAGGTCACCATCGAGTGCGTGCCCGCGTTCAACCTGCACGCCGTCGAGATGGCGATGCGGGTCGACGACGTGCTCGAGTCGTGGGAGTCCTGGCTGGCCGACCATGACCACTTCGAGTTCTTCTGGGTGCCGAACACCGGCTGGGCCCTCACGAAACGCAACCGGCGCACCGACGAGGGCGTGCGGCCGCGCACGCGCTGGGAGCGCTGGCGGAACGAGGTGCTGTACGACAACGTGGCCTTCGGCGCGGCCAACCGGGTGGCGCGCCACCGGCCGTCGCTCACCCGCCGCCTGGGCAAGGCCTTGCCGTCGTCCGGGCCCATGGACTACATCGAGCCCAGCTCCGACGTGTTCGCCAGCGCCCGCTACGTGCACTTCTACGAGATGGAGTACGCCATCCCCGTCGAGGATGTGCCCGAGGCGCTGAACCGGGTGCGGGCGCTGGTGCAGGACCTGGGGCTCGACCTGCTGTTCCCCGTCGAGGTGCGGGCGGTGGCCGGGGACGACATCGCGTTGAGCACCGCATACGGGCGCGACACCGGCTACCTCGCCGTGCACGTCTACCGGGGTGCCCCCTATCGGCGGTACTTCGAAGGCGTCGAGGCCATCATGGACGACTACGGCGGCCGGCCCCACTGGGGGAAGCTGCACTTCCAGTCGGCGGCCACGCTGGCTCGTCGCTACCCGTGCTGGGACGAGTTCCAGGCGGTCCGTGACCGGTTGGATCCGCAGCGGATCTTCACCAACGAGTACCTGGAGCGCGTGCTCGGCCCCTGACCTCCAGGTGGGGCGCCTTGATCGTGGGGGGCCGCCGCCGATGGAAACCCCGTGACTCCACCGAGCGGCCGGATAGGCCGCCGACTGACGAGTGCGCTGGTGGCGGTCATCGCCGTCACGGTGCTGGCCGGTGCACCGGTCGGCGCCCACGCGCAGCTCCACGCGCCGGCCCCGTCGGTATCGGGGACTCCGACCGCGTCGGACTCGCCGTCGGGATCGGTGGGATCGATCGAGGAGGCCCTGGCGGAGGACCTCCGCCGGTTCGGTTGGCCGTTGCTGGTCGGCGTGATGGTGGTGGCGTTCCTGGGATTCCAGAGCCGCTCCGAGCGCCACGAACGCAAGCTGGCCGACGCGCCGCTCGACCAGGGCGAGCGCCTGAGGTTCAAGTGATGCGTGCCTCCGACGAGCACGATCCCGACCTCGTACCGCTTTCCGACCGGCTCGCCGTCCTGCTCATCGCTCGGTTGGCCATCGCCGCCAGCATCATGATCGCGGTGGGGCTGGTGGGCCGCCTGGTCCCCGACCCCTCTCGCACGGTGTTCCTGGCCGCGGTCTTCTACGCCGGGCTGACCACCGCGGTCGAGCTCGCCCGCCGCAAGCTGGGGTGGCGGGGCCTGCTCGCCGTCTCGGCTCTTCTGGTGGTCGACGGCATCTTCTTGGCCTACGTGGTGTCGCAGACCGGCGGCAGCGACAGCCTGTTGACCTTCCTGATCTACTTCCACATCGTCGCCGTCACCCTGGTGGCGTCGTATCGCACCGGCCTCAAGGTGGCGATCTGGCATGCGGTCCTGATGGTCGGGGGATCGTCGGCAGTGGTGGCCTACTACCTGAATCAGGGCCAGGTCCACGTCGATGGCGCCACGGCGTTCCGGGCGACGACGCTGTTGGTGCTGGCCATCGGTGCGGCGGCGTTCTCGTCACTCAACGAGCGCGGCCTCAACCACAGTCGCCGCCAGATCCAGTCGCTGCTCGACCTCAGCTCAGACCTCGAGCGGGCCGAGAACGCCGTGGCCATCTGTGCGGCGCTCACCGCCCATCTGCGGGGTCGCATGCGCTTCCGGCGGGCGGTGGTGATCGCCGCGGACGGGGCGAGGCTGATCGGCGCCGCCGAGGACGACCAGGCCCGACTCACGTTCGCGGCCCCGCTGTCGGACCTGGGCCACGGGGTCGTGGCGGCATGCTGGCACCACCGCACGCCCGAGTTGGTGCGCACCCTCGACCCGGGGGCCGACGAGCTGATCGACCGTCTCCTGCCGTTCGCGCACAACGTCGTGGCCGTGCCCCTGCTGGCCGACGGTGAACCGGTCGGCGTCGTCGTCGCCGAGTGGGCCGGCACGCGCTGGAGCGGCATGCCGTCCTCGACACTCGCCACTCTGGTGCAGTCGGCCGCCCACGCCGCCATGTCGCTGCGCACGCGGATGCTCCTGGCCGAGGTCGACCACCTCGCCCGCCACGACCGCCTCACCGGGCTGAGCAACCGTCTCGAGTTCGACGAGGCCCTCGAACGCGAGTTCTCACGAGCGCAGCGAGGCGGTCCCCCGCTGAGCCTCGTTCTGGTCGACGTCGACCACTTCAAGGCCGTCAACGACACCCATGGTCACCAGGCCGGCGACGAGGTGCTGCGTGGGGTCGGCGCCGCGCTGGCCCAACTGGTCCGCCGTGAGGACGTGGCCGCCCGCTACGGCGGGGAGGAGTTCGTGGTGCTGCTGCCCGGCATCGACACGCAAGGTGCGGTGGCCTTCGCCGAACGGGTGCGCCGCGGCCTCGCCGACCGGGTGGACACGGTGCCGGTCACCGTGAGCGCGGGGGTGGCCGGCTATCCCGAGCACGCCCGGTCCGTGGCGGAGCTGGTCGGTCGCGCCGACGCCGCGCTCTACGAAGCCAAGCGGACAGGACGGAACCGTGTGGTCACCAGCTCGCATCGGGCGGTGCCGGTGGCCGTCCCCGACGCCGGCTGACCGCTGGTCAGACCAGGGGCCAGGGGTACTGCCGGCCGGACTGGTCGACGGGGAAGGCCCCGGTCTCGATCAGCATCTCGGCCCGGAAGGCCAGGGCCCGGCATTCCACCGGCGTCAGCAGGTCGTCGAACGACGCGGGCAGCCCCCGGTCGAGCATCGCCCGCACGTCGCTCAGCAGGTCCTCGGGCACCGGCTCGCCGCCGAAGTCCCAGATGACCGTGCGCAACTTGAAGTCTTCGTGGAACGCGAGGCCGTGGTCGATGCCGTAGATCCGCCCGTCACCCGCCAGCAGGCAGTGCCCGCCCTTGCGGTCGGTGTTGTTGGCGATGATGTCGAATGCGGCCAGGGTGCGGAGCTGTGGGTGGTAGGCCTCGTCCTCGAGCAGCGTGAAGTAGTGCTGCTCGAAGTCGGCGTCGATGAAGTGCTGTACCGACCCCTCGCCCAACGGCCCGTCGCGCAGGACGGTGGGCGGCACCACGTCCCAGCCGAGGGCCTGCGAGAGCTCCCACGCCGCGGTCTCCCGCTTGCCCAGGCCCGGCGGGAAGTCCCACAACGGCCGCTCGCCACGGACGGGCTTGTACACCGCGTGCGTGGTCTCGCCGTCGCACGCGACCTCGACGAGGAAGGTGGCGTTCGAGCTCCAGGGCATCCGACCCTGCACGGTGATGGCACCCTCGCGGAGGAAGCGCAGCAGGTGTTCATGGCCCGTCACGGGGCGCTACGCGGGCCGGCCGTGGCCGTTGCTACGAGGGCACACATGGCCGTCGGGGTTCATCGGCCGTCCGCACAACGGGCAGGCGGGGCGACCCCTGCCTACCAGTTCCTCCGCGTGCGGGACGAAGGCGGCGACCTGTGCCCTGGTGAGCCGTAAGCGGGCGACACCGGGGGACTCGGTCGCCAGTTCCTCGCCCTCGAGCGGCTCGGGCACCAGCTCGTCGACGACGACCATGAAGCGCTGGTCGTCCTCGTCGTAGGCGACGCCCATCGATCCCGCGGTCCACTCGGGAAGCACCGGGGTGACCAGCTCGAGGTTGGGCGGGGACAGGGAGGGTGCCACGGTGGGCAGGTCGGCGAGCAGGGTCGCCAGGTACTCCGCCAGCGCCGCCACCTGCTGCTTCTCGCACTTCAGGCTCACGACCTGATCGGCCTCCACCACCTGGAGGTAGAACGTGCGGGCTCCGGGCTCACCCACCGCGCCGGCGGTGAACCGCTGCGGCTCGTCGAAGCGGAACGACGAGCTCATGTCTCCTGCTCCTGGCTCGTCCCTCGCCGGGCCGCTCGGGCCACACCCTCGTCCCTCGGGCTCATGACGCCGCCAACGCGGCGAGGTCGCCACCGGTGGAGTTCACCGAGAGCACGACCGGCCCGGTGGTGGTGTAGAGGATGGCGGTGATCGAGCAGGGCGAGATGACGATGCGCTGGAACAGGTCGAGGTGGGTGCCGAGGGCCTGCGCCACGGCCGCCTTGATGGGGTCGGCGTGCGACACGGCCACGACCGTGCCGCCGGCGTGGCGGGCGACGAGGCGGTCGATGGTGCCGGTGATCCGGGCCTGCATCTCGGCGAACGACTCGCCCTTGGGGAAGCGGAAGCCGCTGGGGTACTTCTGCACGGTCTTCCACTCGGGCAGCTTGGCCAGATCCTTCAACTTGGCCCCGGTCCAGCGACCGAAATCGCACTCGAGCAACCCGGCCTCGGTGCGCACCCGCTTGCGGACGGCCTTCGCGACCGGGGCCGCGGTCTCCTGCGTGCGCTCGAGGGGCGAGGCGTAGACCGCACTGACCTTGCTGCGCAGCGGCGCGATGCGCTGCGCCGCGGCATCGGCCTGCTCGACCCCCTCGGGGGCGAGGTGCAGGCCCGGCGCCCGGCCCGGCAGGGTGGTGCCGGTCGTCGGGGTCAGGCCGTGGCGGACCAGCAGCACGAGGGTGGGCTTCGGTTCGCCGGCGGCGGGCGGCTGCGCCGTTCTCTTGACCATGACCCGTTGAACCTACCGCCGGATGCCAGCCGGGTGCGCGGTCGAGGAACATCGAACCTGTCGAAGCCGCAACCGCCAGGATTGGGTACCGTAGGTCCGTGGGATCGGGAGGGGCTGGCCCGACCGTCCGGGTCCTCGGGCCCGTCTCGATCGTGGAGGGCGGCGTGGCTGCCGTGGTGGCCGGGGGGCCGCAACGGCGCGCGGTGCTGGCGCTGCTGGCCGCCGACCTCGGGCGACCCGTCTCGGTCGATCGCCTGGTCGACGCCCTGTGGCACGATCCACCCGCGACGGCCGTCAACCGGATCCAGGTGCAGATCACCCACCTGCGGCGCCAGTTGCCGGACGACGTCGACGTCGCCTGGACAGGGGCGGGGTACGTCCTCCACGCCGCCGTCGACCAGGTCGACCTCGGCCGCTTCGACGCGCTTGTCAACGAGGCCGCGGCTGCCGAGCGCCAGGGCCTCACCGATGCCGCCGCCGATGCGCTGGAGCGTGCCGCCGCACTCTGGGCCGGCGATCCGGTCGAGGGACTGGGTGACCTCCCGTGCGTGGAGGGCTTGCGTCGCTCGCTCGGCGAGCGCCGCGCCCGCGCCGAGGACCGCCTGGCCGCGCTCCTGCTGCAGCTCGATCGGACCGCGGACGCAATCGACCACCTCGAGCCGCTCGTCGCCCGTACACCCTTCGACGAGCACCGTTGGGCCCTGCTGGTCGGCGCACTCGGTGCGGCAGGGCGAACGGCCGACGCGCTGGACGCCTACCAGCGCGCCCGCCGGGGGCTCGACGACGAGCTCGGGATCCAGCCGGGTCCCGAGCTGCGTGCCGCCGAGCGCACCGTCCTGGCGCTGGGCCTCGAGCCGCCGGAGGACGCCGCCCCCATGGGTCCTCGGGACCACTTCCTCGCGACGTACGTCGGCGAGCGCCCCGTGGTCGGCCCCGTTCGGGTCGGTGCTGCGCTGGAGGTCTTCCCGCCGGGGACGCTCGTCGGCCGCGAGCCTGTCCTCGCGGAGCTCGTCACCTGGGCGACGGCGGACCGGCCGGCGAGCGAGCGCGTCTCCGTGGTGGTCGCCGAGCCCGGTGCGGGCAAGACCCACCTGGTGGCCGAACTGGCCAACCGGCTGGCGGGGCAGGGAGTGGTCACCCTCTACGGCCGCCACAGCCCCGAGCGGTACCTGCCCTACGAGGCCTGGGGCCAGATCCTCTCGACCGCGGTACAGCAGTTGCCGGAGGGCCTGGCCGCGGCCCTTCCCCCACCGGTCCGCGAACCGCTCGCGCACCTGGTGCCGGCGTTCGGGACGGGACGAGACGCCGGCGCCGGGCACGACGCCGACCCTGCGGCCCGCTTCCGGTTCTTCGAGGCGGTCGCCGACCTGCTCGACCTGCTCGGCGCCGTGGTCCCGGTCCTGGTGGTGCTCGACGACCTCCAATGGGCGGGCACCAGCTCGGTCGCGCTCACTCGAGCGGTGCTCGGTCGCGGTCTGCCGCCACGGGTACGGGTCCTCGTGGCGGCCCGACCCGGTGCCGAGGACCCGGACGTGCGGGGGTTGCTCGCCGAGCTCACCAGTACCGTGGCGTCGGTCGACCTCCCAGGACTCGACGCCCATGCCGCTCGCGAACTGCTCGCCCGTCGAGGGGTGCCGTGCACCGTCGACGAAGCCGTTCGGATCGCCGAGCTCAGCGCCGGCAACCCGCTGGTGCTCCAGCAGTTCCGGTCCTTCGACCGCACCTCGTTCCTTGCCGAACTGCGGGGGATCGAGCCGTCGGAGCGGGCGGCGGCTGTCGTCGAGGATCGCCTCGCCGGGATGGCACCGGCGACGCTGACCGCGCTCGAGGCGGCGGCTCTCGCCGGGCTCGACTTCTTCGTCGACGAGGTGGTTGCCGTGACCGGCCGCCCTGCCGCCGAGGTCATTGTAGACCTCGAGCCGGCGCTGGAGCGCGGCCTGGTCATCGAACCGATTGGGTCGGATGACCGCTTCAGCTTCGGTCACGCGCTCTACCAGTCCGTGGTCCAGCGCCGGGTGTCCGGGCCTCGCCGCCGGCGAGGGCACCTGGCGCTGTCCGACCAGGCCATCGCCGCCGGTCGTCCCGTCGCGGCCGCCTACCACGGCCTCGAAGCGGGCCGCGTGCTCGACCCTGCTGAGCTGCACTCCAGAGCACTTCTCGCCGCCGACCAGCTCGCCGCCGACCTCGATCCCGACCAGGAGCTGCGCCTGCTCGACCGACTCGCCGACGACGACCGGCTGGCGGCAGTGCTCAGCGATGACGAGCGCTTCGATCTGGACCTGCGCCGGGCGCGCCTGGCGTGCGTGTGTGGCGACTGGGACGGCTCGCGCCAGCAGTACCTCGCGGTGGCTGACGAGAGCCGACGCCTCGGCGCTGTGGCCGTCCTGACCCGGGTCGCGCTCGAGGTCGACGACCGCGGCCGGTCGGTTCGGCTCGTGGGGCCGCGCCTCGAGTTGTTGGAGGAGGCGCGCCGTCGGTTCGGTGACGGCGGCGATCCGGTCCGCCGCGTCGAGCTCGACGCGGCCTGGGCCGGGGAGGTGAACCAGTTCGGGCGCGGTGATGCCGCGGTCGCCGGGGCCTCGCTCGTCGCGTTCGCCGACGAGGTGGTGGCCCGGGCCCGGTCACTCGGCGACTCCGGTGCGCTGGCCGCGGCCCTCTTCACCCGCCAGAGCGTCGGCTACTCGACGGGTGACGTCGAGGGCAACCGTCGTCTCCTCGACGAGCTCCTAGAGCTCGCGGCGGCTCGAGGGGACGACCACCTGCTCCACGTCGGCCTCCTGGGCCGCCTGCGGGCGGGCATCCAGGCCGGCGACCGCGCGGACGCGGAGGCCTACCGGAAGCGGCATGCCGCGCTGGCGGCGGCCACCCGCCATCCCCGCACGACCTGGTTCGCCATGATGCAGCGCGGGACCCTCGCCCAGATGGACGGCCAGTTCGACGATGCCGACGCTCTCGCCGCCGAGGCCGTGACCTACGGCCTCGAGAAGGACATCCCCGACGCCGACGGTGCCTTCAAGGCAGGGCTCTACTTCAATCTGTTCCACGCCCGGCGCACGGCCGAGATCCGCTCGCTGGTCGAAGATGTCGTCGAGGCCGAGCCCCACAACCCGCTCTGGCGGATCGGCGCGGGGATCGCCCAGGCCGAGGCGGGCGATGACGCTGCCGCCCAGGACTCGCTCGACGCAGTCGTCGACTGGGTGCCCCGATTGCCGCGGAACGAGTTCTGGCCGTCGGTGCTCACGATGAGTGCCGACCTGGCCGACCGGCTGCCGCCCGACCCCACCCGGGCGGCGTACCTCGCCGACCTGCTCGAGCCCTGGTCGGGCCGATTCGTGGTGATGGGCTCGATGATCACGACCCTCGGCCCTGCGGATCGGGCTCTCGCCCTGCTCGCCCGCCTGCAGGGCGACGCCGACCGGGCTGCCGCGCTGCTAGACGCCGCCGATGCGCTCTGCGATCGCCTCGGAGCCGCCGCCTGGGCCGCCCGCTGCCGCGACGACCGGCACTGACGCTGCCCCAGCGCGCCGAGCACATCAGGGGGAGGTCGGGTCCGCAGGTGTCCAGTGCTTGTCCGCCGCCTTCGACGCTCGCCGACCCGGCCGCCGGCGACGACGCGCCGGTCGGGGTGCGGGCGGGTCGGCGGCGATCGTCGACCACCGCCACGAGACCGCGTCTCTGGCGAAGCGAGCGGCCTCTTCCGAGGAGGTGGGCCCGGCGACGACCGGGACCTGTAGTCCCGGCACGACCTCGACGGACGCGGCGGCGAGCCGGCCACTGAAGTCGACGAACACGGCGCCACCGGCGGCGTCGTTCCCACCAGGCGCCGGCCCGAGACCGGCGGCCATCGTCGCCGGGGACACCGCCGGAGCGGGTTCCGGGTGCCACCGCTCGGGGCCGCGCACGAACAGGGCGACGGGAACGAGCCGCGGGCAGTCCCACAGGTCGCGAGGGGTGCTGAGGGGGACTTGGGTGCCGTCGGGCCCGGCCATGGTCACGTCTTCGAGGTACCCGGCGTCGAGGGCGAGCTCCGCCTTCGTGAAGGTCGCGATCACGTACGACGCGCAGATCCAGCCGGGACCGCCCTCGTTCGGGAAGAAGAAGTTCAACGGATCGATGCTGCGGAGCCGTTGCCGCAGGAGCTCGCGGGCTGGCGGGGCGGGGCGTCCCCGCTTCGACAGCCCGAAGAGTCGCGCCAACAGCCGCCGGTTCGAGGGGTGCTCGGCGAGCGCGCTCAGCTGGCTCCACTCGAGGTAGCCGGGCCGGTCGATGCACTCGGGCACAACGGACAGCAGTTCGGCGGCATTGAACGCGGTCGCGTCCTCGGCTGTCGCCTCCGCCGCGAGCTCGATGGTGGTCTCGAAGACCTCACGCAGGGTCGGGTCCAGGTCGGGGTCGGCGAGGCGCTCGTGGCGGAGCGCGACGAGGGACCGGACATGGTGGACCCCGTCGCCCCGGGTGTCGCCGCTGTAGAGCCGCTCACGCCGGCACCGGTCGAGGTAGCCGTCGACGCTGACCGCGCCGACACCGCCGCGCTCGACGAGCTGGTAGGCGCGCTCTGCGAGCTGGTCCGGGTTCTCGTCCCAGGGGTTGGCGAGGTGTAACTCGACGAGGCGCTTCGCGAGCAGGTCGAAGAAGGCCTTCCGGTCGGACCCGTCACCGAGGATCGCCTCCAGCGGAGGGTGCAGGGTGCCCTGAGTCCCGTTGCCCTCCGCGGCGAGGTCCCGCCACCACAGCGTGGAGACGTTGTGGGCCAGCACGTGGGGAATCGTCGACCCGTCGCTCGCGGCAGGGGCGGGACCAAGGTAGATCGCCGAGTGATAGCAGGTGCGGCGCTCGGTCAGCTGGGCGAGGCCCGCCAGGAAGTCCGCGCCCTGGAACAACAACACGTCGCCTGGGCACAGCGCGCCGAAGAACTCGTCGCGCCGGGCGGTCACGAAAAGTTCGTCCGGGGTGATGTCGCGCATGGGCGAGTCTGCTCCAGCCGCCGTTCCGCCTGCCGTGGCCATCGTGGATCAGCTCCTCCGGGTGGTTCAGTCGTCGTACTCGTGCAGGGTCTCGATCACGAGGGTGAGGGCCTCAGCCCGCTGGAATCCCGCGCCCAGGAAGGCGAGGAACAGCTCGTACTTGCGGCCCGCGAACTCCCGGAGGTCGAGCGACGCCTCCGTGTCGGCCCTCCTGCTGCCGGCCACCGGCACCTGGGGGGACAGGTCGACGATCTCCCAGTTGGGAGGTACCTCGGTGAGGGCGTCCTGCCACACCTGCTCGCACACCGACGGGTGGCCGTACAGCGCCGTGTCGTCCTCGCTCACGAGGTGCACCCGGTCGTCACAACGGTCGATCACCGTGAAGCGCATCGGGGTCGGCACGGGCTCGGGGCCGTCGACGGGCGGGCCCACGTCGTCCCGGCCGTCGGTCGCGGTCACGAGGCCATCAGTTCGGGACGGCCCTGCAGGCGGGCGCCGTCGAGCACGGGAAGGGGGGTTCCCGGCTCGACGGCGACCTGCCGTACCAGCTCGTCGCGGGCCCGCTCGTAGGCGCGGAGCGCGTCGGCCTGGCGATTCACCCGGTGGAGCGCGATCATCAAGAGGGCCCACCGGCGCTCGCGCCGTGGTTCTTCCCGGCTGAGGTGCTCGAGTTCGATGGCGGCTTCGGCGACTCGCCCGACCGCGAGCAGCGCTTCGCAGCGGTCGTCCTCGGTCATGCGGCGGCGCTCGTCGAGGTAGGCGCGCTCGATGGTGAAGCGCCCGCTGGTCAGCTCGGCGAAGGGCACGCCCCGCCACAGACCGAGGGCTTGTTCGAGGCGCTCGAGGGCGGCGGCGGGGGGCACGGCCTTGGCCGCGTCGACCACCTCGCGAAAGGCTACGGCGTCGACCGATGCCGACGGGAGGTCGAGTCGGTAGGACGATCCCTGGGTGACGATGGCCCCCGGCGGCAGTTGCCGGCGCAGGCGGGCCACGATCCCCTGGAGCGTCTTGCGGGCCGACGGGGGCGGTTCGCCGCCCCACACCGCGCCGATCAGCGACTCGGCGTCCATCGGCCGCCCCACCTCGAGGGCGAGGACGGTGAGCACAGCCTGGTGGCGGCGGCCGCTGATCACTGTCGCCCGCCCGTCGCGGACGATGGTGGGCGGACCCAGCACCCGAATCGTGGTCGCACTCATGTCGACGACGATGACGGACGCCGCTTTGCATCCGCTTACGCGGTGATCCGTCGATGTCGCGACCGGGCGTGGCCATAGTCTCGAAGAGTGGATTCGCTCGAGGCGGTGACAGCCGAGGTGGTGGCCTGTCGGGCGTGCCCTCGCCTGGTCGAATGGCGCGAGCAGGTGGCGGCCGAGCGCAAGGCGGCGTACCGCGACGAGGTGTACTGGGGCCGTCCGGTGCCGGGTTTCGGCGATCCCGACGCGACGCTCGCGGTGATCGGGCTCGCCCCCGCCGCGCACGGCGCCAACCGCACCGGGCGCATGTTCACCGGCGACCGCTCGGGCGAATGGCTCTACCGGGCGCTGTACCGGGCCGGCTACGCGAACCGAGCCGAGTCGGTGGCTGCCGACGACGGGCTCCGGCTCACCGGCGCGTGGATCACCGCGCCCGTGCGCTGCGCACCGCCGGCCAACAAGCCGACGATCGACGAGCGCGAGGCGTGTCGGCCCTTCCTCGAGCGCGAGTTGGCGCTGCTGGGCAACCTGCGCGTCCTGGTGGCCCTGGGCCAGTTCGGGTACCAGGTCCTCGCGGGGATCCTGGGAGTCCGGCCCCGCCCCAAGTTCGGCCACGGCGTCGAGGCGATCACGCCGGCGGGGTTGACCGTCATCTGCTCCTACCACGTGAGCCAGCAGAACACCTTCACCGGCAGGCTGACCGAGGCCATGCTCGACGACGTCGTCGGCCGCGCCGTCCACCTGGCCGACTCGAGTACAGCCGCAGAGGACTAAGGGCGGATGGCGCCCGCAGACGTCGGGGCTGACGGTGCGGCCCATGGACGATCGTCGCCGAGAGGCACGCACGAACCGCCGGGTGCCGCGGCTG
>Ga0105046_10011114_pt1 | contig 14011 bp, 11 predicted proteins | sample MAT03_FD_78385 | JGI IMG/M metagenome (GOLD analysis project Ga0105046, IMG submission 78385) | Freshwater microbial communities from Lake Fryxell liftoff mats and glacier meltwater in Antarctica - MAT-03 (megahit assembly) | ecosystem: Environmental > Aquatic > Freshwater > Ice > Liftoff... | reverse complement strand
TAGCGCGTGGCACGGCCCTGGCCCAGCGTCAATACATGGGCGGCGGCGTCTGCCAGCAAGCGCGAGACGCTGGGCTGGCTCAAGCCCAGCGTGTGCTGCAGCGCCGCAGAAGACACAGCACCTCTGGCGCCCAGCGCTGCGCGCAGTGGATCGAAGAGTTGAAAGTCTTGCATGAATGGAAAATGAGACGCTGAAAAGACGCTATTCTCCTATAAGGTGTATTTTCTGACGGGAGTTTTTTGAATACTGAATGAATAGAAAAACCGTGCCAGAAGGACCTTTTGCCGATTGACCCCGCTAAGGCCACAACGCCAGCACTGCGCTGGCCATGGCGGCGGCGGCCCCCCGGTGCAGCGCAGCAAATCTGCGCGCCCGTTCAGACATCTGCTGACGCTGGGCTGGGTCATTGCAAATTGCCAGCGCGCGCTCGACGCCAGCTGAAACATCGGGCACGCGCAGCGCGGCGCCTGCGGCCAACGACTGCTCAGCTGCTTGCTGAAAGTTGAAGGTGTGAGGGCCCATCACCAATGGGCAGGCACAGGCCGCCGCTTCAATCAGGTTCTGGCCACCCAGTGGCGCAAAGCTGCCGCCCAGCAAGGCCACATCGGCACAGGCGAAGTACAGCGGCATCTCGCCCAGGCTGTCGCCCAGCCAGACATCGGCCTGCGCTGCTTCGTCAGGCGGGCGGTCGGGCGGTTGATCGACCCATTCGCTGCGCCTGCGCAACTGCAGGCCAGCACGCTTGACCAGCGAGGCTACCTCGTCAAAACGCTGTGGATGGCGCGGCACCAGCAACAGCAGTGGGCGCTGGCCATTTTGCGGGTTGTTTACCGTTGCCGCAGTCTGTATTCGCCACGCTTGCAGCAATGCAGCCTCTTCAGTTTCTCGCGTCGCTGCGGCCAGCACCACCGCTCGCCCCAAGGTGTCGCGCCAGCGCCGGCCCTGCTCCAGAAGCTCGGGGCTGGGCTGCAGATCAAATTTGAGGTTGCCCAGCACCTGCACCTGGCGGGCGCCGGCCAGGCGCAGACGTTGCGCGTCAGCCTCGGTCTGCGCCAACACCGCATCAAAGGCTTGCAAGGCCGGCTGCAACAAGATCGACAAGCGCTGGCCCTTGGCCTGGCTCTTGGCCGACAAGCGTGCGTTGGCCAGCACCAGCGGCACGCCGAAGCGTTGCGCCTCCTGCAGGATATTGGGCCAGATCTCGGTTTCCATCACCAACCCGATGGCCGGGCGCTGCTGGCGCAGAAAGCGCCGCACCGCACCCGGCGTGTCGTAGGGCATCCAGACCTGGCGGTCACCCGGCTGCAGCAACGCCGCGCCAGCATCGCGCCCGGTGGCCGTGCCGTGGGTCAACAGCAAACGCATGCCGGGGCGGCGTTGACGCAGCGCCTCGATCAAGGCTGCAGCGGCGCGGGTTTCGCCCAGTGAGACAGCATGCAACCACAGCACCGGCCGGTCTTGAAACTCCGGCTCTGCAGCTTGGGCACTGGCACTGGCACTGGCATTGGCATTGGCAAACCCCAGCCGCTCAGACCACCCCGCGCGATAGCCCGGCTCGCTGCGCCCGCGCCACCACAAGCGGGCGAAGTAGAGCGGCATGGCCAAGCGCAGCAACGTCGAGTAAAGGCCGCGTGCCAGCCGTTGACGCAAGCTGTCAGGGCGCCGCTGCTGGATGGCCTTTGCGCTCACGTCGAAGGCCGAGAAGGCTGCGGTGCGCGCTTGCGCGCGAATGTCAGTGCGCCGCCGCCGCTACCTTGGCGTCGGGCTTGACGCTGCGCAGCACATCCATGAACTGCGTTTCGATGCGCTGCAGCGCCTGTGGCGTGTGGCCTTCGAATCTCAGTACCAGCACCGGCGTGGTGTTGCTGCTGCGGATCAGGCCAAAGCCGTCTGCAAAGTCCACCCGCAAGCCGTCGATGGTGCCGACATCACCCCCTTCAAAGGTCAATCGGCCATCGGCCACCCGCGCCAGCAACTCGGCCACCACCGCGTGATGTTCGCCTTCGGCGCACGCCACATTCAGCTCAGGCGTCGAGAAGCTGGTGGGCAAGGCGTCCAGCAGCGCGCTGGGGTTCTTCTCACGGCTGAGGATTTCAAGCAGCCGCGCAGCCGTGTAGGTGGCGTCGTCAAAGCCGTACCAGCGTTCGCCGAAAAACAGGTGGCCGCTCATCTCGCCGGCAAAGGGGGCGCCGGTTTCCTTGAGCTTGGCCTTGATCAACGAATGCCCGGTCTTCCACAACAAGGGCTTGCCGCCGGCTTTGCGGATGGCTACCGGCACACGCTGGCTGCACTTGACATCAAAGATGATCGTGGCGCGCTTGTTGCGCTTCAGGATGTCGCGCGCAAACAGCATGATCTGGCGGTCGGGGTAGATGATGTTGCCGCCAGCGGTGACCACGCCCAGGCGGTCGCCGTCGCCGTCAAATGCCAGGCCGATGTCGGCGCCTGTGGCGTGCACGACCTTGATCAGGTCGGCCAGGTTTTCGGGCTTGCTGGGGTCGGGGTGGTGATTGGGGAAGTCACCGTCGACCTTGCTGTACAGGTCGATCACGTCGCAACCCAGCGCTTTGAGAATGCCTGGAGAAGACGCGCCCGGAATACCGTTGCCGCTGTCGACCACGATCTTCAGCGGCCGCGCCAGCTTGCAGTCGCCAATGATGCGCTGCGTGTATTCGGCCAGCACGTCCATCTTGGCGCTGCGGCCGCGCCCTTTGGTGTAGGTCTCGCTGTCGATGCGCACCTTGAGCTTCTGGATGTCTTCGCCATGGATGGCGCGCCCACCCAGCACCATTTTGAAGCCGTTGTAATCCTTGGGGTTGTGGCTGCCGGTGACCTGGATGCCGCTGTTGCAGCCGTGCTTGCCGCGTGTGGCGGCCACGTAGTACAGCATCGGCGTGGTCACCATGCCGATGTCCACCACATCCAGCCCGGTGCTCTTGAGGCCACGAATCAGCGATGCCGCCAACCCAGGGCCCGACACCCGACCATCTCGCCCCACCGCCACCGCTTTTTCTCCAGCTGCCACCGCTTCGCTGCCGAAGGCGCGGCCCAGATGTTCTGCAAAAACCTCATCGATGTTCTTGCCCACCACCCCGCGGATGTCGTAGGCCTTGAAGACGGTGGGATCGGTGTGCATGGGCAGTGGCGCGCTTGGCGTATTGCATGCCCGGTGGGGCGGGGCTTTGGATTGTAGGCAGTGGGTTTGCGTGTGCCCATCGCGTGTGCTCGTCGCTCGGTTCCGCCTGACTTGCGGCCGGCGTGCGCCAGTGACAGCTCAAGCGCAGCGCGAATGCCGCCCCCTCAACGCAGCTGCGGTCGATTCAACCCCTGTGTTGTTGATTCGGTCGCATGCCGCATGGCGGGCCTATGGAATCTGCGCAACATCGGCGCTTATTGATCTCTCCACCCTTCATTCGAGCCCACAGAACACACATGACTCATGCCCTACCCCGCGCACTGCTGACCCTGTCCCATGCCCTCCTCTTCAGCGTCGCCGCCCTGGCCAGCTCATCTGTTATCGCATCGCAGGCTGGCTTTGCCCAGATCCTGGTGCCTGCCGACCCACCGGGCTTTGACCGATCGGCCCAACTCCAGCCCCTTCGACAGCGCCTGGGAGTGACCGAGCTGCGATTCGCGACCACCCCTTGCCATTCAGCGGCAGCACTCGCCATCCGTCGCTCATGGCAAACATCCCAGCACCCGGCTGCCCACAATACCCCCCGATGAACACACTCAACACCGCCCTGTTGCGCCGCTCCCTGAACAGCTGGATCAGTTCGGACATTCCACGTGTGGGGCCTTACTGGTTGCAACTGTTCTGGACCGGCTTGCTCAGTCTGGCCTTTGCGATAGCCTTCACGGTGCTCGCACTTGCCATCAAGACAGGCGACGCCAATCTGCCGGGCGCTGATCGTCTGCTGAAGGTCTTCGGCCAGAACCTGGTCATCTCTGCCACCGTCAGCTACATGATCCATGCCTTCTTCGAAGTCGGCGGGCGGCTGATCGGCGGCGAGGCCGGGTCAGAACGCATGCGGGCCTGGCAGCGCGTGCTGTACTTTGGCGGTCTGCCGATGCTGGGTGTCATCCTCGGCTGGCCGCTGGGCTTGTACCTGTCTGGCGTCGGGGGGCTGGAGACCTTCACTGGCGATCAAGGTCGCCGCATCATCGTGCTCAGCCTGAGCCTGGCGCTGCTGCTCACCACGCTCAGCTACTTCTGGTTCGGCGCCAGGGCGCGCGCCTTGATAGCCGAGCGCCAAGCCACCGAAGCGCAGTTGCGGCTGCTGCAGGCGCAGATCGAACCGCACTTCTTGTTCAACACACTGGCCAACGTGCAAAGCCTGATGGACCACGATCCGCCCAAGGCCAGGCAGATGCTGCAATCGTTCACCGACTATCTGCGGGTGTCGCTGGGCGCGCTGCGCCGCGATGAAGGCCCGCTGAGCCAAGAGCTGGAGTTGGCGCGCATTTACCTCAGCCTGCAGCAAGCGCGCATGGAAGACCGTTTGCGCTTCACGGTGCAGGCCGACGAAGCGGCCGAGCAGCAGATGCTGCCGCCTTTGCTGTTGCAGCCACTGGTCGAAAACGCTGTGCACCACGGCCTGGAGCCCAGCATCGAAGGAGGCACCCTGCAGGTGCGGGCAATGGTGCAAAACAAACACCTGGTGCTGGAAGTGCTGGACGATGGTCGCGGCTTGAACGCTGCGCCACGCCCGGGCCCCAAACGTGGCAACGGCGTGGCGCTGGACAATGTGCGACAACGCCTGCAAGCCCGCTACGGCGATGCCGCCAAACTGGAGTTGCTTGGCACCCAAGCAGGCACCTGCGCCCGCATCACCCTGCCTGTGCAACCCACACGATGAAGCTCCCAACCACCGCGCTCATCGCCGACGACGAGCCGCACTTGGCGCGTGCACTGGCCACCCAGTTGGCCAGTCTGTGGCCCGAATTGCAGATCGTCAAAGTGGCGCGCAACGGTGTGGAGGCTGCCGAGGGCATCAGCGCGCTGCAGCCCGATCTGGCTTTTTTGGACATCCAGATGCCAGGCCTGACCGGGCTGGAGGTGGCGCAGGGCATCGAAGGGCCGACCCGGGTGGTCTTTGTGACCGCCTATGACGAATATGCCGTACCCGCCTTTGAAGCCGCTGCGCTGGACTATGTGCTCAAGCCCGTCGCAGCTGAGCGCTTGCAGCGCACGGTATCCAGGCTGCAAACGGCCTTGCGCCAGGACCGCGAAGCAGCTTCTGAAGCGCCTGGCAGCTCACCCACCCTCGATTCAGACGCGCTGCTGGGTGCGCTCAGACAGCTGTTGCCCCAACAAGGCGCGGCCGCACCCGGCCAAAGGCTGCGCTGGATACGCGCCGGCAGTGGTGACTTGGTGCACCAGGTGCCGGTGGAGGAGGTGCAGTTCTTCCACGCCGACGACAAATACACCTGCGTGCAAACGGCGCTGACCGAGTACCTGATCCGCACACCCATTGCCGAGTTGGCCGCCAGCCTGGACCCCGACGACTTCGTGCAGGTGCACCGCAGCACCATCGTCAATCTGGCGCATCTGGCAGGCACGCGCCGTGACGCTGCGAGCCGTCTTTTTCTGCGCATGCAGGGGCACGCCCGCGAGCTGCCGGTCAGCCGCGCCTATGTGCACTTGTTCAAGGCGATGTAAGGGGCTGCAAGCCCCTGCACAAGCGCCGCGCCACCCCAAATTTGCTCGGCCCATCGGGCGGCGCGGCGAAGCGGCCTCGTGCATGCGATGCCAGGTGGGGTCGCAGATTTCGGCCGCCCAAACGAGCTCTGCGATCGCCCTGCCGGGTTCAAGGTCCCGCTGAGAACCAGCTGCGGATGTCTCGTCAGAACTGAGGATGCATGGCTACGGTCGTCCTTGTAACCTGCAATCGTCCTGGCAATGGCGCACAAACGGCGATGCTCCCGCAAGCAAGCTCACCACCCGCGGCTTTGGCAACGGGAGCCTTTGCTGGCTGCGCCCAGTCAACCCACGCTTTCAAGGAGCCCCTCATGTCGAACCGTATCTCAAGCTGGGGCCTCGCGCTTGCAGTCGCCGCCGCCGCCACGCCTGTTTGTGCGCAGACGCTCAGCCCTCAAGACATCAAGAACACCTGGGTCGGCAAGACGCTGACTGGCAGTTCCAACAACGGCGTCAGTTTCGAGTTGAAGCTGGCTGCAGACGGCAGTTCGAGCATCGTTTTCCCCAACCTTTCTGACACGGGAACCTGGAGGTTGTCAGACGACGGCTACTGCGCAACCTGGAAAGTCATCCGCAAAGGGGCCGAGGCCTGCTTCACCGCAGTTCGATTTCGCAATGGCGAGATCAAGGTCATGGGCGTTGGCGGATCTGCATCGGGGTACATCACCAAAATCGAGTGAAGTCCGGCGCGCTGTCAACGCGCCCGGTTTACCGGAATGGTTCGCTCTTGAGTGCTTGCCTTGGCGGCGGCGTGGCTGGCGGTGGCGAGTTGCCCTCGGCGACGGCAAATCGGTCAGTGGCGCTACAGGCCAGTCAGCAGCGATTGAGACTCCAGGCTCAAAAAGATGCCAGGGTCAATCCAAATTCAGTCAACCCAAATTCAAACAGGTGAAGAACGCAGCCCGTAGGTCTTGCCGCCCACGAACAGGTATTCGGCGCGCAACACCGCAGCGCCCTGCTCACCCGCAAAGGTGAAACCCAACACCGCCAACGTGTCGCCGTCCTTGATCTGCGGCACCTGCCAGGCTTGCACGCGGGTCAAGGGCGCCAGCTCGATCTCCCAGCGTTTGTCATTGCGCCTGGGCAAGCTGGCGGCCTTGAGCAAAGCAGCGCCATCGACCGGAGCGGATTGCGCAGGCACCGTGCGACTGGCCAGATCTGCAGGCAGCGTCAGACCGGCTGCAGGCAGCTCCAGCATCAGCTCGACATGCGGGTTGCGCCAGGCCACGTTGGCGGCCTTGCCCTCCAGGTACAGCGGGCGGGTCTGGTCAAAGCTGCTCCAACCATGGTGCGCCATCGCGGCGGGGGCCAGTGTGGCGGGCAGCAACGCCAGCAGGGTTCTTCGGTTCAACATCAGTGGCTCCTGGGGAAAGTGATCGAGGATAGTTCCGGACAGGGTTTCAGGCTTGGGCTTGGGCTTGGGCTTGGGCCCGACTCGCTGGCGACGCGAAGGTTTCTGCGCCTCAGCGTAGGCGCACTTCAAACATAGGCAATCCAGCGCCCACTGATGATCGCCACCACCCATATCCCCAATGACAACGCGGTCTGCGCACGTGCCACCGCATCGGCGCGGGCCAGCCCGTCGCGCATGTGAAAGGCTGCTGCGTTGCAGCCGGCCAGCATCACCAGCACCATCTTCAGCAAAAAAGCGCGGTTGGCGATCATCTCGCCTGGATTGGCGGCAAACATCAACAGGCCGCTGCAGGCCACCATCACAAAACCGCCAACGCTGACCGGCAGGGCCAATCTGGCCAAGGGCAGTATCGGGATTTGCGCGCCGCGGCCCCAGACCCGCAACTCCAGCAGCAGCAGGCTGCCGACCAGCATCGCTATGCCGATGGTGTGCACGACCTCCAGCGCCGGGTAGGCGATGGGGTGCGAGGCGATCCAGGGCCAGCCAGTCCAGGGGATGGTGAGCATGACGCCAAGCGTAGCCGGTCTTGCAGGACCACCCACCGCATCACCCACCCACGATCACCACCCACAAGCACCCCCCACAAGCACCCTGCCCGCTTCTAGAATGCCTGCGAATGCACATCCACATCCTCGGCATTTGCGGCACCTTCATGGGCGGCCTGGCGGCTTTGGCGCGCGAGGCGGGCCACCGCGTGACCGGCTGCGACGAGGGCGTGTACCCGCCGATGAGCGAGCAACTGCGCGCCTTGGGCATCGAGCTGATCGAGGGCTTTGGCGCCGATCAACTGGCCTTCAAGCCCGACATGTTTGTGATCGGCAACGTCGTCAAACGCGGCAACCCGCTGATGGAAGCGCTGCTGGACGCTGGTGCGCCTTACACCAGCGGCCCGCAGTGGCTGGCCGAACACGTGCTGCAAGGCCGCCATGTGCTGGCTGTGGCTGGCACGCACGGCAAGACCACCACCACGGCGATGCTGGCTTGGATATTGGAGAAGGCTGGGCTGGAGCCAGGCTTTTTGGTGGGCGGCGTGCCACTGAACTTTGGGGTCTCGGCACGCTTGGGCCGGGTGGGCGAGGGCACGCCATTTGTCATCGAAGCCGACGAATACGACACCGCCTTGTTCGACAAACGCAGCAAGTTCGTGCATTACCGGCCGCGCACGGCCGTGCTGAACAACCTCGAGCATGACCATGCCGACATCTTCCCCAACCTGGAAGCGATCGAAACCCAGTTTCACCACCTGGTGCGCACCGTGCCGTCCAGCGGACGATTGGTGGTCAATGCCCGCGACGAGGCCTTGCCGCGGGTGCTGGCACGCGGCTGCTGGAGTGAGGTGATGCGCTTTGGCACCCGCCGTGAAGAACCCGGCGGCCTGTGCGCGCGGGGCGAGCCCGACCGCTTCGACGTGCTGCGCGGTAACCTGCAATTGGGCACCGTGGCCTGGGATCTGATTGGCGAGCACAACCAGCTCAACGCCCTGGCGGCGATCGGCGCCGCAGACCACCTCGATGTCGACAACGAAGTGGCTTGCGCAGCGCTGGGCAGTTTTCAGAACGTCCGCAGGCGGCTGGAGCTGCGCGGTGAAGCGGGTGGCGTCAAGGTCTACGACGACTTTGCGCACCACCCCACGGCCATCCGCAGCACGCTCACCGGCATGCGCCGCAAGCTAGGCGCGCAAGGCCGCATCCTGGCAGTGTTTGAGCCACGCTCCAACACCATGAAGCTGGGCACCATGAAAGCCCAGTTGCCGTGGTCACTGGAAGATGCCGAACTCAGCTTTGCCCTGCAAGGCGCCTATGGCTGGGACGTTGCCGAGGCCTTGACGCCTTTGTCCACGCCAGCAGTGGTGGCAGACACAGTGCCCAAGCTCGTCACACAGATCGTGGCTGCTGCGCAACCGGGTGACCATGTGGTGTGCATGAGCAATGGCGCCTTTGGCGATATCCACTCGCTGCTGCTCAGCGGCTTGCGCGGTCGCAACTCGGTTTGAGCCCTTGAGCCACCCAAGACACAACAGAGATCGAAGGGGCCCAGCAGAGCTGCAAGGCAATGGAAGCCGAATGGAAGCCGAATGGAAGCCGAACAACCCACCCCGCCCACAACCCGCTGAATCATGAGACTGAAAGACAAAATCTGCATCGTCACAGGTGCCGCGCAAGGCATCGGCGCGGCCACGGTGGCCAAGTTCGCGGCCGAGGGCGCCACCGTGGTGGCTTGCGACAGACGCACTGAGCCGGTCGCCGGCGCTGCAGCAACGCTGGCCATGGACGTCACCGACCGCGCGCAGGTCGACGCGGTGGTGGCCGAAGTGCTGGCCCGCCATGGCCGCATCGATGTGCTGATCAACAACGCCGGCATCACCCAGGACGCGCGCCTGATCAAGATGAGCCTGGCGCAGTTTGATGCGGTGATCGACGTCAATCTGCGTGGCGTCTTTCATTGCTCGCAGGCGGTGGCCGAGGGCATGGTGGCGCAGGGCAGCGGCGTCATCCTCAACGCCAGCAGCGTGGTGGGCATCTACGGCAACTTTGGCCAGACCAACTACGCCGCTTCCAAGTTCGGCGTCATCGGCTTTACAAAGACCTGGAGCCGTGAGCTGGGGCCCAAAGGCATCCGCGTCAACGCCGTGGCCCCGGGATTCGTAGAGACACCGATCCTGCAGACCATTCCCGACAAAGTGCTGCAGCAGATGCGCGCGCAAGTGCCACTCGGGCGTCTGGGCTTGCCGGCAGAGATTGCCAACGTCTACGCCTTCTTGGCCAGCGATGAAGCCAGCTACATCAACGGTGCGGTGATTGAAGTGTCAGGCGGCATGACCGTCTGACGTCACGAATCTTTCTGCTGCGGCGAAATCTTTGTCACTTCAGAAGGTGTGGGGGCTGCGGCCTAGAATCGTGGGCTCACCAAGTGCGGGGCAAGTGCCGCGACTGGATTCTTGGGGACAGCCTGGCTCGTGTCGGCTGCAGCCACGTACTTTTCCTCTCTCACCGTGCCTTGTCTTCGGGCCGGCCACCACCATGGCGCGCAAAGCTTGCTCTGCGTGATTCACAGACGATGTACGCCCTGTTCGAAGACACCGGCAAGTTCCAGGCCGGCCGGCTGATGTCAGAAGCCGACACCTCGGTGCAGGTGGAGCTCGACACGGGCAAGCGCGTCAAGGTCAAGGCGGCCAACGTGATGCTGCGTTTTGCTGCGCCAGCGCCGGCCGATCTGCTGAGCCAGGCGCAAGCGCTGGCCCTGGAGATCGATCTGGATCTGGCCTGGGAGTTTGCTTCCGACGAGGACTTTGCCTTCGGTGATCTGGCGCGTGACTACTTCAGCGACAAGGCCAGCCCCGAACAGCAGGCGGCGGCTCTGTTCAGGCTGTTCGAAGCGCCCCACTACTTTCGCCGGCTGGGCAAGGGCATGTTCAGGAAGGCGCCTGAAGAGACCGTCAAAGCCGCGCTGCTGGGCATCGAACGCAAAAAGCAGCAGGCCGAGCAGATCGAGACCTGGGCCGATGAGCTGGTCGCTGGGCGGTGCCCTGAGCCGGTGCGCCAGGAGCTCTACCGCATCCTGTTCAAGCCCGACAAGAACGCGCCTGAATACAAGGCGGTGGTCGAAGCCACCAAAAAGTCGCATCGTGCGCCGCTGGATTTGCTGCAGGCTGCGGGCGCCATCACCAGCCCCTACCAGTTCCACTGGCAGCGCTTCTTGTTTGAGCAGTTTCCGAAGGGCTATGGCTTTGCTGAGCCGAGCGACGGCCAAAGCCCGTCACCGCCGTCGATCACCGAGGATCTGCCGCTGGCCAAGGTGACAGCCTTCTCGATCGACGACTCGGCCACCACAGAGATCGACGATGCCTTGTCGGTGCAGGGCCTGGGCACTGGGTCAGTGGTCCTTGGCATCCACATCGCGGCACCCGGCCTGGCCATCACGCCCGATTCGGCCTTGGACAAACTGGCACGCGAACGCCTGTCCACCGTCTACATGCCGGGCTTCAAGATCACGATGCTGCCCGACGCGGTGGTGCAGGCCTACACGCTGGCAGAAGGCAAAGACTGTCCAGCAGTCAGCCTGTACGTGAGCCTGGACGAGTTGACTCTGGAAGTGCGAGGCACCGAGACGCGGCTGGAGCGGGTGCCGATCGGCGCCAACCTGCGCCACGATCAGTTGGATGACGTGGTCACTGCAGCCAGCCTGAACGGCGAGGCCCCTGCCGATTACAGCTACGCGCCCGAGCTGGCATTTGCCTGGCGTCTGGCGCGCCACCTGAAAGCGCAGCGTGAGGTGGTGCGTGGCAAACCCGAGACCTTCAACCGCCCCGACTACAACTTCAAGCTGGAGCGCGCAGCAGACAGCAAGGTGGAGCCCACGGGCGAGGAGCAGGTACTGATCAGCACCCGCAAGCGCGGCGCGCCACTGGACCTGATCGTCTCCGAGGCGATGATCCTGGCCAACAGCACTTGGGGCGCCTGGCTGGCCAGCCACAGCGTGCCGGGCATCTACCGCAGCCAGGCCAGCATGCTGCCTGGGGTCAAGGTCAAGATGGGCACCAAGCCACAACCGCACGCCGGCATGGGCGTGGCGCAGTATGTCTGGAGCACCAGCCCGTTGCGCCGTTATGTCGATCTGCTCAACCAGTGGCAGATCATCGCCTGCGCCCGTCATGGCCGCACGGCTGCGCTGGTGGCACCCTTCAAGGCGCGCGACGCCGCACTGTTTGCGGTGATCTCGGCTTTCGACGCCACCTATGCTGCCTACAACGGCTACCAGCAAACCATCGAACGCTTCTGGACGCTGCGCTGGCTGCAACAGCAGGCACAGGGTGAACTGGACGCCTCGGTGATGAAAGAAGGGCTGGTGCGCGCTGACGCCGTGCCGCTGGTCTTCAGGCTGCCGGGTACCGAGACACTGGCACGCAACAGCCGGGTACGGGCACGCATCAACGCGGTGGATCTGATGAATCTGGAGCTGCACGCCACGCTCGACGCCAGACTGGAAGACAGTGATGCGGCATTGCCGGGCCTGGCTGCAGGAGATGATACGGGCAGTGATGGTGACAGTGATGGTGACAGGGACGGCGAGAGCGTTACAGCTTCAGCCAGCGGCATCCAGCTGGCGATCGACGATGAAAGCGCAGATCAGAGCGCAGATCAAGGCGCAGAGGCCACGCCAGGCACCGCAGGCGCAGAGCAGGCAGAGCAGGCAGAGGAGGCAGAGCAGGCAGATGGGGCAGACAAGGCTTCAGCATCCACCGGCGCCGCAGCAGCCGGGGCCGGGCGCCCGGGTGTGGAGTAACTGGCGCCAGTACCCCAAGCCCCAACCCACCGATGCGCTGGCCCAAGTTCACCCCCTTGACCCACTGGCGGTCGTGGAGCACGTTGCAGTGGGCATTGCTGGCCTCGGTGGCTGCGCATGCCGCCTTGCTGACGGTGCAACTGGGTGCACCCGAGGTCATCGGCCGCGCCTTCAAGGACACGCCGCTGGAAGTCATCCTGATCAATGCACGCAGCAACGAGGCGCCCGACCAGCCCCAGGCCATCGCCCAGGTCAGTCTGGCCGGCGGCGGCCAAGCAGATCGTGGCCGCGCGACTTCGCCGCTGCCAGCAGCACAGTTGCAGCAAAGTGGTGAATCGGCAGACGAGGCCAGGCGCCGCATCTCGCAAATGCAGCAAGAGCAGCAGCAACTGCTGGCCCAGTTGCGCCGCGAGATGGCGATTTTGGCGGCCCCTGACCCACAGCAGCTGCGCGGCTCTCTTGAGGCGATGGAGCAGGACGAGCGCCGACGACAACTGCTGCGCCTGCTGGCCGAGATCGAAAAGCGCGTCAACATCGAAAACGCGCGGCCCAAGAAGCGCTACATCAGCCCGGCCACCCAGGAGGCGGTTTATGCGCTGTACTACGACAACCTGCGCCGACGCATCGAGACGCGCGGCACGAGCAACTTCCCCGAGCACAACGGCCAGAAACTGTATGGTGAGCTGACCATGAATGTCACCGTCGATGCCCGCGGCCAGGTGGTCGAGACCGAGATCCTGCAACCCAGCAAGTCACGCCGGCTGGACGCGCAGGCGATGGCCATCGTGCGCGCCGCCGGGCCGTTCGGCAGCTTCACCTCGGCCATGCGGCAACAGGCCGACCAGATCGTCATCACCTCGCGTTTTCGCTTCTCGCGCGAGGACGGGCTCGAAACCACCCTGACAGGCCGATGAACCCTTCTCAAGAACGCCCGGAAGTCACAGCGCCGTTGCAGCCCAAGGGGGCTGAGCCGGCCAAGCCCCTGCAACAAAGCGCGGCGCCTGACCGCTACGCGGTGCTGGGCAACCCGGTAGCGCACAGCCGGTCACCGTTCATCCATCAACAATTTGCTGCACAAAGTGGCGAGCGGATGGTCTACGAGCGGCTGCTGTGCCCACTGGACGGTTTTGCCGATGCGGTGCGCAGTTTTGCAGGCCACGCTTCGAGTTTGCTGGGCATTGCGGGCGGCAGGGGCTGCAACGTCACACTGCCGTTCAAGTTCGAGGCCCTGCAACTGGCGCCGCGCTGCACACCGCGGGCGCGGCTGGCGGGGGCTGCCAACACGCTGTGCCTGGACGGCAGCGACTGGTTGGCCGACAACACCGACGGCTTCGGCCTGTTGCGCGACATCCAGCGCAGTGCAGGTTTTGACATCCGCCGGCGCCGGGTGTTGTTGATTGGCGCCGGGGGTGCAGCGGCCGGCGTGCTGGGCCCACTGCTGCAGGCTGGCCCGGCGCATCTGGTGGTGGCCAACCGCAGTGCGGACAAGGCACTGGCGCTGGCGCGCAGCCATGCGCAGTGGGCGCTGCAGCACGGTGTGGCTTTGCGGGCTTGTGGGCTGGACGATGGGCTGAACAATGGGCTGAACAATGGGCTGAACAACGCCGAAAGCG
>Ga0105046_10011112_pt1 | contig 14012 bp, 17 predicted proteins | sample MAT03_FD_78385 | JGI IMG/M metagenome (GOLD analysis project Ga0105046, IMG submission 78385) | Freshwater microbial communities from Lake Fryxell liftoff mats and glacier meltwater in Antarctica - MAT-03 (megahit assembly) | ecosystem: Environmental > Aquatic > Freshwater > Ice > Liftoff... | reverse complement strand
GCCCCCCGAGGGGGCGCATTTTCCTTGGGGCGGCCCGGCGGAAAATCATGCCCCCACGCTTCGCTGCCCCCCGAGGGGGCGCATTTTCCTTGGGGCGGCCCGGCGGAAAATCATGCCCCCACGCTTCGCTGCCCCCCGAGGGGGCGCATTTTCCTTGGGGCGGCCCGGCGGAAAAACCATCAACTTGGAATGACTCATGAAACATCGCATCTCTGAATTCGCGGTCGGTCTGCTCTTCGGCATCGGCCTCATCCTCTCCGGCATGACAGACCCTGGCAAGGTCATCGGCTTTCTGGACCTGGCTGGCGCCTGGGACCCCTCCCTGGCGCTGGTGATGGGCGGCGCTATTCTTGTCGGCGTGTTCGCGTTTGCGCTGGCCAAAAAGCGCACCACCACCTTTCTGGGTGGCGCGCTGCATCTGCCTGGTTCGAACGACATCGACAAGCGCCTGCTGGCCGGCAGCTTGCTGTTCGGCGCAGGCTGGGGCCTGGCGGGTTTCTGCCCGGGTCCAGCCATCGTGTCGCTGGGCGCCGGCCAGCCCAAGGCAGCGGTTTTCGTGCTGGCCATGCTCATTGGCATGGCGCTCTTTGAATGGAGCGAGCGCCGCTGGCAGGGTCTGGGCGCACAGCAAGGCCGTTGACATGGCAGTTGCCATCCGCCAGCTGAACGCAGCGTTCTCGGTTGCCGCTCAACTCACGACGGACGATATCCCCGATGTCGTTGCTCAGGGGTTCGCAACACTGATCAACAACCGGCCGGAAGGTGAGGGTGGCTACGCCCAGACGCCCAGCCGCGACATCGAGCAGGCGGCGCGCGCTGCCGGCCTGCACTACATCTACCTGCCCGTGATCGCCGACGCCATCACGCCGGCACAGGCACTGGCCATGCGGCAGGCTCTGGCCACCGCGCGCGGGCCGGTGCTCGCCTTCTGCCGCTCGGGGGCACGCTCGGCCCAGCTTTACACCCTGGCGCAGGCGGCCGGCTGAGCGACCTCCCTTGCCGTCAAACAAGGACAGTCTCATGACCTGGTTACCTGCCTGGCTTCGCACCTACCAGCCGGCCTGGCTGGCCGGTGACCTCACCGCCGGCCTGATCGTCACAGTGATGCTGATTCCCCAGAGCCTGGCCTACGCTTTGCTGGCCGGGTTGCCGCCCGAGGTTGGCCTGTATGCCAGCATCCTGCCGATCGTGGCTTACGCCTTGCTGGGGTCCAGCATGACGCTGGCGGTGGGTCCGGTCGCAGTGGCTTCCCTGATGACCGCCAGTGCCTTGCAACCCCTGGCTGCCGCCGGATCGGCCGAATACGTCACATTGGCTGTCCAGTTGGCGCTGATCTCGGGCGTCATGCTGCTGGCTTTTGGCGCCCTGCGCCTCGGGTTTCTGGCGTATTTTCTGAGTCATCCGGTGATCAGCGGCTTCATCAGCGGCTCTGCCGTACTGATTGCGGTGGGCCAGCTCAAGCACATTCTGGGCGTCCAGGTGACAGGTTCTGACGTGCTCGAAACCCTCAGCGGACTGGCCACAGCTTTGCCTCAAACCCAGCCGGCCACATTGGCCATCGGCGTGGCCAGTCTGCTTTTTTTGCTGGCGGCCCGGCGCTACCTGGCGCCGGTACTGATTCGGCTGGGCATGGCGACCAGGGCAGCAGAGCTGATGGCCAAACTCGCGCCCATGGTGGCCGTCATTGCATCTACCGCCACCGTGGCTTTTTTCGGGCTGCATGAATCCGCTGGTGTGCGTGTGGTGGGCGCGGTTCCACAAGGACTGCCGCAATTGAACCTGCAACTGCCCGGCCTGTCCGCGCTGGGGCAGCTGTGGTTGCCGGCTCTGCTGATCACACTGATCGGGTTTGTCGAAAGTGTGTCTGTGGCCCAGTCTCTGGCGCTCAAGCGCCAGCAACGTATCCAGCCCAATCGCGAGTTGCTCGGCCTGGGCGCGGCCAACCTGGCTAGTGCGCTGTCAGGCGGCTACCCGGTCACCGGCGGTTTCGCGCGCTCGGTGGTGAATTTCGCCGCCGGCGCCCATACGCCGCTCTCGGGTGTGATATCGGCAGCCCTGATGGCGCTGGTGATCTCGGTCATGACAGGTCTGTTTTATTACCTGCCACACGCCGTGCTGGCTGCCACCATCATCGTGGCGGTGACCTCGCTGATCGATCTGCACACACTGAGAGAGGCCTGGCACTACGACCGCACCGATGCCTTGTCGCTGGCGGCAACCGCGTTGGGCGTGGTGATCCTGGGTGTGGAAGTGGGCATCCTGACAGGCGTGGTGTTGTCACTGGCGGTGCTGGTGTGGCGCAGCAGCCACCCGCACATGGCGGTGGTCGGGCGGGTGCCTGGCACCGAACACTTTCGCAACGTGACACGGCATGCCGTGCAAACCGTGCCTGGCCTGCTGGCCCTGCGCGTGGACGAGAGCCTGTTTTTTGCGAACGCCACTGTCCTGGAAGACCGTATCGAGGAACTTCTGGCTGGCGACCCGTCCCTGCGGTACGTGCTGCTGATCTGCTCGGCCGTCAACCAGATTGACACCACGGCGCTGGGCGTGCTGACACAACTCGAACGCGGCCTCGCAGCCAGGGGCATGACATTCGCGCTGGCCGAGGTGAAGGGGCCGGTCATGGACCGGCTGCGTTCGACCGAACTGGGTCAGCGCCTGCAGGGCAAGGTATTTCTGAGCGTGCATGAAGCCTTTGAGCACGCCGCCCGGTCGGGCGAACCGGCAGCGCCCGGCACCACCTGATACCGGCTTGCCTTCGAAAGACTAGAAATCGGGTTGCCGCATGGGCAAGCCAAAGAGCCTGGGTGAGCGACTGCGCTCATGTCCCCCGGAACAGGCTGCGGCCTGTCCCTCCTCCTTGACCTCGCTGCGCCGCTCGCCCAAGCTCTTTGGCTGCGGGCGTCTTCGTCTTTAGCAGGCAAGCCCATACCCGCCACGCTCGAGGATCGGGCTGACGGGGCGCTTGGCGTAGCGAAATCAAGGCGGAGGCGAAAGGCCGGGGGACATTCGCGTAGCTGAGGGCCGCGTCGGCCAGCTCCCGCCCCCCAAAGTGCCGCTTATCCAGATGATCGAATGCAAAACCTTATGAGCGCTGGTCAGCGAATTTCAGCAACGACTAGGCTGTGTGCGAATGTCCAGGAAGTTGTGCCCGCAATGACACCAGCTCCAGCTCCAGCACGTCGATCCGGTTCAGGTAGCCCAGCAGCATCGCCATGGTGAAGAGGTCCAGATCGAAATCCTGACGCAGCCTGCCGACTGTGCGCAAAGGCATCACGCATCCGGCGCTAAAGAGGCGTTCCCGGCTGACCTCCTCCACCGGTACCAACGCACCATAGTCCACCAGCTCTTCCAACTCGGCCGGGCTCAGGTCACAGACCCGTGCCAGTTCAGAGGCAGTGACAGCTTCACGCGCATCCAGCCAGACGAGGTCAGGCAGTTGTTGTGTCATGTGGATTCTCCTTGCTGGAAATCACTCGGGGATTGAAACGCGAGACGCTGGCCAGTTCCGTGAAGAGCGCCCGCTCGCGGTCGGACAATATGGCGGGCACGTCGATGCGTACGACGGCATACAGGTCGCCGCTGCCCTCCCGGCCCTTGACCAGCCCCCGGCCCCGAAGGCGCAGCTTGCGGCCTGAGCGTGTGCCCGGCGGCACGGTGAGCAGCACCGGGTCGCCGAGCGTCGGCACTTCCACCTCCGCGCCCAGCGCTGCTTCCCAAGGCGCCAGCGCGAGATCAAAGTACAAGTCATGGTGGTCTGCGCGAAACAGGGGATGCGGTGCCAGCGTAATGTGAAGGTAAATATCCCCGTCGGCACCGCCGTTGCGGCCTTTGCCGCCTTTGCCGCGCAGCCTCAGTTTCTGGCCTTCGCTGACACCGGGCGGGATGGTGACCTCCAGCGTGCGACCGCCTGCGGCATCCGCAAGATCAAGGTTGACCGTTGTACCGCGGTGCGCATCTTCCAGGGTGATGCGAACACTTGTTTCGTAGTCTCGCCCCTGCCTGGCAATGGGTTGGCCGGAGTCGCCGCGCCCGCGTCCCATGGCGGCCAGCAGGTCGGCCAGATCGACGCCTTCAAATCCGTGGCCGCCGGCGTCAAAGTCCTGAGCCCACTGCGGTGGCGGCGCGAACTCCTCGCCGGCGGAACGACGGCCAAGCTGGTCGTAGGCCGCACGTTTTTCTGGATCCTTCAACGTCGCATACGCCTCCCCTGCTTCCTTGAACCGGGCCTCGGCGTCGGGCGCGCTGGACATGTCAGGGTGGTGCTGGCGCGCCAGTTTGCGGTAGGCCTTCTTGATCTGTTCAGCATCCGCCTCGCGGGCTACCCCCAGGGCGGCGTAGTAGTCCGTGTACTTCATGGCACGCCTGGTCGCGTCACCAGCTGATCAATGCACCCGAGTCTCGAAGGCGCGGGTCAGGCCGTCCAGATCGGTGATGCGGATGTGGCGCTTGTCCACCTCCAGCAGGCGTTGCTGCTGGAAGGCAGAAAAAGTGCGGCTGACGGTCTCCAGCGTCATGCCCAGATAGCTGCCAATTTCTGCGCGTGACATGCGCAGATGAAATTCGCTGGCCGAATAGCCCCGCGCCTTGAGGCGCTGCGACAGGTTCAGCAAAAAGGCCGCCAGCCGCTCTTCTGCGTTCATGCTGCCCAGCAACACCATCAGGCTGTGCTCGCGCACAATCTCGCGGCTCATCAGTCGGCTGACCACATGCTGCATGCCCGAACTGCTGGCTGCCACCGAGGCAAAGTGGGCATAAGGAATGGCACAGACCTCTGTGTCCTCCAGCGCCGTGGTGCTGCTGGCATGGGCGCCTTGGGCCACACCGTCCAGACCCATGAGCTCACCCGCCATGTAAAAGCCGCTGACCTGCTCACGTCCGTCGCTCAGCATCAGGCTGGACTTGAAGGTGCCGCTGCGCACTGCATAGATGAACTGAAAACCGTCACCTTCACGGTACAGCGTCTGACCAGCCATCACCCTGCGCCGACCGAACATCAGGCTGTCCAGACGCTCTATATCGCCGCCTGTCATCCCGCAGGGCAGGCAAAGATCACGCAAATGGCAGCTTGAACAATGGGTTTGCAGCGGCGCGACAGGCACGGCCTGAACCGGCGCCTGGCGCGGCACGATGCTAATGGGGGCGGCGCAAGCGCGTGCGGCAGCGAAGGACATGGTTTTTCTCCTTGTTGGATCGGTGGACTTCAATGCAGGGCATGCAGCGATGCGGTTGCAACAGCCTGCGCGAGTTGATCGGATTCGGAACTCTTGTCGAGAAAGCGCTCGGCACCCGCGCTCAGGTAGCGTTTGCGGTAGGCCGGGCCGACGTTGTTGCTGAAGACGACAAAGGCGATACGCGGATCGACCTGGCGCACGGCGCGAAGCACCTGCAGCCCAGTCCCCCCTTCGAGCTGGACATCGAGTACCACCACATCGGGGCGGACCGCCAAAATGCCGTCGATCGAATCCTGGGGCGTTTCGGCCTGACCGACGACGGTCATCGCGTCGGCGCTCAGTATTTGCGCGACGCGGTCGCGGATCAGGGCCGAATCGTCGGCGAGAAAAACTTTGACAGGAGGTTTGCGGCCGAGCATGTCATGACTGTGACCGGGGAAAGAGCGACTTGCCATAGGCGTCGTCCGAACCTGGGCGTAGGACGAATCCGAATCGCCCCTTGTTGCCCAACCGAGAGCGCCTGGGAATTTTCTGAGGCGACAGACCTGCGCGACGCAAACCCGGCGCTACAACGGATCGGTCAAGCCGTGCTTGAGCGCATAGCGCAGCAGCTCGCTCTGGTTGTGCAGCGCCATCTTCTGCATCAGGTTGGCCTTGTGGGTACTGATGGTCTTGACGGACAGCTTGAGCTGGTCGGCGATGCCGGTCACGGATGTGCCGGCCACCAGCAGGCGAAACACCTCAAACTCCCGGCTGGACAGCCCCTCGTGCGGCAAGCCTTCGCCACCGGGCATGGCGCCGAGCGCCAGCTGCTCTGCCACCTCGGCACTGATAAAGGCACCACCGCCTGCCAGTTTGCGGATCGCCTGCTCCAGCTGCGAAGGCGCGCTCTCCTTGGTCAGGTAACCACTGGCACCCGACTTGATGGCCCGCACCGCGTACTGCAGCTCCTGGTGCATGCTGAGCACCAGAATACGCAGCTTGGGTTTCTCGGCATGTACCAGCTTGATCAGCTCCATGCCGCTGCGTCCCGGCATCGACAGGTCCAGCATCAACACGTCGAAGCTGAGATCACGCACGCGCTGCATGACCTCGTTGCCATCGGCCGCCTCGCCGGCTACTTCCATGCCGTCAACGGAGGAAACAATGCGCTTGAGGCCTTCCCGCACGATGGCATGGTCCTCGGCAATCACGATGCGAATCACGGTACGGTTCCTTCTTCAGGGACCGGAATACGCACATCGATGCGCGTACCCTGCCCCGGCTGGCTGTCGACGCTGATGCTGCCCTTGAGCAGCTGCGTGCGTTCGCGCAGGCCCATCAGGCCGAGCGAATACGGTTTGCGCGGCGCGGCCGGCAGGAAGCCCCGGCCATTGTCACGCACCTGCAGCACGACGCTGCCGGGGACACGATCTATGCTGATCCAGACCTCCGACGCAGCGGCATGTTTGGCCACATTGGCCAGCGATTCCTGCACGATGCGAAACACCGCAGTCGCATAAGGCTCATGCAGTTCCACGTCCTCATCCACATCGAGCGTGCAAGCCACGCCGGTGCGCTGCCCGAAGTTCTGGACCAGCCACTCGATGGCCGGCACCAGGCCCAAATCGTCCAGCATCAGGGGCCGCAGGTCGGCGGCGATGCGCCGTGTTGCGGCTACCGTGGTGTCCAGCATGCCCAGCATGTCTCGCAGCTTGGTCGCGGCAGCTGCCGGGTCAGCGCGGAAGTTGTCGCGCACCCAGATGGTGTCCATCTTCAGCGCGGTCAGCGACTGCGCCAGCTCATCGTGCAACTCGCGCGCGATACGGGTTTTCTCGCGTTCGAGAATGGCATGCGCCTCGGAAGCAAAAGCACGCAACTCCTCGCGTGCCTGAGCGCGCTCGGTCACGTCGCGCAGGATCACGGTGAACAGCTTGCCGTCGGCGGTATCGAGATGCGAGATGGAAGCCTCCATCGGGAACTCCTCGCCGCTGGCGCGTTGGCCGTATAGCACCGTGCCATCACCCATGCGCCGCGAGGTGGTGCCGGTGGCGGCAAAGTGGAGCATGTGCTCACTGTGGCCTGCACGGAAACGGGCTGGCATCAATTTTTCGAGCCGCTCACCCAGCGCCTGCTCGCTGGGCCAGCCGAAAATTTTCCCTGCCGCACGGTTGTACAGCACGATACGTTGCTCCGCATCGACTGTGATGATCGCATCCATGGCCGAATCGAGCAGGCCAGCCAGCCGGGCGGCTGCCCCATCCAGCGCCAGCCCGCTGGCACGGCGCTGCACCACCTCCCGGCCGGCGTGGATAAAAGCGAGGGCAGCGGTGGCGAGGGCCAACGCCATAACCATGCCTGTGGCCAGACCGGTACGCCAACCCGCGGCCACACAAAGGGACGCCAGCAGTGTCAGCGCGGCGACCGCCGCGAGAACGAAGGCCCCCGAACGCTGCCGCGCGGCGGCCTGGTCGGCGTGAACAAGGGGTGAGTAAGGCACGGCACTTTCTTCTGGAGCGGTGCCGTGATCTTACAACCAGGGTGGCGGACTGCCCTGGCGCTGGCGTGCCCGCTGCGTTGGCGGCGAGCACGCCTACGGAGCTTGCATGTTGGAAAAAAAGGGCATTTCGCCCATTGCGGGTGGACACAAGCAGCTATTCATTTGATAGCAGATTGCGGACGGGCGCTGACGGCTCCTGGCTGGCGGCCTCAGTCGGCTGGATTTTTGTTGATCTGTTCGGATGGCATGTCCAGCAGCGCCGTGAGTGCGCTGGAAGCCATGCAAACCAGCCAGAACGCGAAGAAAGCGGCCGTGTACACCGCCTGGCGGGACAGTCCCAGCGGTTGCCCCGCCAGATGCACATCCTGCGGGTCCACCAAGCCAAACACCAGCAGTTCGAGCAGGCATGCCCCGAGAAAGGCCGGCCACACGATGGACATGAGTTTTCGCTTCCACATGGAGGACTCCGCTTCTATTGAAGGCATAACCCTGGCGGCTACCGGCTAGCGGTCAGGGCCCGGCGCCGGGGTCGCGGCGTGGTTGCGGCCTTGCTGTGCCGGCGCCAGCGACTTGTCCCTGGCAGCCAGCGTCTTGTTGATCTCGATGCCGCGGCGGTAGTAGTCAGCGGCCACCACCGGGTCGGGCGTGCGGATGGCAAGCCACAGCGTGACAAAGCTGGCGACGATCACAACCGCAGGACCGGCAATCACCATCCAGACCAGCGAATAGGTCCACCACGGTCCGCTGGTTTGCACTGATGGGTTCAAAGGTATTTTTTCAGTTGTCATGGCTGTCTCCAAATTTCTAACGCGGCACCAGAAACACGGCTTTCTCCGAGACTTGCGCCCCTCCGTCCGCCGAACGCAGGTCGAAATGCACCGTGTGCGATCCTGCGGCGGCGCTGCCATACGGCACCTGCAAACGCACGGCCACCCAGCGCGACTGGGCCGGCTCCACCTCCACCGGCTCGTCCGGCCAGACCACCAGGCCCACCATGCCACTGGCCGCAATGCGGTAACGCTGCGTCTGCTCCGTGGCGTTCATGATCTGCAGGCGATAGACGTTTTCGAGCTGGCCGCCCTCGGCAATGCGGGCCAGCGAGGTGCGGTCGCGCACCACATCGACCTTGAGCGGGGTGCGCATCAGCAGGCTGGCAAGCAGCCCGACACAGATGGCTGCAAGCACACCGGTGTAAAGCAGAACGCGCGGCCGCAGCACGCGGCGCAAGACCTGCGCAGAGGTCCAGCGCGCGGCCATGCTGTTTTGCGTGGCGTAGCGGATCAACCCACGCGGCGTGGCCATGCGGTCCATGACGGTGTTACAGGCATCAATGCACAATCCACAACCAATACATTCGTACTGCAGGCCCTCGCGGATGTCGATGCCGGTCGGGCAGACCTGTACGCACAGGCCACAGTCAATGCAGTCGCCCAGGCCCTGGGCCCGAGGGTCGCTGCCTTTGGTGTGCAGTCCGCGCGGCTCACCGCGCAGCGTGTCGTAACTCACGATGAGTGTGTCGCGATCGAACATCGCACCCTGAAAACGTGCGTACGGGCACATGTACTTGCAGACCTGCTCGCGCATGAAGCCAGCATTGCCATACGTTGCGAAGCCGTAAAACAATACCCAGAACACTTCCCATGAACCCATGCGTGTCTGCAAAAAATCCATGCCCAGCTCGCGGATCGGCGAAAAGTAGCCAACAAAGGTGAAGCCGGTCCACATGGCAATGCCGATCCACACGACGTGCTTGAACCATTTCTTGACCAGCTTGTCGGCAGAAAAAGCACTCTGGTCCAGCCGCATGCGGGCAATCCGGTTGCCCTCTATCTTGTGCTCTACCCACATGAAAATTTCGGTGTAAACCGTCTGCGGACAGGTGTAGCCGCACCACAGGCGCCCAGCCACGGCCGTGAACAGAAACAGCGCCAGCGCCGAAACCACAAGCAGGCCGGTCAGGTAAATCAGGTCCTGCGGGTACAGCACCAGACCAAAGATATAAAAGCGGCGCGCGCCAATATCAAACAGCACCGACTGGCGCTGGCCCCACTCAACCCATGGCAGACCATAAAACACCAGCTGGGTCAGAAACACCATGGCCCAGCGCCAGCGCGCAAAAATTCCCCGCACACTGCGCGGATAGATTTTTTTGTGCGCGGCATAAAGCGCTCCATCCCCCGGCTCTTCCACCACTGCGATGGGAATGACTTTGCGAACGGGAAGCGGTGCCTCGGGCATGGGAGGGCGGGTCAATGGCGGAGGTCAGGGCCTGGCCGGCTTGCTGGACAAACCCCACACATAGGACGCCAGCACATGAATCTGCGCATCGGTCAACCGGCCCTGCTGCGGCGGCATCTGGTTGGTCTTGCCAGTATTGATGATGGAGGTGATGGCTTCCTGCCCGTACCCATGCAGCCACACCTTGTCGCTGAGGTTGGGTGCCCCCAGCGCCGGGTTGCCGGCGCCACCCACACCGTGGCAAGCTGCGCAGGCGCCGAATTTGCCTTTGCCAAGACCCGCGCGCAGTGAGTCATGCGGACTGCCCGACAGGCTCAGTACATAGTTGGCCACGTTTTTCACGTCGTCTGGCGTACCAACCGCTGCGGCCATGGGGGGCATGACACCAATGCGGCCCTTGTGAATGGCCTCGCTGATTTTTTCCGGTGAGCCGCCGTACAACCAGTCGCTGTCGGTCAGATTGGGGAAACCCTTGCTGCCGCGCGCGTCCGATCCGTGACACTGCGCGCAATTGTTCAGAAAAAGCCGCTCACCAATGGCCATGGCCTTTGGGTCGCCCGCCAGCTTTTCGGCGGGCATGGCGACGTACGCGGCGTAGACCGGCTCCAGCTCGCGGTTCGCGCTGGCGATGTCTTTGGCATACTCCTGCTGCGTACTCCACCCGAGCGCGCCCTTGAAGCTGCCAAGTCCCGGATAAGCCACCAGATAGCCCAGGCTGAAGACAATGGTCAGCACAAACAGGCCCACCCACCAGCGGGGCATGGGGTTGTTCGCCTCGCGCAAATCCTCGTCCCATACATGGCCGGTGGTGTTGTCGGTACCCGCCGGCGTTTGCCCGCGCGCCGTCAACCAGAGCAGCAGAATGCAACCGAGAATGCTGGCCAGGGTCAACACCAGAACGTAGTACGACCAGAAGCCGCTGAAGAAGTCGCTCATGGTGTTTGCTCAATCCTGCTCAAACGGTAGGCGGGCCGCCTCGTCAAAGTCTTTAGCGTTTTTTCGCGACCAGGCCCAGACCAGAATGCCGATGAAGGTAAAAAATGAGGCCAGCGTGGCCGCTATGCGCAATGTGGTGACGTCCATGCGTGATCTCCTTATTTCAGTGCGAGTCCGAGGGACTGCAGGTAAGCCACCAGTGCATCTAATTCGGTTTTTCCGGTGACCTCGGCCGGGGCGGCGGCGATCTGTTCGTCGGTGAAGGGCACGCCCACCTTGCGCAATGCACGCATGTGGGTCGCGGCCTCAGCCCCACTCAATGGCGCTTTCTCCAGCCAGGGGTAGGCCGGCATGTTGGACTCGGGCACCAGGTCGCGCGGATTGATCAGGTGAATACGCTGCCACTCGTCGCTGTACTTGCCGCCCACGCGGTGCAGGTCCGGCCCGGTGCGTTTGCTCCCCCACTGGAAGGGGTGGTCGTACACGAACTCACCGGCCACCGAGTAGTGGCCGTAGCGCAGTGTTTCGGCACGGAAAGGACGGATCATCTGCGAGTGGCAGTTGTAGCAGCCTTCACGCACGTAAATGTCGCGGCCCAGCACCTGCATGGGAGTGGGCGGCAACATGCCGGTGACGGCTTCGGTCGTCGACTTCTGGAAAAACAGCGGCACGATTTCCACCAGGCCGCCGACGGCGACCACCAGCAGGATCAGCACGATCATCAGGAAGTTGTTGGTTTCTATCTTCTCGTGCGAGAAGCCTTTTGTTTTTGTATGTGGCTCAGACATGGGTTTTCCTATCAGTTGCACTTGCGGCGGGCCACCGCAGAGCCGGCTTTGCCGGGCTGCTGGTGGCGCCCCATGAGGGGGAGGCGCCGAAGGCGCTTCGGGGGGGGTGGTACATATCAGGCGTGGGCAGCGGCAGGCAGCGGAATAGGCGCGTCGGCTGTCCGTCCAGAGAGCACCGTCATCCAGACATTCCAGGCCATGACCAGCATGCCGCCCAGGTAAAGCAGGCCGCCAACCAGGCGCACCACGTAGTAGGGGTAGGTGGCCTTGACACCCTGGACGAAGGTGTAGGTCAGCGTTCCGTCGGCGTTGACCGCGCGCCACATCAGGCCCTGCATGACACCGGCAATCCACATGGCCGCGATGTACAACACGATACCAATGGTGGACACCCAGAAGTGCAGTTCAATCGCCTTGACGCTGTACATCTCGGTGCGGCCGTACATGCGGGGGATCAGGTAGTAGAGGGAGCCCATGGTGATCAGCCCGACCCAGCCCAGCGCACCGGAATGCACATGGCCCACGGTCCAGTCGGTGTAATGGCTCAACGCGTTGACCGTCTTGATCGACATCATCGGCCCCTCGAAGGTCGCCATGCCGTAGAAGGACAGCGACACGATCAGAAAACGCAGGATAGGGTCGGTGCGCAGCTTGTGCCAGGCACCCGACAGCGTCATGATGCCGTTGATCATCCCGCCCCAGCTGGGCGCCAGCAGGATCAGCGAGAACACCATGCCGATGGACTGCGTCCAGTCCGGCAAGGCGGTGTAGTGCAGATGGTGCGGCCCGGCCCACATGTAGGTGAAGATCAGCGCCCAGAAGTGAACAATGGACAAGCGGTACGAATACACCGGGCGGCCCGCCTGCTTGGGAATGTAGTAGTACATCATGCCGAGGAAACCTGCGGTGAGCAGAAAGCCGACGGCATTGTGGCCGTACCACCACTGCACCATGGCATCCTGCACGCCGGCGTAGGCTGAATAACTTTTCATCCAGCCAGCGGGGATGGCCGCGCTGTTGACAATGTGCAGCAAGGCCACGGTGATGATGAAGGACGCATAAAACCAGTTGGCCACATAGATGTGGCGCACCTTGCGGGTGCCGATGGTCCCAAAGAAAACCACGGCGTAGGCGACCCAGACCAGGGTGATCAGGATGTCAATTGGCCATTCGAGTTCGGCGTATTCCTTGCCCGAGGTGTAGCCCAGCGGCAGGCTGATGGCCGCCGCCACAATCACCGCCTGCCAGCCCCAGAACACAAACGAAGCCAGCGCCGGCGCAAACAGCCGTACCTGGCAGGTACGCTGCACCACGTGAAAGCTGGTGGCCATCAAGGCACAGCCGCCGAAAGCAAAAATCACTGCGTTGGTGTGCAGCGGCCGCAACCTGCCGTAACTGAGCCAGGGTATGCCGAAGTTCAGTTCCGGCCAGGCCAGCTGCGCCGCAATGATGACACCGACCAACATGCCCACGACACCCCAGACCACCGACATGAGGGCGAACTGCCGCACGGCGGTGTCGTGGTAGGTCGCAGCGGGAAATGTTGTTGGGTTCATGAAGCACCTGTTTTCGTAGTGTTTCGAGTGTCCCTGTCAGGCGCATGGTCTGACTTGATTAAAGTCAATCCGAACGCAAAATGCGCTCGCCCTCCTGCTCCAGCGCATCAAACTGGCTACGCCACACGGCCCAGGCCAGCGCAACAATAACCAGCAAGGCCAGCGCGACCGACAGCGGAATCAACAAAAAAAGAATATCCATCAGCGGGTCAATCAGGGATGCGGGCCAACCGCGCAGAATTGAGCACCACCAGCAGCGAACTGGCGGCCATGCCCAGGCCCGCCAGCCAGGGCGGCATCAAGCCAAGCACAGCCAGCGGCACACACACGGCGTTGTAGAGTGCGGCCCACGTCAGGTTCTGGCGCACGATGGAGCGGGTCCGGCGGGCAAGCTGCAGCAGCGCAGGCACGGCCGACAACTGGCCGCCCAGCACCACGAAGTCGGCCTTCGCCTGCGCCAGCGGAACGGCCTGGCCCATGGCAATCGATACATTCGCAAGCGCCAGCACCGGCCCGTCGTTCATGCCGTCGCCCACCATGGCCACACGCTGGCCCTGGCGCTGCAGGTCACGCATGTGGTCCAGCTTGCCTTCCGGCGAGTGTTCGCCAAAACAGCTGATGATGCCGGCGCGCTGGCCCAGCTGGGTTGCCGCCTGCCACTGGTCGCCCGACAGCAACTGGACGCGGCAGCCCAGCTGGCCCAGCGCAACCACGGCCGCAGCAGCGCCCGGCCGTAGCGCCTCATCCAGTTCAAAGCTGGCCAGCCAGCCGCTTTCATCCGCCAGATGCACCTGCGGGCCAAGCGTTTGCCTGCCACCAGCGGGCATGCCGCAAAACCCGG
>Ga0105046_10011109_pt1 | contig 14014 bp, 12 predicted proteins | sample MAT03_FD_78385 | JGI IMG/M metagenome (GOLD analysis project Ga0105046, IMG submission 78385) | Freshwater microbial communities from Lake Fryxell liftoff mats and glacier meltwater in Antarctica - MAT-03 (megahit assembly) | ecosystem: Environmental > Aquatic > Freshwater > Ice > Liftoff... | reverse complement strand
TTCGCGTCCTGCATCTGCGACGTCTTCGCCGCCTCCGCCGCAGGCAGCCACTACAGGCAATGCAGCCATTGAAAACACGGTACGCCCCAAAATTTGGCGCCGCTTCAGGTCAATCAGGTCATTTTGCATTGCTGCCCGGAAATCAATGGAAAACCTGACACCGGGTGGTGCCAGAGGTCAGCGAGCATTTGGACGCCCTGGGCCAAACCCCATGCCCAAAGAGCTGAGCCGCCAAAGCCAGACACAGCCGACGCTGGAGTGCAGCAGAACCCCTGGGGTCTGCAGCGACGGGTGCTGAAGTGCGGATGAGCGTCTTGGGTCCTGCGGGCAGTTGCCCGGCTGGCTACAAATATTCGAGAACCTTCATCGAAGGTCTTCGGTACGCAGCGGACGAATCTTGAGCGGTTGCTGCGAGGCAGCAGTCAGCAGATGCAACCGAGCAGGGTTCGAAGCCCGCGCCAGCAGCTGCTGATCTCCTAACATGAACTGGGCTGCGACAACCTGAAGCGTCGACGCGTCTCAGTGACAAACTTCGCGTGAAGTTGGCGCAGCAGCCGAGTGTTGTCTCAGACTACAGACGAGGCCCTGGAACATGCCCAGGTCTGTGTACATGGCAGCGGGTTGCATGCTGCTTTCTGCTGCTGACAACTGGTAGCGATTGGGACACAGCCCGCAACTTCGGCGGCACGCCGAATTTCGGCGCAGCTAGGACCACACTCAGCCTGCGGAAGCAGATGGAGGTAGCCAGCGAGCTGCTGTCTTGACGATCTCCAGCCACAAAGGGTGGCCCATCAGCCAAAGGCCGAGCAACCAGATGACTGCAGCGAACGCGCCACCCCCCAGGCCCCAGATCAGATAGTTGCTCTCGTCAGGAGGCATCAGCTGAGCCAGCATGAACAGCGGAACTGCACACGTGAGGGCCAAGGCGGCGCTGGGAAAGCAGGCCCGGATCAGGCGTCGGCTGGTGACGCCCAACCCTCTGAGGTGCCACTGGGACAACAGCAGACCGACCATTGCAGCAGCGACAAGGCCCCAGGCGGCACCCATCAATCCGAAGGGGAACACCAGCATCAAACCCAGCAACTGCGGCACCACTATCTGTACTTGCAGCAAGCTGGCGCGGCGTGCCTCTCCGCAAGCAAGCAATGCCTCTCGTGAGGGCAGAAAAAGCAACTCGATCGCGCAGGCCAGACACAGCACCTTGGCAAGCGGCACCGCCGCCAACCATTGGTCGCCGTAGATCAGACGGATGGCGGGAAACGCCAGTATCGCCATCACCGCCAGGAACGGCCACCCGACCACCGTGACCATCGACACGCTGGAGGTATAGGCCCTTGAGACCTTGCCGCGACCCCGATCGACTTTGGCGAAGTAAGGCATGACCACAGACATCACGGGGCGGATCACCGCCCGCTGAAATACCTCGACCAGTCCATTCGCGCGGCTGAAAATTCCAACGTCGGCCGGGCCACTGGCACGGCCAATGATTAGTTCCGGCGCGCCTTTGCCAAGCTGCGCGAAGATATAAATCAGGCTGGCGAACTTGCCAAACTGAAAGGCGGCACCAATGCCCTTCAGGCCAGGCCAGATTGGGAAATCACGCGGCCTGAAGTAAGCGGTGGCCAGTACCACCACGACGATTCCACTGAAGGTGGACCAGGCCAGGCTGAGATATCCAAAGCCCTGATAAGCCAGAGTCACCGCGACCACGAAAGCTGCCACACTGGACAGCAAGTTGCAGATCACGATCGGCTGATAGTTCAGCTCTCGTCTGAACCAGGCGTGCGTGACCGCGCCAAAGGGCACCAGCACGAAACTCATCGACAAGATTCGCATCACCTCTCCCACGCCGTCTTCGCGATAAAAGCGTGCGGCAGCAAAAGAGCCCGAGAACAGCAACAGCGCCATCGTCCAGCTGACGATGATGTTGAGGGCAAAGGCAGCGCGGATCTTGTCCGTGGTCAATTCACGTTCCTGGATCAGGTACTCGGCCACGCCGAAATCCCTGAAGGTGCTGGCAAGCGCAGAAAACACCACCGCAATGGCAAAGACGCCGACTTCGGCCGGCGTCAGCAGTCTTGAGATGATTACCGTGCTGACCAGATGCAGCACCAAGCCGAGGTAGCTGTCCAACAAGGACAGCAGCAAGGACTTGCGAACGCCCGTCACGGGCGGGCAGATGCGGGCTTGGCTTGCGAAGTGGTGGGGGTTCCTCCAGGCTTGCTGATTCGATCCAGCGCGCGCTTCAGACTCGGCTCATTGGGTACTGCCTTGAGTCCTTCGGTCAGTGAATCGATGGCCAACTGGCGACGACCCAACTGCAGGTTGACCTCGGCGATCCCCAGGTAAGGTGGCCAGTAGTCGAACTTCACCTGCTTGGACTTCTCGAAATGCTCCAGGGCCTGGATCGGCCTGCCCAACCGCATGTTGTATTCACCGACACGGTGCAGGACCTCCGGCAACAGTGGGAAGTCGGCAGTGGAGTTGTTGAGCACGTAGTAGCCGTCAGCCACGGCGGTGGTCAGCAAGAATTCTCGTTGCTGGGCATTCACGCCCGCCCGCTCGGAGCGGTTCGAATTGAGCACTGCCCAGCAGTAGTGGTGAACAGCCCAAAATGTCGGGCCCATGACGCTGACCCAGTGCCGCTGCCTGTCGGTCGGAGCATTGGGAGAGCCTCGCGTCTCGAACAGCTGGGCATCAGGGCAATACTCGGGCAATCTGGCAAGTTCGCCGACCGTGATGTTCTGCGGCGCGTTGGCAGCAGCATGTCCCGCCGCAAGCATGGCCAGGGGTACCAAGCTCAGTCGCGCGGCCAACAGGAATGATGGGAGTCGGGCATGCATAAGTAGATACTTTTCCGTTAAGAGCAGGCAGCGCAGGGCCGTGGCCGACCCACATCCTAACAACCACTGAGCAAGCTGCGGGTTGACATGACCGGCTCACAAGCGGCGAAGTTCAAGCAACAGCCGATTCGGTCACATCCTACTCACTGGACGAACAGCCTGCACTCAACGCAGATCTTTGCAAAGTATCGAGCCATGCCAGCAACGACTGCTCAGCCAGACGGCTGAGCGCAGGATCTGAAATTGTGTGGTCCGCACCTGCCAGATCAAGGCGTGTCAGGTTCGGCCTCTCAAACGCACCGCGCCAAGCAGGGTCACTCGCCACAGCTTCACAGAACTCGCGCGCCGTGTAGTCCTTCTCACTCAGCAGCAGCCAGACGGGCAACTGAAATCCCGCCCAACCGGCGGCCATGCGCTCTTGAAAGCTGCCGAATTCATGCTGCCTGGCAGGATGGGCCAGTGCGGCTGTGCCCAGGCTGCCGGAGCTGCGTGCCAACCGCCACTGACGCCACCAATCTGCCAGCGCACCACGAGCCACCTGCCCGCGCCAGAGTTTGCGCCAGAACGCAGGGTCGCGCAGCCGCTGCATGTAGTAATGCTTGACCTGCGTAACAGCCTGGGTGGTCGGCGATCGCACCCAGGGATTGCAAACCGCAAGCCCCAGCACAGGGTGGTGGCTGCGCGCCTGGACATACATCAGGGCCGCAGATGCCCCGTCACACAAGCCATACAGCACTACACCTGGCAATTCAGGGCAATGGGCAAGCAGTGCATCGACCGCTGCGGCAATGTCATTTTCTACCGCCTGGAAGTCAGTTGCCGGGCCCGCGCTGTCGCCCATGCCGCGCACATCAAAGCGCAGTGCCACGTGGCCAGCCGCAGCCAAAGCACGCGCCAAATGGACAAACTGACGATGGCTGCCGATTCGATACTGCGGCCCCCCCACCACGATGACAACACCCAGCTGGCTTGCCATCCTGCTGCTTGCGGGCTTGGAGAGAACGCCGATCAGCGCCTGGTTGGCGCAATCAAAAACAAGGGCCTGTTCAACTACGCCCTGACAAACTTGTACGGGGAGGTCCAGCCGCGCGCTCATCAAACCCGTTCCAGCAGGCCCAACACGGCCTTCGTTGTCGCAGGCAACAACTCGGGCGCCACTTCAATCTCGGTGCTGTGCCAGAAGGCCGGGCCGGCCACTGCCCTGACCTCAATGTGGTGGCCCAGGTCGTTCCAGGCCGCAGCGGTCCGAGTTGAGGCAGGAGACGATTGGACGGGAGTCTTGCTGCTCAACTCAAGCCAACAGCCGCGAATCGGCTCGCGCTGAAGGGGTGCAAATCTGGTGGCCTCCAGGCCAATTGCGAGTCCAGCCGGCAGTTGGTAGCCGGCCACCACCACCGAAGCACCTGCCTGCAACTCGGCCTTGAGAGACTGCATCGCGCCAGCAGCCGGCTTGACCAGCGCATCGCCGTAAACCCGTAAACGAAGAAACTGATGCAGCACTGATTTGCCGTCGACGGGGGGTTGCCAGAATACCAGGCCAACCGGCGCAAGCGGCAACTGAGTCAACAAGTCACTGGCCAGCAGGCAACCGGCACGAACGCCCCAAAGCACCAAAGGTGCGTCGATCTCGGCTCTCAGCCAGGCAGCAGCTCTGGCCAGATCGTTCAGCCAAGCTTGCCAAGAGGCGTCTTCGAACTCGCCCGCGCTGTCGCCGCAACCCAGCAAGTCAATCTGCAGTACCGCGCAGCCTGCGTGGGCCAGTGCACGAGCTTGCTCAGCCAGCATGCGGCGAGACTTGTTCAGCTCTTCGGCAAACGGCGGCGCCAGCAGGACCATTGCCGCAGGCTTTGCGCGAGCAGGCAAGTGCAGCACACAGAACCTTGCCGAATCTGGCTGAGCCCTGTGGTTAGAGGACTGCGCCGGAGCCGCCTGAGGCTCATCAACCAGAAAGAACGCTCGCGGCCCGGGACCCACCGATCACGCAGCCACACGCTCGGTCACAAAGTCTGTCAACGCACCGACCGTGGCGAAGGTGTCGCCTCCGATGTCGTCGTCATCCACCGTGATGCCGAAGCGCTCTTCCAGCGCAGTGATCAACGAGACCACGGCCATCGAGTCCAGCTCCGGGATCGCCCCCAACAGGTGGGTCTCACGAGTGAACGCGGTCGCACGCCCGCCCAGGCTGAGCACTTCATCCAGTATGTTCTTCACTTCATGTAGCGTGTCCATGCGAGTTGACTTGCCTCTCAGATCTTGATCAAAGGGGGAAATTGTAGGCTTGGGTGTGGGGTAGGCTGAGTGGCAAGTGCACGCCCCGGGCCTATTTGACAGCCAGCCGCCTTGGCTGAGGTGCAGTAGTACGGAGGACTGATACGGGCTCACGCAAGCGCCAAATCGGGCAGCACAGCAAAAACTGTACGCTCGACTTCAATTGAACTCTGTCATGCAGCGCCGACGTCGACCGAGTTCGATGCGATCACCCACACACACCAATTCTGGTGGCGTGTCGCGCCCAAGAAAGAGCATCGGACTCGCGGTGAGCCCGTAGGCGCCTGACATCTGTATCCCCAGCAAGTCGCCGATCTCCGGCTTGGCCATCGGCACCTGTACCCCCAGAAGATCGGTTGGGTTACACGACGGACCAGCAAACGTGCAGAAAGAATCCGCTTCGGACACTGTGTGCAAACGACTCAGGTTGCGCAGTGGAAAGTTGCCTCGCAAGAGAGCGCCAAATGTGCCTGCGGCGGTCAGATGGTGATTGAGACCCCCATCGCAGGTTGCATAGGTTGTACCTCTCGAAACTTTGACATCGATAACCGATGTCACGTACATCCCTGCACAAGCCACCACGTAGCGGCCCAACTCAAAGAAGATCTGCGCCTGCGGGTGGGCTGCCCTGAACTCGGACAGTGCAGGCCGCAGCGCGGTTGCCAAGCCGCTCACGTCCAACTCTCGGGGCTGTCCTGCTTGTGCTACGCCAAAGCCACCACCCAGATTCACTTTGCGACAAGTCCTACCCAGTCGCGTCGACGATTCATCTGCCAAACGCAACGCATTGCGGGTGGCTTCGACTGCAGCTTCGATCTCAAAACACTGGCTGCCGACGTAGCTGTGAATGCCCATACAGTCGAGCCAAGCGCCATGCGACTGAATCCGCTGTTCTGCTTGGGGAAGTTCAGCCTCATCGATTCCGAATTGTGAAGACTTGCCACCCATCTTCAATCCATAAGCTCGGTGTACGTTGCTTGGATTGACTCTAATCAGAATCTGCGCTGTGCGGCCCAATTGTCGGGCGGCATCAGCACAAGCGTCAATCTCTCTCAAAGACTCCACACTGATGCAGCCTACGCCCGCAGCAACCGCCGCCTTGATCTCAACGTCGGTCTTGGCCGGTCCGGCAAAGCTCACGCTTGAAGCGGCAAACCCGGCCAACAGGGCCTGGATCTGTTCGCCTCCAGAGGAGATATCCACCCCATCAGCCGCGCTTTGCAGCACCTTCAGCAGCAGCAAGTTGGGATTGGCTTTTACCGCGTAGTACACCCCTGCAAGACCCCCAAATGCCTCCTTGACTTCTTGTATGCGCCGCCTAGCAAGCTCTGCGTCCAACAAGTAGAACGGTGTTCCATATTGGCTGGCCAGGGCCTGCCAGTCGTCTGCCTCCATCGACTCGAAACGGCTTGCTGCATTCAGCTCAGAAGGCATGCGCGACGGGCCTTTCATCCCAAGTAATTCCCGCCACCCAGATTGCGTACTGTCGATCGACTTGAATCAACGGTGCACAGGTGCCTGCAGGCAGCAAGAGGGCAAGAACCCGTGCCACAACAGACTCATCCAGTGTCTGGGCTGCGCCGCCCGTGAGGATGAGCTGTGCCAGCTTGCCTAAATCCGCCTTTGGCAAGCCAGGGCCTTTGGCCTGAGCAAAACGATCAAGTGCCATAAACAGGCAGCTATAGGCCAAGATTTCTGGATCAGGGTTGAGCTCACCCTCCCTCAAATTCGCATAAAAATCACGCACTTCCAGTACTGACGTGTCGGGCATCGCAGCGACAAGCAATTCATACAACTGCGGGTGATTGCGCAGCTGAAGCATAAGGGTGTCGCGTGAAGCAAAAATTCCAAGATCGGTGAACACATATCTGGCTACCGAGACTCCGGTTGCGGGCCTAACTACGCTGTCGTCATCCACCAGTTCGACTGTGTAGTGGAGGTCGGTAGTGGCGCCACCAATATCCAGTGCGATGCATGTGCCGACAATACTGAATCCACCTTGGCCATTGACGCTTCGGAGAAACCCGCGGCTTGCCACCTCCGGAGTAGGACGAATGGCTTGATTCAAAGGCGTCGGCAGGTCAGTGATGCCCTCCTTGAACACCAAGTCGTCAAGATAGGCCCGCCTTACGGTTTCAAAGACACTACCAACCCGGCTTGACAATTGATCACCCAAAGGATTGTCAATAATTCGCGCTTGCTGAAACTTGCTCTTGAAGCGTTCAGCTAAGTACTTATTTCCGCAGTAGACGATTGCACTGTAGCTATACCGAGATGCCTCGAAAAGTTCCAGAAGCTGCGCCGCTGGACCTGAATCCGCTTCATCGATACCACCACCGACCAGCAGAATATCCACATGCCGCATGTCGCCATCGAGATGTCCAAAGGCATGCAGGTACTCCGGATTGGCGCCTGCCAAAAGAACCTGATTACGCAGCGCGGTACCACTGAAAAGTGGGCTAAGTGCAACAATGCCTACACGCAAACCACCGTTGGCAGAACTACAGACCAAGATCGGCTCCGTGGCTGGATCGATCTGAAGTTGCGCGAGCAGTGAACGAACCTGGGTCGCTACACCTGCCTTATAGTCTCTCGGAAAAAACTGTTGCCCTAACAAGTTACCCTCAGCGTCCAAACGGGCGAATTTAACAACGGTAGACCCGATATCCAGTGCCAGCAAGGCGCGGCGGGTGGGTCGATTTTGCGGCACAGTCATCTTTGTCAAACCATCAATGAAATGTCAGCCAACATCCGGCGGTAGGCTTTGGTTTCGTTGTCTACCCGAGTAGACAACAGAATCCTTTCTCGGTCTAGATCAAACTGCTTAATGGGCAGATGTCCTGGATCCAGAATCCTGATCGACCGATTGCCATCGCGCATACTCACGAGGCGGCCAGCATTGTCCGAATGAGGTGAAAAAGGCAGGTCGATCCAACCCATTTGAAATGCTCTGTAAACACTTTCCCAGAATGCCCCGCCAGACAGAGCAAAGATTGCGTCCATGACGTGACGCGCCTGACTTTCGATCAAATCTGCCTCGGCAAGGATGTGAGGCGAGTCCAGTCCACTTGGCACACCAAAAGTACGAAGTACGTAGCGCACCGTATCAACGGCTTCAGCGTTAGCTTCGGCACGCGGTACTCCGAGTGCCTCATCTACGGTCTTGACCACTACCTTGTCAGCGTCGATGGCACCAGCCAGCAGCGCAGAGCCTGCAATCAATGCGGCGGCCCGCGGCTGATCCATTGGGAACTGGCCCATCCACTGGTGATAAACCAGTCTTGTCTGCATCGCCTCGAAACCATGTTCGTGCAAGAGCTCGCGAGCCAGTTTCCGCATCACTTGAGCCATCGCCACATCCTGGATGAAGCTACCGGTCTGCCCAAAGCTCAGCGCGAAGCTCTGCACCCCTTGCTCGGCTGAAAGCAGCATCTCGCACAACTCTACGACCAGTACCACCACTGGCGGGACCAAAGTAGCACTGAGCGGGCCAAAACTCTCGCGATGGATGGGCCGATCTGGCGTCGAATACAAAGCGCAGATTCTGTCCACGTATTGCCAGTACAAAAGGGCGCGATCAAGCGGAAAGCCTTCTGAGTAGGGCAAGCAGTAACACAGACCCCCACCCTCGATCTCAGCGATGCCAGAGCCAATCGCCATTTCAACCAGCAGACGCGCGTCTGGGGTTCCGTGGCGCAAACTGACCGGCTTGTCCAGCCCTTTGAACAATTCGCGCGTCAATTCGTAGCCGTGGCACACCAATGGATAACCGTTCAAAAAGGCTTTACCTGCCTCCTCGCTGCGACGCAAAAGTTGCCCTGCTGTGTCGTATTGGTTGTGTCGGGTGCAACTGTCGATGGTGAGCGGGATAAAGTCAGCCCCAGCATCACTGAGCATTTTCGTCAACCGTAATTGATCTTCAAAGATCGGCGTACCGCCTCGGGGCTGAAGCAGTGGGACTCCAGCTTGGCGCTCCGCATACCGAATGCTCGGAAAACGTCGTGCTGGAACTGCAAGTAAATGGTTTCGAACCTCTAGTATGTCTAAGCTGCGGGCCAAGGGGTGAGCCAAGACCTGTTGTCGTTGCGAATCAATGCTGCGTAATCGACCATCAAGCGAAGGATGGGCCACGGCGGTGCTCTCTCTGGTCGGACTGAGTTCTTAGGTCCTCAAACAAATCGGCAATGGCAGCGCCGATGTCAGGACGTTGGTGATAGACACGATCAAAGCCGTAGCCCTTGAACAACTCAACCACTTCAGGTTCAGGTCGAGTACCGACTACAACATTGCCACCCACATACAGCACAACGTCAGGCAGGCCGATTTCTATGAATCTCTGGCGGAAGTCAGCACACCAGTGTTCCCCTTCACCGTTGAGTGAACTGACAAAAACAGCGTGCGCGTTCACTTCAAGAGCTGCCTGTACGAAACTCTCTGGGCGATTGCGAGTACGAAGGTTGAACACACGCAGCTGAGATTCTTCAAGGGCCAATTGCATGATTCGGTTGCCAACCGTGTGAATGTCGTCACCGATGACACCCATGACAACCCTCGGCCATTGCGCCAAAGCCAAGTTCGTCATACAGCGGCAGACACGGAAGGAGGCGGGATACCCAGCCGCTCGTAGGATTGATTCTTCACCGCTTTGCGGTCGTGCTTGCCCGCATTGCCCAAAATCGGAAAGCTTTCAAAGTGCAGCAGTACACTCGGCACCATGTGGTTGGGGAGGTTTGACTTCAGGAACTGGCGCAAAACGGCTTCACTGACGGGCTCCCCTGATGTAGATGTGTAGGCGCAGCCGATATCCTCACCGACACCGATATTGGCTATCGCGAAGGCGACAGCTTCCATGACTTCCGGGTGGCGGAGAACCTCGGTTTCTACCTCTGTCGGGCTGACACGAAAACCCTTGGTCTTGATCATGTCATCGGCGCGCGCGACAAAGTAGACGAAGCCGTTCGCGTCCTTGTAGACCTTGTCTCCGCTAAAGACTAGGGTTTCACCAGGAAACCGCGGATGCTGCCTGAAAGTCTTCGCGGTGTTTTCGGGGTCATTCCAATAACCTTTAGTCACCGTGGCACCGCGCTGGACAAGTTCGCCGACCGCCCCAGGAGTACACTCTTCCCCGGCCTCGTCCAGCACCAAGATTTGGCAATCAGGAATTGCCTGTCCCACCGAGGTCGGGAATTGATCCAGCTTGTCGGATGGCAAGTAAGTGCCTCTGAAGGCCTCGGTCAGACCAAACATCGAATAAATCTTTGTCTTGCCGAAAGCGTTGCGTAAATCGGCAATCATGTACGAAGACAAGCGCCCTCCCGTACTGCACACATACCGCAAGGAAGAAAAGTCAAAGCGCTGTGTGTTAACCTTCAATCGCTTGTCAAAGATCTTGGTGATGATGACGGGCATCACCGGCAAAGCAGTGATGCGTTCGCGCTGCATCAAGGAAAATAGGTCGTTCGGCAGCGCTAGGTCATGCAGAACCAAAGTACATCCAAATCTAATGCTTTGCCAGAGCTGATTCATTCCATAGTCAAAATTCAATGAAAGCATGCAGCCGATTCGGTCTTCTTCATGTGTGCCTAAATACTCACCTACGATGTCCGCTCCCTCAGCCAAATTGCGATGGGCAATCAGAATACCTTTTGGTCGGCCCGTCGACCCCGAAGAGTAGATGATGGCAGCGTTATCATTACCGATTTGATCAAAGAAATCATTCGACCTGACAAATTTACGCATATAAGGCAAATTCGGCCACTCATTACTCAATTCGCCGTGGCCTGTGATCAGGCGCGTCACTTGCGCAAATTCACTCACTTCCGTCAGTCGGTCAGTGTCGGTGATCATCGCTGCCATACCCGAATTTTCGATGATGTGTCGAATATTCGGACCTTTCAAACGCGGGAGTATCGGAACCACGACAGCGTTGGCGAACAATACCGCCAGGATGGCCACGGCCTGATCTACCGTCTTTTCCATGCAAATCCCTACGCGGTCACCGCTCCCAACTCCAATCTCGCGCAAACATTCGGCGGTTGCAGTCACTTCCAGCATCAGTTCCGAAAAGGTGACAGATCGCTCCCGCGAAATCAGGGCTGTTTTGGCAGGCAGACGAGAAGCTGTCTGGCGGAGGAAGCGTGGTATGGACGCAGGCATAGCTAAAACCTTAAAGGCAGTAATTAAAACGTTAGGATAGAAACGCTCAAGCCTTATCGGCCAATCGGCGTTGAATCAAGGCAGCCAGTGTAGACAGTCGAGCCAGATTATTTCTAACCATATCATCATCGTCCAATTCAACACCGAATCGTTCTTGAGCGAACATCGCGAGTGACACTATATTGAACGAATCAATAATTCCACTGGTGAGCAGATCTTCGTCGGGTGATATATCTCCGCTGTGGCCAGTCTCATTGCGAATGTAGTCTGACAATACCTGGATGATTTCGTTCATCAGAAGAGCTCCATTGATAATTGGTCGAAAGGAATTGAACCGACTATTTTTTAATACTGCCGTGGCCTTGCTCCAAAACTGATGGCGCAAGTCGCAACCGAACACGACGGCTGAATGTCAGTGAAAGATAGGGGGCCAACGAGCAAAACATCAGTTCCATCCGCCATGCACAGACAAAAACAGCACTGCCGACCCGCCGCCATCCCAGGTGGGCATGTGCACGGCGGGAGGCCGTGTTGAAGCGAGTGAGTCTGCTAAATGTGTAGCGCGCACCCATAGGCCCAAGAGTCTCGTTGACGCCATGCCAAATCCCCAAGAATGCCAAGCCCAAACGATGTTGAGGCAACACATAGAGGTCAAAGTCGAAAATTGAACGCTCTTCGTCTACCAATTCGTACGTACAACGCACCAAGTCTTCTTGGTAGCGCTGGCGACAATACCAAAGATAGCCGATCAGTTCGCCCTTTTTGTAAGCTCCCAAACAATGAGCTCCCTGCTCAAAACGCTGCAGCTTGATGTCTTCGCGAGCAGGCATCTTCGCAAGATCGGGGTGGCCCCGGCCAATTTCAACAAAGCTGAGATTGCGTGCCAGATTTGGTGGCAACAAAGGCTTATGCCCTTGGCCGGCAATCGGCTGAACCATGAACTCATAAACCTGCAGCCCAAGGTTCGGCGAGATCGTCCTCAACAAACGGTCCAGCATGTAGAGAGCCCCAGCCAATAGCCCAAATTCTTTGAACGGCGATGCAAGCCTTGTCAGCAGCTTGGGATGCTCAGTGCTCGAACCCATCTTTTTCATTCGTTGTGGCTGAGTGCGCCCGTTAGCAATAAGGCGCAACAAAAAAACGCTCCAAGCTCCAGTCGGTTCAACGCTCGAATCGATCCCATTCAGATCCTGCTTGGGTGCGGTGGGCAAACATCTTTCAGCCCCGATTGAACTCTGCTGGCACATGTTCGAGTCTGGGCCGATATTTCATCGACGGAGAAATGGAAGGGTCTTACACCCGCGACTCGCCCTCAGCGACCGACTCTTGGGGTGGCGGTCATCCTGACCCTAGAGTCAGTCTGGCGGCAATTCGACAGGAGCTAGCAAGCGGTACAGATAACTTGCAGGATAGGCGAATCGCAACAAAGTATCGCACGCCCATAAGTTCGATCAACTGCGGCCAGCGTGAAGGATTCCATAGCGGGCAATAGATGATCCAGAGGCCAGCCGATTGGGGAGAGGAGCCATTGGATCCCCTCCCTGATCAAGACCAGGAACCCCAAAAGGCAACGAGCTTTGATGACGCGTGACAAAACAGCACTTGCTCAACTTGGGAGTCGATGGAGAGCCGCCCTGAGCCGATAGCCCTGTGACATACTTTTTGAGGTTTCATCACGTGGGCTTGACCCAGCCACTCTCACCATGTCTGAATCGACCTTGCTGCACGAACTTGTTCGCGCCAGCGCCGTGCGCACCCCCGATGCGTCAGCCCTGACCGATGGCAGCACGCACCACAGCTATGCAGCACTGGCCGAGCTGATCGAAGGCGTCAGAAACGGCATCTGCGATGCTGGCTTGAATCGCGGAGCGCGTGTTGCGGTGTACCTGGACAAACGCGTCGAGATGGTCGCCACCTGTTTTGGCAGCGCCGCCGCTGGCACGGTCTTCGTCCCCCTCAACCCGCTGCTCAAGACGGAGCAGGTGGCTTACATCCTGCAGGACTGTGGCGTTCGGCTGCTCGTCACTTCTGCCGAAAGATTGGCGCTGCTTCAGACCGTGTTGCCGCAGTGCCCTGAGCTGCAACATGTCGTGCTGACCCCCACAGAAGGTGCTGCCGGCGCGGTAGCAAGCAGCGCTGGCATGTTGCGCGTACAGCACTGGTCAGACTGGCTGCAGTCGCCCCCTCACGCCGGCCACCGCGTCATCGACACCGACATGCTGTCGATCCTGTACACCTCGGGCAGCACTGGCCAGCCCAAAGGTGTGGTGCTGTCGCACCGCAACATGGTGGCCGGCGCCAAGAGCGTGGCGAGTTATCTGGGCAACCACGAGCAAGATGTGCTGCTGGCCGCCCTGCCCTTGTCTTTTGATGCCGGCTTCAGCCAGCTCAGCACAGCGTTTCATGCCGGCGCACGGGTCGTGCTGCTCAATTACCTGATGCCGCGTGATGTGCTCAAAGCCATGGTGCGTGAATCCGTCACCGGGCTGACGGCGGTACCGCCGCTCTACATCCAGCTCAGCACGCTGGACTGGCCCGCTGAGGTTGATCAAAAACTTCGCTACTTCGCCAACACAGGCGGCCGCATGCCACGCGAGACCCTGCAGGCGCTGCGCGCCAGGGTGCCTTCGGCCCAGCCTTTTTTGATGTACGGACTGACCGAGGCTTTTCGCTCGACCTACTTGCCGCCCGAAGAAGTGGATCGGCGGCCCGACTCGATCGGCAAGGCCATTCCCAACGCCGAAATT
>Ga0105046_10011108_pt1 | contig 14014 bp, 8 predicted proteins | sample MAT03_FD_78385 | JGI IMG/M metagenome (GOLD analysis project Ga0105046, IMG submission 78385) | Freshwater microbial communities from Lake Fryxell liftoff mats and glacier meltwater in Antarctica - MAT-03 (megahit assembly) | ecosystem: Environmental > Aquatic > Freshwater > Ice > Liftoff... | reverse complement strand
TTCCTTCTTCAGGTTTTCCTCGCGGCGCTGCTGGCCTTCGGTCCGGCGCTGTTCGTCCAGCTTCTTCTGGTCTTCGGTGCGCTCGGGCTTGGGGGCCTTGGCCTGCGGCGGCTGGGCGGGCTGCTGACCCTGCGGCGGCTTGCCGTTGGCCTGGGGCGCCTGGGCGGGCTTTTCGCCGCGCTCGGGGCGCGGGCCGCGTTCGCCGCGGTCACCGCCAGCGCTGCGCGAGCCGCGGTCGCGGCCACGGCCGCCGCGGTCACGGTCGCCGCGGCCTTCGCTGCGGCCGTTGCGGTCGGTGCGCTCGGGGCGCGCCGGCTTGGCCGGGGCGGCCGCGGCTTGCGCCGACGGCTCACCGGCGAAGAACGCCGCGATGCGCGCGAACAGGCCCGGCTTGGCAGCCGGCGCACGGTTGGAGAACACGGGCGCGGCGGCAACGACTTCCACTTCCACTTCTTCACGCACCGGCGCCGGGTTCGGCGGGCGCACGGCGGTGACGGCCGGCAGGTCGGGCACGTTGATCTGCGCCTTGGTCAGCGAATGCACCGCCAGCTTGCGCGGCGTGGTGCGGTGGTAGCTGGGCTTGCTGCCTTCTTCGGCGATTTCGTTTTCGCGCAGGCGCGAGATGTTGAAGTGCGGGGTTTCCAGCTGGTCGTCGGCCACGATGACGATGGGGGCTTCGTGGCGCTGTTCGATCTCGATCAGCGCGCGGCGCTTCTCGTTGAGCAGGTAATTGGCGATTTCCGGCGGGGCCTGCACCAGCACCTGCGCGGTGTTTTCCTTCATGGCGTGTTCTTCGGCCAGACGCAGGATGCTCAGCGAAAGCGACTCCACGCTGCGCATGCGGCCGTGGCCGTCGCAGCGTGGGCAGATGATCTGGCTGGACTCGCCCAGGCTCGGGCGCAGGCGCTGGCGACTCATTTCCAGCAGGCCGAAGCGCGAAATGCGGCCGATCTGCACGCGCGCGCGGTCCTGCTTGAGCGCGTTCTGCAGGCGCTCTTCCACCAGGCGCTGGTGCTTGCCCGAACCCATGTCGATGAAGTCGATCACCACCAGGCCGCCCAGGTCGCGCAGGCGCATCTGGCGGGCCACTTCGTCGGCGGCCTCCAGGTTGGTGTTGAACGCGGTTTCCTCGATGTCGCTGCCCTTGGTGGCGCGCGAGGAGTTGACGTCGATGGCGGTGAGGGCTTCGGTCTGGTCCACCACGATGCTGCCGCCCGAGGGCAGGCGCACCTGGCGCTCGTAGGCGCCTTCGATCTGCGACTCGATCTGGTAGCGGTTGAACAGAGGGGTGGGGTCTTCGTAGAACTTGAGCTTGCGCAGGTTCTGCGGCATCACCGAGGCCATGAAGTCGCGCGACTCGTCGTACATCTCCTGGGTGTCCACCAGGATCTCGCCGATGTCGGCGCGCAGGTAGTCGCGCAGGGCGCGGATGATCAGGCGCGATTCCTGGTAGATCAGGAAAGGCGAGGGCTTGGACAGCGCCGCGTCGGTGATGGACTTCCAGACCTGCAGCAGGTAGTCCAGGTCCCACTGCAGCTCGTCGGCGGCGCGGCCGACGCCGGCGGTGCGGATGATCACGCCCATGTCGTCGGGGATGGTCAGCGCGTCCATGGCCTCTTTCAGGGCCTGGCGGTCGTCACCCTCGACGCGGCGGGAAACGCCGCCGGCGGTGGGCGAGTTGGGCATCAGCACCATGTAGCGGCCGGCCAGCGAGATGAACGTGGTCAGGGCGGCGCCCTTGTTGCCGCGCTCCTCCTTGTCCACCTGAACCACCACTTCCTGGCCTTCGCGCAGGTATTCCTTCAGGCCGGCCTTGTTGGGGTCGACGCCGGGGACGAAGTAGTCGCGGGAGATTTCCTTGAGCGGCAGGAAGCCGTGGCGTTCACCGCCGTACTCCACGAAGGCCGCCTCGAGGGACGGTTCCAGCCGCACGATGCGGCCCTTGTAGATGTTGGACTTCTTCTGTTCCTTCGACGGCTGCTCGATGTCGATGTCGTAAAGGTTCTGGCCATCGACGATCGCCACGCGCAGCTCTTCGGCCTGCGTGGCATTGATCAACATACGCTTCATTGTCTGGTGTCCTCACGCGCTCTTACCGCGAGGAACGCCGGGGTCCGCACCCTGATGTGGCTGACCGGGCGCGCACCGCGCGTCCCGGCCTGGGCAGAACTTCCAGCGCTACTGAACCTTCGGGCGTACCCGCGGGAGCGCTTGTTTGTTTTTGTTCGGTCATGGGTCCGGAAGCCGCCGAGCGTTTTCCGGTCTGTCGCACACTTGTAAGGTGTGCGGCGATATCCGTCTGCCATCGGTACCGGCTAACATGGTCACCCCCGTGGGGTGTGGTAGCGGTTCTTCAGGATTCGCAGGGCTTTGGCTTTCGGCCGGCAGCCCCAGGGAAATCAGGACGTTATCTCGCGAACCGATTGTATAGGCGAAGGACCCATGGCGGCAAATGAACCCTCCACCGGCGTGAAGATGGTCACGGTCCCGGACGACCGGGACGGCCAGCGGCTGGACAATTTCCTGCTGCTGCAGTTCAAGGGCGCCCCCCGCAGCCTGATCTACAAGCTGGTGCGCAGCGGCCAGGTCCGCATCAACGGCAAGCGGGCCAAGCCCGACACCCGCCTGGTGGGGGGGGACGAGGTCCGTTTGCCGCCGGTGAAGCTGAACGAGCCGGGCGAGGTGCGCCCCCCGCCCCAGGGCCTGCTGGACCGCCTGGCGGCCAGCATCGTCTTCGAGGACAAGGCCCTGCTGGCCGTGAACAAGCCCAGCGGCCTGGCCACCCACGGCGGCAGCGGCATCAGCCACGGCCTGATCGAATCGCTGCGGGCGCTGCGGCCGGGCGAGCCGCTGGAGCTGGTGCACCGGCTCGACCGCGACACCTCGGGCGTGATCCTGGTGGCGAAGAAGCGCGCGGCCCTGCTGGAGCTGCAGCAGCTGATGCGCGGCGGCGAGGACGACGAGGGCCCGGGCAAGAAATACCTCGCCCTGCTGGTGGGCCGCGTGCCCAGCGGCACGCTCACCGTGGACGCGCCGCTGGAAAAATCCGTGCTGCAGGGCGGCGAGCGCCGGGTGCGGGTGGACTCATCGGGCAAGCCGTCGGTGAGCCACTTCAAGGTGATCGAGCGCCTGGGCGGCCACAGCTTCTGCGAAGTGCGCATCGAAACCGGACGCACCCACCAGATCCGCGTGCACGCCGCGCACCTGGGCCACCCGGTGGCCGGCGACGACAAGTACGGCGACGAAGAGGCCAACAAGCGCCTGGCGCAGCAGGTGGGCCTCAAGCGCCTGTTCCTGCACGCCGCGTCCATCGAGTTCGCGCTGGAAAAGGGCGCCAAGCCCTACCTCATCAACGCGCCCCTGGGCGACGACCTCAAAGCGGTCCTGGATCGCCTGGGCCAGTCCTAGAAGCAGGAACGCAGGAACGGGGTCAGGTTCACTTTGTCCAAAGGACAGTGTTAGCAAAAGAAGTGAACCTGACCCCGTTTCAGGCCAGCTGCTCGGCCTTGGCGGCGCAGATGAAATCGTTGTCGCTCAGGCCGCCCACGTCGTGGGTGGAGAAGCGCACCACGACGTGGTCGTAATGGACGCCGAGGTCGGGATGGTGGTCCTGGGCGTGGGCGACGTAGGCCAGCGCGTTCACGAAGGCCATCGTGCGGTAGTAGTCCTTGAACTTGAACGACTTGCGGATGGCGGCGCCGTGTTCCACCAGCTCCCAGTCGGGCAGGGCGGCCAGCAGGGCGGCGGCGTCTTCGGCGCCCAGGCGGTGCGCGCCGCCCTTGAGCGGCTTGCAGTGGCGGGCGGCGAGCTGGGCGAGCGTGGTCATGAGTGTGTTCCCGTGATGGTCACGCCGAGTATAGGCGCGGGGTCTACAATGCGCCCCATGATCAACATCTCCGAAAGCGCCCAAGCCTATTTCCAGCGCCTGCTTCAGTCCCAGGGCGGCGACGCCGTTGGCATCCGCCTGTCCGCCCTGCACCCGGGCACGCCGAAGGCCGATGCGCGCCTGGAGTTCTGCGACAACGGCGACCTGCTGGGCGACGAGTGGGCCATCGAATGCGAAGGCTTCATGCTGTACGTGGACGCGCCCAGCGCGCCTTTCCTGGATTCGGCCGTGATTGATTTCGTTGGCAACGCCACCGGCGGCCAGCTGTCCATCAAGGCCCCGCGCATCAAGGGCGACCAGCCGCAGGGCGACGCGTCGCTGGTGGAGCGCGTGCAGTGGCTGATCGAGTCGGAAATAAACCCGCAGCTGGCCTCGCACAAGGGCAAGGTGGCGCTGGACTCGATCGACGCCGACGGCGTGGTGTACCTGCGCTTCGGCGGCGGCTGCCACGGCTGCGGCATGGTGGATGTGACCTTGAAGCAGGGCATCGAGAAGTCGATGATCGCCAAATTCCCCGAAGTCACCGCCGTGCGCGACGCCACCGACCACAGCACCGGCAGCGCGCCCTACATAGCCCGGGGCTGAATGCCGCCATCCGTCACGGGTACGTTTAACCGATTTTTCCGGCACGGCCGGCTAATCTCGCGCAGCCCTTCCACACGCCGCGGTGCACGTGATCGTCGACAGCCCTACGCCCGATCACGTCCAGCACCTGCCCGACCCGGCGGAAACGCTGGTGCAGGCCGGGTTCCCGTGGTGGCGCCTGCCGCGGCCACCCGAGGAAATGTCCCCGCAGCTGCGCGTGGGCTTGTGGGCCCTGATCACGCTGTGGCACGTAGCGGCGATATGGGTGATGGAACTGAGCACGCTCACGGTCAACCGCACCGTGCCCGACGTCACCACCACCCTGGTCTTCATCGAGCCCGAGCCCAAGCCCGAACCCGAACCGCTGCCCGAGCCCGAACCGATACCGGTACCCGAGCCGCTGCCCGAGCCCGAGAAGCCCACGCCCGTTCCGCAGCCCGAACAGGCCCAGCCCGAGCCGCCGCCCGAGCCCGAGCCCGTGCCGGAACCCGAGCCCGAGCCCGTGCCGGAACCCGAGCCCGTGCCGGAACCCGAGCCGCAGCCCGAACCCATCCCCGAGCCCGAAATCACGCCCGAGCCCGAGCCCCAGCCCGAAGCCCAGCCCGCCAGCGAGCCCGTGCCCGATTCGGTGGAAGTCCGCCTGCCGGTCACCGACCCTGAGCCGCTGCCGCAGTTCGTGCCCGAGCCCGCGCCGCGCCCCGAGTTCAAGGCCGCGGTGAAGCCCGACTTCAAGCCCGTGCTCGAGCCGCTGCGCGAGCCGCTGCCCAACGCCGCCCCGCAGCGCGCCGAGGTCGCCGTGGTGGAGCTCGATCCCATCAAGGCCAAGAAGCTCAAGCTCAAGCCCGTGCTGGCGCCGGTGCGCGACCCCGCGCCGGAAACCGCGCCCGAAGATTTGTTGGGTGCCCCGCCTGCCGCCGCCGCCGCGCTGGCTGAAGCGGCGGCGCCCGCTCCGTCCACGCCCGCGCCGTCGCAGCCCGCGTCGGCGACGCCGCCGGGTGCGATGCAGGCCGTGGAGCTGCCGCCGTCGGGCGGCCGCCCCTCCGCGCCGCTGTTGCTGTTCAACGCCGACGGCTCGCTGGACCTGCCCGACGACGTGGTGGCCAAGCTGGGCGAAACCACCAGCGGCGACCGCGAGTTCGGCTACCAGATGCCGGGCCTGGAAGAGTCGGGCCGCTTCATGAAGCGCCAGCCCGTGCTGGTGTATGAGCCCACCCCGTTCGACCAGTACTGGATTCCCGAGAAGGACATGCTGACGTCGCTGCTCGAGAAGGCGGTAGAGGCCAGCACCGGCACGGTGGAAGTGCCCGTGCCCGGCAGCCCGGGTTCGAAGCTGGTGTGCACCGTTTCGATCCTGGCGATGGGCGGCGGCTGCGGCATCCGCAACAACAACGACGGCTACGTGAAAGTCCTCAACGACCCGGCCACGCTCAACCCCGAGGAAGCCAAGCAGTGCGAGGCCTGGTGGGACCGCATCGTCGGTGCCGGAACCCAGGCCGTGTGGCGTGAGACGCGCGCGCTCTACGAGTTCAACTGCCTCAAGCCGCTGGAGAACAAGCGCGTGGAGCCGACTCCGAAGGCCTGAGCCGCCGCCAGCCTGGGCCGCAACCAGAACCGAACCTGGCCCCGCTCAGCGCTGTTCAGCGCTCCTTGATTTTGCTCAGGTCGTGGATGTCGCCCTTCTGGCTGGCGTAGTAGGCCGACAGGTCGTCGATGTCCTCGTCGCTCAGGCCACTGGCGAAGCCGGCCATGATGGCGTTCTGGCGGGCGCCCGACTTGTAGTCGTGCAGGGCCTTGGCGAGGTACTCCGGATGCTGGCCGGCTAGTTTGGGGTAGGTGTCGTCCAGGCTTTCGTTGCCGGTGGCGCCGTGGCAGGACGCGCAGGTCTTGGATTTCTCCGCGCCGGCGGCAACGTTGCCCTTGACGCCCAGGGCGAAAGCCGGCGCGGCCAGAGCGAACAGGGCGAGGGCGGAGGCGGCGCGCAGGATCATCGGGGAGACCCTCACTTGGACGACTTCAGGCTGGACAGGTAGGCGGCCAGGTCGGCGATGTCCTGGTCGGAGAGACCTTCGCCTTGGGCGCGCATCGTCGTATGGGGGCGCTCGCCCTTCTTGTAGCTGGTGAGCGCGATGATCAGGTACTGCTCGTTCTGGCCGCCGACCTTGGGCACGCGATAGGTCGGGTAGGCATTCTTGTAGTCGGCGATGCCGTGGCAGCCGGTGCACGTGTAGAACAGCGCCTTGCCGTTTTCAGCGTCGCCCTTGGCGGCGGCGGGGAGGGCGGCAAACGCCAGCGCAAGGCAGGCGGCGGACAGCAGGGAACGCTTGATCATGATTTTTTCCGGCGCGAAGGGTCGGTCGGGCAGCACTAAACCGAAATTATAGCCTGCGCATCCCACGCCAGACAGGGGGCGTGCGGTCGTCACGTTCCCGACCCTGCCCGTGGGGCATACAGACTTCCGGCATATGCGCGCCTTCACATGCCTAATGTACTGTCCTATTCAACTACAACACCCTGCGGAATCACCCCGATCATGAAGACTTCCAGCGCCTCCGCACTGGTTCGCGGCGCCACCTTGCTCACGCTCGCCCTTTCCCTGTCGTTGGCCGGCTGCGGCGGCGACAAGCCGGCCGAGGGGGCGGCCCGGAAGGACGCGGCCGCCGTCGGCAAGGACGGCAAGCCCGTCGACGCCAAGGCTCCCGCCGTTCCGGTGGAGGTTGCCACCGTGGGCACGAGCCCCATCTCGGCCAGCTACGGCGGCACCGCCAGCCTGGAGGCCCCCGGCGAGGCCCAGGTGGTGGCGAAGTCCTCGGGCGTGGTGCTGCAGATCCTGGTGGAAGAGGGCGACCCGGTGCGCGCCGGCCAGGTCCTGGCCCGCATCGACCCCGACCGCCCCCGGCTGGAAATGGAGCGTGCCCGCGCCTCCATGCGCAAGCTCGAGAACAACTACCGCCGGTCGCAGGAACTGTTGGCCTCCAAGCTGGTCAGCGCCGAAGCCAGCGAGCAGATCCGCTTCGACCTGGAGTCGGCCCGCGCCAGCTTCCAGATCGCGCAGCTTGAACTTTCCAACACCAACATCGTGGCGCCGATCTCCGGCGTGGTGGCCCAGCGCATGATCAAGCCGGGCAACCTGATCGCCCTGAGTGCGCCGGCCTTCCGCATCGTCGACGTCTCGCGGCTCGAGGCCGTGCTGAACGTGCCCGAGCGCGAACTGGCCACGCTCAAGGCCGGCATGCCGCTGCGCATGCTGGTGGACGCGATCCCGGGCAAGGCCTTCGAAGGCCGCGTGGACCGCATCAGCCCGGTGGTGGATTCGGGCAGCGGCACCTTCCGCGTGGTGTGCGCGTTCGAAGGCGGCGGCATGCTGCGGCCGGGCATGTTCGGCCGCATCGAGATCGTTTACGACCAGCGCAAGGACGCGCTCACCATGCCGCGCGTGGCGCTGCTGGACGACGAGGGCGAGCCCGCCGTGTTCCTGGTCAAGGACGGCAAGGCGGTGCGCACGACGGTGCAACTGGGCTACGTCGACGGCGAGCTGGCCGAGATCCGTTCGGGCCTCAAGGCGGGTGACAGCGTCGTCACCGCGGGCAAGGTCGCCATCCGCGACGGCTCGGAGGTGGAGGTCATCAACGCCGTGCCTGAACCGGTCGCGGCCGGCTCGGCCGTGGCGAAGGCCCTCGGCGAATGAGCCTGGTCGAATTCTCCACCCGCCGGCGGGTGACCATCGCGATGGTCACCCTCACCTTCGTGCTGTTCGGCGTGATCGCGCTGTTCGACCTGAAGGTGAACCTGCTGCCGGACCTGAGCTACCCCACCCTCACCGTGCGCACCGAGTACACCGGCGCGGCGCCCGCCGAGATCGAGACCCTGATCAGCGAGCCGGTGGAAGAAGCCGTCGGCGTGGTGAAGAACCTGCGCAAACTGCGCTCGGTATCGCGCACCGGCCAGAGCGACGTCGTGCTGGAGTTCGCCTGGGGCACCGACATGGACCAGGCCAGCCTGGAGGTGCGCGACAAGCTTGAGGTGCTGCGCCTGCCGCTGGAGGCCAAGCAGCCCGTGCTGCTGCGCTTCAACCCCACCACCGAACCGATCATGCGCCTGGCGCTGGCGGCCAAGGACGCGCCGGCCGGCAGCGAACAGGCCGAACTGATGCGCCTGCGCCGCTACGCCGAGGAAGAGCTCAAGAAGCGCCTGGAGACGGTGGGCGGCGTGGCCGCGGTGAAGGTGGCCGGCGGCCTGGAAGACGAAGTGCAGGTGCTGATCGACCAGCACCGCCTGGCGCAGCTCAACCTGTCCGTGGAGCAGGTGATCGACCGCCTGCGCCTGGAGAACGTCAACATCTCCGGCGGCCGCATCGAGGAAGGCTCGCAGCGCTACCTGGTGCGCACCGTGAACCAGTTCACCGACCTCGACCAGATGCGCGAGCTGCTGGTGGCCAACGTGGACAACGTGCCGGTGCGCCTGCGCGACGTCGCCAGCGTCGGGCAGGGCTACAAGGAGCGCGAGGCCATCATCCGCCTGGGCGCGCAGGAGGCCGTGGAGCTGGCCATCTACAAGGAAGGCGACGCCAACACGGTTGCCGTGGCGGACGCCCTCAAGGCCGCCATGGACAAGCTCAAGGACGACCTGCCGCAGGGCGCGGGCCTGACCACCATCGAAGACCAGTCCATCTTCATCAAGGCGGCGCTGGACGAAGTCAAGAAGGAAGCCCTGGTGGGCGGCGTGTTCGCCATCCTGCTGATCTTCTTCTTCCTGCGCGACGGCTGGAGCACGTTCGTCATCGGCCTTTCGCTGCCGGTATCGATCATCTCCACTTTCTTCTTCATGAGCCAGTTCGGCCTCAACCTCAACGTGATGTCGTTGGCCGGCCTGGCCTTGGCAACAGGCATGGTGGTGGACGATTCGATCGTGGTGCTGGAAAGCATCGCCAAGGCGCGCGAACGCGGGCTGGGCGTGCTGGAAGCGGCCATCAAGGGCACCCAGGAAGTGGCGATGGCCGTGGTGGCGTCCACGCTGACCACGGTGGCGGTGTTCTTCCCGCTGGTGTTCGTGCAGGGCGTGGCGGGCCAGCTGTTCAAGGACCAGGCGCTGACGGTGTCCATCGCCCTGATGATTTCGCTGGTGGTCTCGCTGACCCTGATCCCGATGCTGTCCGCGCTCAAGGCGCCGTCGCCGATGGCCTTCGCCGACGAAGCGCCACCCGCGTCGGCCGCGGTGCCCGCGTGGCGGCAGCTGCTGGACCAGCTGCGCGGCATGGCCACGATGCCGTTCCGGCGTATCGCGGCCGCCTTCGCCCGCAGCGCGCTGCGCGGCATGGGCGCGGCGCTGCTGTTCGTGCTGCTGCTGCTGCCGTGGCTGCTTTGCCTGGCGCTGCTGCTGGTGGCGCTGCCCTTGGTGTTCGTGGCGCCCTATGTCACCTTCGGGGCCAGCTGGCTGGGCGCGGTGGTCTGGCGCGGCGCGGCGCAAAGCGGCGGCGGCATGCTGGCGGCGATAGGCAAGTTTGTGCTCAAGCCCTATGACTGGGCGGAGGCCGGCTACCACCGCCTGCTGCCCAAGGCGCTCGCCAATCCGCTGCCGGTGCTGGGCAGTGCGGGCGCGGCGTTCGCGATCGCGGTCATGGTGGCCTCGACGCTGGGCACCGACCTGATCCCGCAGTTTGCCCAGGACCGCTTCGAGATGACGGCCAAGCTGCCGCCCGGCACCCAGCTGCGCGACACCGACGCGCTGGTGCGGCTGATCCAGGAGCAGCACGGCAAGGACGAGGGCGTGCAGGCGCTGTACGGCGTCAGCGGCAGCGGCACGCGCCTGGACGCCAACCCGACCGAATCGGGCGAGAACATCGCCAAGCTCACGGTGGTGATGGGCGGCAGCTTCGGCCGCAGCGCCGAGGCGCGCCAGACCGAGCGCATGCGCGAGACGATGGCCGCACACCCGGACGTGCAGGTGAAGTTCGGCCGCCCGCAGCTGTTCAGCTTCTCCACGCCGCTGGAAATCGAGATCCGCGGGCAGGACATCGCCTCGGTGGAGCGCGCCGGCCGCAAGCTGACCGGCATGATGGAAGGCTCCGACAGCTTCGCCGACGTGAAGTCGAGCGTGGAGCAGGGCTTCCCCGAGATCCAGATCCGCTTCGACCAGGAGCGCGCCGCCGCGCTGGGCCTCACCAGCCGGCAGATCGCCGACCAGGTGGTGCGCAAGGTACGCGGTGAAGTGGCCACGCGCTACAGCTTCCGCGACCGCAAGATCGACGTGCTGGTGCGCGCCCGGGAAACCGACCGCGCCTCGGTGGAAGACATCCGCAAGATCATCGTCAACCCGCAGAGCGACCGCCCGGTGACGCTGGACGCGGTGGCCGACGTGGTGGCCACGGTGGGCCCGAGCGAGATCAACCGCGTGGACCAGGTCCGCGTGGCCATCGTTTCGGCCAACCTGCGCGACATCGACCTGGGCACGGCGGTGCAGCAGGTGCGAGAGATGGTGGCCGCCGACCCGCTGGGCACCGACGTGCGCATGGCCATCGGCGGCCAGGGCGAAGAGCTCGATGCCTCCATCAACTCGCTGATGTTCGCCTTCGGCCTGGCCATCTTCCTGGTGTACCTGGTAATGGCGTCGCAATTCGAATCGCTGCTGCACCCGTTCGTGATCATGTTCACCATCCCTCTGGCGATGGTGGGCGCGGTGCTGGCGCTGTGGCTGAGCGGTTCGCCGGTCTCTGTGGTGGTGTTCATCGGCCTGATCCTGCTGGTGGGCATCGTGGTGAAGAACGCCATCATCCTGATCGACAAGGTGAACCAACTGCGCGGGGAGGGCGTGGCCAAGGACCAGGCGATCATGCAGGGCGCCTATTCGCGCCTGCGCCCGATCGTCATGACCACGGCCACCACGCTGATCGGCTTCGCGCCGCTGGCCTTCTTCGGCGGTGAAGGCGCCGAGGTTCGCGCGCCCATGGCCATCACGGTGATCGGTGGCCTGTCGGTGTCCACGCTGCTGACGCTGGTGGTGATCCCGGTGATGTACAAGCTGATGGACCGCAAGTCCGACGCCGCCTACCGTGCGCGCGGGCTGCGCGCCGACGCGCTGTCGCGCCTGCAGCAGCAGTCCGCGGGTGACGCCGCATGAACCTGGCCGAGCTGAGCCTGCGCCGGCCGGTGACGGCCGTCATGTTCTATCTCTCGCTGGTGGTGGTTGGCCTGATCGCCGCGGTCCGGCTGCCGCTGGAGCAGTACCCCGACGTCAACGTTCCCTTCATCCTGGTGGACCTGCCGTACCCGGGGTCCACGCCGGAAGAAGTGGAGCGCACCATCACGCGGCCGGCCGAGGAAGCGCTGGCCACGCTGACCGGCATCCAGCGCATGAACTCCAACAGCCGGCCGGACGGCGCCAACATCTTCATCCAGTTCTCGGACTGGGACCGCGACATCGAGATCACGGCCAGCGAGGCCCGCGATCGCCTGGACGCGATCCGCAGCGAGCTGCCCGACGACCTGCAGCGCTACTTCGTGCTCAAGTTCTCGCCCAGCGACGAGCCGGTGCTGCGCATCCGCTTCGCCGGCGACCGTGATTTCCGCAGCGAATACACCCTGATCCAGAACCAGTTCCAGCGCCGGCTTGAGCGCGTGCCGGGCGTGGCCCGGGTGGACATCTCGGGCGCGGCGCCGCCCGAGATCGAGATCGCGATATCCGCCACCCGCCTGTCGGCGCACGGGCTGGGTCTGAACGAACTGGCCACGCGCCTGCGCACGGTCAACTTCTCGGTCTCGGCCGGCGAGATCAACGAAGGCCGCCAGCGCCTGCGCGTACAGCCCATCGGCGAACTGGCCAGCCTGGACGAACTGCGCGGGCTGGTGCTCAACGACCAGGGCCTGAAGCTGTCGGACATCGCCGACGTGCGCGCCAGGCCGCAGGCCGTGGACTACGGCAGGCGCCTCGACGGACGCCCGGCCGTGGGCATCGATATCTTCCGCGAGCGCAACGCCAACCTGGTGGCGGTGTCGCGCGCGGTGCTGGCCGAACTGCAGGAAATCAACGCCGACCCCGAGTTCCGCGACATCCAGCTCAACATCATCAGCGACCAGGCGCAGGGCGTCACCAGCTCGATCAACGAACTGGTGCAGGCCGGCGTTATCGGCTCGCTGCTGTCGCTGCTGGTGCTGTTCTACTTCCTGCGCCACTGGCCGTCGACGCTGATGGTGACGCTGGCCATCCCCATCTGCATCGTGATGACCCTGGGCGCGATGTACTTCTTCGGCCTCACGCTCAACGTGCTGTCCATGATGGGCCTGCTGCTGGGCGTGGGCATGCTGGTGGACAACGCGGTGGTGGTGGTGGAAAGCATCTACCAGCTGCGCGAGAAGTACCCCGACGACCCGATGCGCTGCGCCATCGAAGGCACCCGCGGCGTGCAGGTGGCCATCAGCGCGGGCACGCTGACCAGCATCATCGTGTTCATGCCCAACCTGTTCGGCGAGCGCAACTTCATCTCGATCTACCTGGGCCAGGTGGCCATCACCATCACCATCTCGCTGCTGGCGTCGTGGCTGGTGGCGGTGAGCCTGATCCCGATGATCTCGGCGCGGCTCAAGACCCCGCCGTCGGTGACTGCCGAACACGGCTTCGTGCCCAAGCTCACCCGCGGCTACGCCCGCTTCCTGCGCTGGACGCTGGCCAACCGGGCCAAGGCCGTGCTGGGCATGATGCTGCTGGTGCTGGTGAGCCTGGTGCCGATGAAGATGACCAAGATGGATTTCTTCAAGAACGACGTCGGCCGCCGCATCGAGATGTATTTCGCCTGGGAAGGCGCCTACAGCCTCGAACAGATGAGCGACGAAGTGCTCAAGGTCGAGACCTTCCTCGACGCTCGCCGCGACCAGTACCAGATCAAGCAGCTGTATTCGTACTTCAGCGAGCGCGGCTGGGCCGGCATGCAGGTGACCCTGGTGGACCCGAACCCGGGCGTGTGGGACCGGCTGCTGCTGCGCAAGACCGAGCCGGGGCTGCTGACGCCCGAGGAAGTGCAGGAAATGATCCGCAAGGACCTGCCCAAGACCGCGCGCGCCGAGATCGGCTTCGAGGGCGGCGGCCCGGGCGGTGGCGGCGACGGCGACGACGACGGCATCCGGGTCTTCCTCAACGGCGACTCCACCGACACCCTCGGCCAGATCGCCGAAAGCGTCATCCCGATCCTGTCCATGCGCAAGGAGTTCCGCGACGTGCGCGTGGACACCGGCGACGCCAACAGCGAGATCAAGGTCAGCGTGAACCGCGAGCGAGCCGCCAGCCTGGGCTTCAGCGCCCAGGAGATCGCCAGCTACATCGGCATCGCGCTGCGCGGCACGCCGCTGCGCGAGTTCCGCACCGGCGACGCCGAGGTGCCGGTCTGGGCGCGGTTCGCCGGCTCGGAGGAGTTCCGGGTGCAGGACCTGGCCGGCCTCACGCTTCGCCGCACGGACGGTACCAGCGTGCCGCTGCTGTCCGTGGTGGACGTGACGGTGCGCCGCGGCGCCTCGCAGATCAGCCGCCAGAACCGGCAGACGTCGCTGGCGCTGCAGG
>Ga0105046_10011107_pt1 | contig 14015 bp, 11 predicted proteins | sample MAT03_FD_78385 | JGI IMG/M metagenome (GOLD analysis project Ga0105046, IMG submission 78385) | Freshwater microbial communities from Lake Fryxell liftoff mats and glacier meltwater in Antarctica - MAT-03 (megahit assembly) | ecosystem: Environmental > Aquatic > Freshwater > Ice > Liftoff... | reverse complement strand
GGCAGGGTTCGTTCGGGATGCGCATGGGAAGGCTTCCGCCGGACTTGCTCGCCTGGGCGAAAACGCGGCGTCCCCTCTGGTTGCACAGCGTGAGTGTGGGTGAAACGCGTATGGCGCTCCGTTTGCTCGATGCATTGCGCGAACGCGAACCCGGTCTGCCCATCGTCTTGAGCGTGACCACTTCCACAGCGGCACAATTAGTGCAGCCGCGCCTGGATGAAATGACACGCATGATTTTTAATCCGGTGGATCTGCCTGCGGCCTTGCATCCGGTGTTCCAAGCATTGCAACCACGCGCCCTTATTGCGGTGGAAGCCTGCTGGCCCAATCTATTTTCCATCGCCCGCTCGCGCCAAATCCCGCTCGTGTGGATTCCGAGGGTGAGCCCGCGTTCGCGGAAACGCTATGATCGATGGAGAGAATACGCGCACGTCGTCTTTTCGCTACCGGATCGAATCGCCTGCGGGTTTGAAGAGGAGGCCACGTGGTTCCGTTCGCTCGGCGTGCCCGCCGCACAAACCTGGTGCAGCGGCAGCCTCAAATTTGATCTCTCACCCGAAGCTGAACCGACAGAAAACGCGCCACAGGATTTGCTGCATAAACTCGGCTGGGATCCAGAGATAGAATGCATCGTCATCGGAGGCAGCACATTCCCCGGTGAAGAAGCCGCCTTGTTGCGCGCCTGCCGCACCGCATTTGTCAATCAAGCGTGGAGATTAATCCTGGTGCCCAGACACGTGGAGCGACGCGCTGGAATCTCCACGATGTTAGAAAACGAAAAAGAGACATGGACCCTGCGCAGCCAACCCGCGAGTGACGCCAACCCGCGGATATTGCTGGTCGATACAACGGGCGAACTCAGCGCCTGGTATCGTTGCGCGCAAGTGGCATTCGTCGGCAAATCCTTACTTTCCACCGGCGGCCAAAACCCGGTCGAACCCGCTCTCGCAGGCTGCCATGTGATCACCGGACCAGACATGAGCAATTTCGCCTCAATCACCGCCGAACTCGAAAACATCGGTGCCCTCACCCGCATCATTTCCGAGGCCACACTGGCAGAAACCCTAGCTTCCCTATCCCACTCACCCGCCCCGGATCCTACCCGTGTCACGGAATTACTCTCCGCACATCAAGGAGCCGCCACCCGCATCGCCGAGGCGACCTTAAAACGAATCGCCGCGTTGTGAAGCCGACTGCGCCCTGTGGCAAAAAATGAAAAATCGACTATCGACATTCATCCACTTCTTAGCGGCATACGGGGGCGTCTTGACGGAGGCGGATTCGGTGGCTGGGCCTGTGTTTTGACGGTCGGGAAGTCATCCAAGAACTCGCGTCGCATGCTGACGCTCAGACACTCCGTGATGAGCTTGATTTCCGCACGATCAATCGGATGGCATCGACCCTTGGCCGTGCTCCTTCAATCGCTGAGCGGAGTGCGCTTTGTTGTGATTCCATTTGTTGGATTTCTTCTGGCCGAACACGGTCATTGAGCGTTTGCAGATCTTTCAATCGATCAATTTCTCCTTGCAACTGGAGATCCATTTGTTGGTTCGCAAGCGCGACTAATTCCGCTGTCCGCGTCTCTACAATTTTTTCGGCAGCTTCTAACATAGAGGGCAGAAGTTGTTGTTTGAGCGCCGCTTTTTCCAATAGTGGACGCAACTCGCCTTCGACCAATTTGGCGGATAAAAGCGCTGCCAGTTCGCTGCTGTCGCTTAGTTTGTGATCCACCACCACACGGATAGGAGTCGGAGCCAAAAAGCGATCTGCATGAAGTGCGGCAGGGGCCGTGCATTCCAGCACGGAATACATTTCCAAATAAAGCGCTTGTTCGCCCGGATGATGCCACTCGGCATGCGCCGCATTTCCAGAATCGCTCCCTAACAAAAGATCCATGGCACCGCGCACCAAGGGATGATCAATCGTCATAAAATCGAGATCATCCCGACGTAAAGCCAGGGCGTGATCAAATGTGGCGGACATGCCTACCTCAGGCAAAGCCGGGAACGCATCGGTTCGCAAGTGGCCCGTTTGAAAAAGCCATTTACGCGGCGCGAGTTCCTCCACATGGAGACCGAAATCATCCAGCAGCCCGATAAAAAACGCTTCAAACGCAGGATCTGCATCCGCACCCAAAATGCGTGCGATTGTTGGCTGCGACTTCTCTGGACGGCACGAATTAAGATCCAGTAAACGATCGTTTCCTTTCGCCAAGGTTGCGCTCAACTCGCGATGTCGCTTCCGGGTGGCTGCAATCAAATCGTCCACCGTTTTCTTGTCGGGTTCTTCAAAGGCCGCGGCGAGTTGCCCGGCAAATTCGGAAGCAATGACGAATGCCCCATGCGGAGTTTTCTCAAAAGCGTTCAAACCTTCATGCAGCCAGCGCACCAGCACTTCCGAGCGCGTGCGTTTTTGGTAAGGAACATGAATATGGATCGTCTCCGACTGCCCGATGCGATCAAGGCGTCCGATCCTTTGCTCCAGCAAATCCGGGTCTTCCGGCAAATCGAAAAGCACCAAATGATGCGCAAATTGAAAGTTGCGTCCTTCGCTCCCAATCTCCGAACAAATCAAAATCCGTGCGCCATCTTCCTCCGCAAAATAAGCCGCGTTGCGGTCGCGATTGATCAGGGTCAAACCCTCATGAAACAAGGCGCTCTTGATTTGAATGACATGCGGCAACTGTGCATGCAGCGTTTCCGCGAGCTCGCGCGACCGGCAAATCAGCAACACTTTCGACGGGTCCAAACGGCGCAACAAAGTGGCGAGCCAAGCCATCTTCTCGCTGTCCGTTTCGCCAGCGGGAATTTCCACCAGCGAAACTTTGCGCTCAGGAAACCCTTTCATATTCACGCGACGATTGCGGAATAGTGCGCGTCCGACTCCGAAGTCATCGATCAACGCGGAAATTAATCCGGCACGCGCTGATTCCTCACCGCCCTCGAGCAATTCAATCAAGTGCTGAACCCGCGGTGCGTGATCGCCGAAAATTTTCGCGTCTTTCGTAACGAGCGTTTTGCCGGAAATCAAACGCTCCACGGCTGCGGCCACTTTCTCGTAATTCCGAGCCTCCTTCGTGAAATTATCCAATGAGGAATACCGATCTGGATCGATCAAACGCAGCCTGGCGAAATGACCTTCTGCACCCAGTTGCTGGGGCGTGGCAGTAAGCAGAAGCAGACCGGGAGTGCTGGCGGCGATTTGTTCGACGATCCGATACACGTGCGAAGGATCATCACGATGCCATTCCAAATGATGCGCTTCATCGACGATCACCAGATCCCATTCACCCTGCACGGCCTGAAGCGCGCGTTGTTCCTCTAGCTCAAGCAAGGAAAGGCCACAAAGCACAAGTTGACTGTCCAAAAAAGGATTGCAGCCGGGATCGCCTGCTTCAATGGCGTCGCAGCGCTCGGGATCAAAGATGGAGAAGAGTAGATTAAAACGGCGCAACATTTCCACGAACCATTGATGCACCAAAGGTTCTGGTACGAGAATCAGCACACGACCCGCGCGTCCTGTGAGGTGAAGCCGATGCAGGATAAGTCCAGCTTCGATGGTTTTTCCAAGTCCCACTTCATCGGCGAGTAAAACGCGTGGCAACATCCGTGAAGCCACTTCCTGCGCGATGTAAATTTGGTGCGGCAAACGATCCACGCGCGCTCCAACAAAACCGCGCACCGGAGAACTGCGAATGGTGTGACGCCATTTTAGCGCGGCGACCCGCAAAACAAAAGCACCGAGCTTATCGACGCGACCGTTTAATAGGCGATCCCACGGGGTGCTGACACTCATCGCATCAGAAAGTTCCGCCTCCGCAAAAGCGCGCTTGTCGGCATGATACACCAAGAGTCCGCCTTCCTCCGTGACCTCGGAAACGGCAATCTCCGATCCGTCCTGCAGCCGAACCCGATCTCCCACGGCAAATTGCACCCGACGCAATGGTGCGGTTTTGAGGGCGTAGAGCCGGAATTCGGATGCCGCCGGGAAGTAAACTTTTACGCGTCCGGCAGAGACTTCATAAATAATGCCGAGACCGAGTTCGGTTTCGGAGTCACTGAGCCAGCGTTGGCCGGGAATGGGATAGGAGTTTTCGGGATTATTCAAAATGGAGACAGGAGATTAATTTCAGAGATCAAACTTTAGGATACCACACCCATTTTCAAAACAGCACAATCCGCACTCGAGAGGCAACCTGTTTGATCACCGCATTATTTCCCCGACCAAACCCGGAGTTCACCATCGGTGCCCGAGGTATAAAGCATCTTGTCATCGTGATCCATGGCCAAGCCAATCACGGCACCTGTGTGTGCCGGAAGCGAAAACAATTCTTGTCCGGTTTGCGTATCGAAAATTTGTACAATGCCATCGACGCGCGAGGCAAAAAAGCGCGTGCCATCATTTGAATAACACATGTTGATGATAGGAATCTCTGAGATCGAAAACTCACGCACAATCCGCTGCATTTTCCAGTCCCACCATACGATGTGAGATTCTTGTCAAGATCGATGAAATGCGCCCGGGAGCCCAGTGAACTCTGATTTTTTACCATCGGCAAAATTCACACCGAACCTCGTTTTTATCCTGCCCGGTATCCACGATCTTAAATGTCGGCGAACGCCCGTGCACAGCAAATGCGCAAGCGAACAGCAAGAACATCGTCCATTTAGCTTTCATGCGAAATCATTCCTAATCAAACACCGACAACAATTCGAGAAGTCACACAAAGCTGAACTGCGGTTTTTCGTTAATACGCCCGTGTTTCTCCAGCAGCGCACCATACAATGCGAGCCCTTCCCTTTCGCGTGCACCCATTGCGTAACGGATGTGCCCGCCAAGATACGCCTGCGCCTCCCTGCGTTGCGAGGCTGCTTGTTGCTCCACGATCTGCGGGATCGCTGATACTCCGTTCCTCCCCCATGCACGCAACATTTCCGCTAATGCCTCGGCTTCTTCCACCCAAGAGCCAAGGGCCCATGCCGCGTAAACAAATGGCAAACCGGTTAATGACTTCCATGCCTCGCCGAGATCCAAGTAGGAAAATTGATCGCCCCATCTCCTGCGGAATTCCAGCGCCTGATCGCCGATGAATAGCACGCCGCGACCGGTCGCAGGAAGGCTGTCGGGAAGCGCCTCGGTGAAAGTCTCAATGGACATGCCGCGCTCTTTACAAATGACCCGAATCAAATTCACAGAGGTCAATGAAGCAGGATCGAGTGCAATGTGACGCAATGCCGTTTCCCCGGGTAGCGTGGCCAGGAAAACGCTGTACACGGCACCGTCAGAGATAATTCCCACGCCATCCACAATGCAATAACCGGGATGATTCAGCACCTCAAATACAGGCACGAGCGCCGCATCAAGGCGCCGTGTATGAAGATCGCTGGCGAGCACGGAAGGATGCGCCAACAGCAGCTCCTGATCATGGCCGAAGATTAACGGAACCGCATTAAGATAACGAACACTCCCGATTCGCCAAGGCGGTGTGTGATTGCTCATCCGGCAACAGCCAATTCCCTGACTGCTGCCACAGGAATGGGCTCCAGTTCCACAAATCGATAGAAACTATCCCGCTGTCGTGGCTCACGTCCGGCTTCCCGAATGGCTTTCTGCAAAGTGGCAGCCGTTTGTTGCTGCGGGGTCTTTGCCCCGGCCATATGGAAAATCTTTTCTTCGATGATCGTGCCATGCAAATCGTCCACCCCGTAATTCAAGGAGATTTGAGCCATCGGCAGCCCCAAACTGATCCAATACGCGGTGATGTGATCAATGTTATCGAGGTAAATCCGGCTCACGGCGAGGTTGCGAAGTTCTTCGACCGCTGTGGCGGGTTGAATATGCTTGAGGATGGTGGTCTCCGGTACAAATGCATAAGGCACAAAACCCGTAAATCCGCCGGTATCATCCTGAATTTCCCGCAAGCGGCGCAGATGATCCACTCGGTCCTCCAAGGTCTCAATATGGCCGTACAACATCGTGCAGGTGCTGCGTCCGCCCATTCCGTGCCAGGTCCGATGCACCTCCGCCCATTCCTCGGCCGATTCTTTGCCTCGACAGATCTCATCGCGAATCTCGGCATTGAAAATCTCTGCACCGCCGCCCGTGATGGAACCCAAGCCATTTTCGCGCAACAACGAGAGCGTATCGCCGATCGACATTTTAAAAATGCGATGCGCCAGGTGACGAATCTCAATGGCAGTGAAAGCCTTAAGATGCAGCGTGGGATCAATGGACTTCAATGAACGCAGCAGATCCAGATACCATTCTTTGGGTAGCGTCGGGTGAAGTCCACCGACCATATGCACTTCCGTGATCCCCGAACCAAGAGCGCCACGGACGGTTTCCGTAATTTCACCGATACTTTGTTCAAAGGCATGCTCGTCGCGTTTTTTGGCTGCAAATGCACAAAACTGGCATGAAAGAATGCAGATATTCGAGTAATTGATGTAGCGATTCGCGATGAAAGTCGCGATGTTTCCATTCTTCCGTTCTCGCACAATATTTGCCAGGGCCCCCACGCTATGCAAATCGGGGCAACGATAAAGCGTGAGCGCGTCCTCCTCTGTAATCCGTTTGCCCGCCATGACCTTATCATGGATCGCGTGAAGTTCGGCAGGTAGGAGTTCGGTGATCATGGCTTGTGAAAAATTTCACAAACTTACCCCACGCGCACGAAGTTTCCACAAAAAAGATCATCAGTCAGGGCGGGCTGGTGTGATTGAAAGTGGTGCCAGATTTTAAGCTGCGCGCTTGTTGATCCCGAGCGATTCCCATTCATTATTGAGGCGGACGACTCGCAGCCGGGCAATTGCATCAGCGTTCTATGGATTCCAAGCGGCGCCGGATTTTTCAAGCGTGGTTCGAGAACGTGCCAGCGCGCCCAGGTTGCAAGTTCAGGAGATGCGGTTCCATCACATCCGGCACCACTTCCAATCACACCCTACTTTTGCATTCTCAACAAATCACCATTGCCTTGCTGCGACTCGTCGATACAATGCGCCTCGCTTTATGTTACGGGGGAAATTTGTTCATTACATCATACGCGCTGCGGCTTGTCTTTTAATGGTTGCCACGTCGGCATCCGTCTTTGCACAGGCGTCGGCAAAATCATTTGTGGTGGTCGACGCCCAGAGCGGTCACATTTTACTGCGAAGTAATGAGGACGCAAAATTGCCGGTGGCGAGTTTGACCAAAGTCGCCACTGCCATGGTGGTGCTGGATTGGGCCGACGTCAGCAAACAAAATCTGGCGGAACGCGTGGTGCTTCCATTTTCCATTGAACGCATTGGTGGAGCAAATCCGGTAGGCTTACAGCCCGGGGATACGGTAAGTCTCCGCGATCTTTTATATGCGGCGCTCATGCAATCTGATAACCGGGCCGCCTACACGCTCTCTCTTTTCGTCGGAAGCCGCCTCGCGGACACCACCGAGGCCGCGAGCGCTGAAATTGCGTTCATCAAACAAATGAACGCGCTGGCCCGCTCGCTCGAAATGAAGCGCACTGGCTTCGTGAATGCGCACGGTTTGGATCAGGAAAAAGGAGGCCTTTCCACGGCGGAGGACATGGCCCGACTCGCTCAGTACGCGCTGGGTCATCGCGGTTTTCTATTTTACGGATCGCAACCCAACCGGCAAATCACGATTGAACGCGCGGGCCAACCCATGGTGTTGTCATTAACCAACACCAATGAATTGCTCGGCACGAGAATGATTGGTTCGGTGGAAACAAAAATCGATGGACTGAAAACCGGGATGACCGCGAAAGCGGGTGCCTGTGTGATTATAACCACCGAGCGTCCGCCTTTGGCGAAAAAGATAGGAGCCACCACAGAGGTAACACCGCGCCGCTTGATCGTGGTGGTTTTGGGTTCCAATGATCGATTCGGCATCGCGACGAATTTGCTCGCCCAAGGTTGGAACGCCTATGAAGCCTGGGCGCAACAAGGGCGCCCGATCAAAAAGTCGCAGTCGCTTTAATTTAGCTTAAACCATTCTATGGCACATAAAAAACGCATCGGAATCCTGACCAGCGGCGGAGATTGTCCCGGCTTGAACGCCGTTATCCACGGAGCGGTGAAAGCCGCAGACAAGCTCGGATGGGAAGTGATCGGGTTTAAGGACGGATTTGAAGGCTTGTTGCCTCCCGGGGATTATATGCTTTTGGATCGTTCTAGAATTAATGGCATCATGGCCTTGGGCGGCACGATTCTTGGCACCACAAACAAAGGGCACTTTGTCGCAAAAGTGGGTTCAGGAGATCGCGCCATGGTTCCAGCGGAAGTCATCGGCAAAGCACGCACTGTCTTGGCCGATCTTCGCATTGAAGGCCTTATCGTTGTTGGAGGCGACGGCTCGCTTACCACTGGTTTGCAATTATTTGAAGCGGGTTTTCCCGTGATCGGTGTACCGAAAACCATCGATAACGATCTCGAAGCCACTGCAATGACCTTTGGATTTGACTCAGCAGTCGCTTGTGTCGCTGATGCACTCGACCGCCTGCACACCACTGCCAGCAGTCACAAACGGGTGATGGTGTTGGAAGTGATGGGACGTCATGCGGGATGGATCGCGCTTTACGGCGGGGTCGCGGGTGGGGCTGATGTGATTTTGATTCCGGAAATTCCGTTTGCTTTCGAAAAAGTCGCCGAGGCCATTCGCAGACGTGAAGCGGAAGGCAATCTGAGTTCCATGGTCGTGGTCGCGGAAGGTGCGAAACCCGCACAGGCAGGACATCAATTTGTGCGTGAACTCGCAGCGGGCGAATTTCGTTTGGGCGGAGTCGGCGAGTATGTGGCCAAAGAACTCGCGACTCGAACCGGCAAAGAGACACGTTGTTGTGTGCTCGGCCATTTGCAACGCGGCGGTGCGCCGACAACCATTGACCGTATTTTAAGCACGCGTTTCGGGGTGAAAGCCGTGAGTTTGATCAAAGAAGGACGTTTCGGCGAGATGGTGAGCTATCAAAACTACATCGTCATGTCCGTTCCGATTTCTCATGCGGTTCACAAGCTTCGTTTGGTGCCACGGGATGGCCAGATGATCGAGGCGGCAAAAGCAATCGACATCACTTTCGGCGATTAACTTCGGGATTCCCAAAACACTGCGCGGACGTTTGCTCGTGTTGCTGCTGCTTGGTGCGGTTTGCACGCTGCCGGGCACGTGGTCGCTTCCTTTGATCGACCGGGATGAGCCCCGCTTTGCCGAAGCTTCCCGCGAAATGATGGAACGCGGGGATTATATTGTCCCTTATTTCAACAACGCTTATCGATTCGACAAACCGCCCTTCATCTACTGGTTGCAGGTCGGCTCTTATCGATTGCTGGGGGTGCATGATTTTTCCGCTCGCTTGCCCTCGGTGTTGTGCACGCTGGCCACGGCGCTCTTGATTTACGGTTTTGGAACTCGCCTGCATCCGGAGCGAGCAGCGGAGGAACGCCAGCGCGCAGGGTTTCTTGCGGGCGTGATTTATGTGACCGCGCTTCAAGTGATGATCCATGCGCGGGCCTCCGTGGCGGATGCGGCGATGGTTTTGGGAGTCACGGCCATGATGTGGGCAGGGTTTGAGGTTTTGCGATGGATCGATAAAAATCCGCGTCGTTCCGGAGTGCTGAGCCCTTGGTGGTGGCTGCTGGCGTTGGCGCTTGCGCTGGGTTTTTTGGCCAAAGGTCCGGTTGCCTGGTTGCCATTAGTGGCCTTGGGCATAGCCGCCTGGCAAAACGGAGGTTGGCAGAGCTTTCGCAGATCGGGATTGTTTGGTGCTTTGCTTGTCGGGGCGGCGATCAGCGCTTGCTGGGGAGTGCCGGCCTTGCTGGAAACTAACGGGGAATTTTTCCGTATCGGAATCGGCAAACATGTCGTGGAGCGTTCTGTCTCTGCCATGGAAGGTCACGGTGCATCCAACATCCTGATGTATCTACTTACCATCCCTTTCTATCTCGTGATGGTCGTGGTCTTTTTCCTGCCGTGGACACGGGAACTTCCCGCACTTTGGAAGAGCCGCACCTGGCGTGGAAGCGATGGATTACTTTGGTGGTGGATCGCACTTGTCTTCGTGGTTTTCACCCTCATCAAGACCAAGCTGCCGCATTATATTTTGCCTGCTTATCCGGCTTTAGCCTTGTTGGCCGGAGCCCGCTTCGCGTTGGAGCCCGCCCTGTTTGCGCGTCGCTGGCGACTTTGCGCAACGGTGGCAGTCGTTTTTAGTTTGCTGGTGGGCTTCGTGGCCTCACCGATTGCCGAGCGTGTTTTTCTTGCCAAGAAAATCGCGGACACCATCGGCCCACGCATCGCAAGCAACGCCAACTTTGGCTCGCTCCATTATGGTGAACCCAGTCTGGTCTGGTATCTGCGACGTTCGACCCATGGCTGGATGTTGCCTTTGTTTCCTGACTTTCTGGAAACGCCAGGACGTTTCGCGATTGTGCGCAAATCGGATTTTGATTCGGTATTTCCGAACGGCACAGGCGACGCAGAACTGATCGAGATCACCGGATTTAACCCGGCGAAATTTCGTTTTATGACCGTGGTGGTCGTGCTGCCGGAATCGGCGAAAAAAGCGTCAGTTCAATGACAAATCTTCGGGTTCATCGGCCAGTAAAGTAAAGTGTGGCCCGTGTTCACGGACGAGTCTGCGCCAGAGATCGCCCACCTCCCAGGTAAGCGCAAGCGGCGTGGCAGGCTGCACCAGCCACGAACCACTTTTCATTTCCGATTCCAACTGACCTTCCGACCACCCGGAATATCCCACAAAAGCGCGCACGGTTTCCGGCCGCAGCAGCATGAGTTCGCGAGCGGTGTCCATTGTCAGATTACTATCGATCCGAACGGAATTCGTGCTGGCATCCCACACGATTTCGGCAAAAGAAAGACGATTGGTGGCCACGGGGCCTCCAAAGTAAATCGGGCAACGCTCCAGTGGTCCCAGTTCCTCGTCCGGCATGAGATCCGGAAGCTGCCGGTCCAATAGGCGATTCAACACAAGCCCGAAAGCTCCCTTCTCCTCGTCATGCGCCGATAGAAAAATGACGGATCTGGCAAAATTAGGGTCTCCCAATCCGGGGTGAGCCAATAGTAAATGACCGGCGAGCGGGTTCATTGAAAACAAACTATCAGAAAGCGGAGGTGTTTGCGAGCAGGGACTGAGGGTTTTTGAGGGTCGGATCCACCACGACCTGCGTCGCGCGGATTTTTTGTGCCACATAGGCGGGGACCCCAAAACGGGCATCCGTGTGACCACGCCCAATCATCACGACGACCACCTTTTTCGGATTTTTTTTCGCAAGTTTTACGATGGTCTCCGCCATGGTCTGCTCCCAAAGTTGCTGCACGTTGTAGTATCGCTCGATTCCACCGGCTCGCATTCCGGGATGATGCACCATTTGAGATTTAAAGAAATCGAATCCTCCCTCCAACGCATCGAAGCGTAGGCGGGCAATCACCTTTTTATCTCCCTCCATCAGCTTCCTGACCTCGCTGCGAGGCGCGTTGAGCGCGTATATCCGGATATCGCGGGCCACGCTCCATTCCATAATTCTGCGGTAGGCTGGAGAATACACACCCCAGGATTTCTGCCAATTCACGGCGGCAAAAAGGGAGTCGATCGAGATGCCCCCGGCCTGCCAATCATTGAGCAATTGTTGTTGGTCGATCTCAAACATTTCCATGCCAAGCACGACCTGTTTGCCTCGTGCGAAGAGACCCTGGAGGATCACTTCCTGTTGGCGGTGGTGCATTTCGTTGTCGTGAACTTCTGAAACATAAATGATCCGTGCGCCTTCGATTTCCGCCCAGAATGCGGCATCCGCCGGGGACAGTCCTGCTAGATCAGCCGACGGCATCCTCCCGCTCGAAGCGCATCCAACCAGCAACAAACTCGCTATTCCAATCATCCATTGCCACATGTGGAACACTCATAGCTGGATTGAGTAGCGTTGCCAAACAGTTCCCATGTTTCTTGTGCCCCTTTATTTGAATGTGGCGACTCGTATTATTCTCGAAGAAAACACTTGAAAGCCCAGGCACTCTCCCCAATATTCCCAACCTCTTTCAACTGACCCATTCGTCCAGTGGTTAGGACACTCCCCTTTCACGGGAGTAACACGGGTTCGAATCCCGTATGGGTCGCCACTTCAGTGGCGACCACAGCGGCAGGGGTGCAAAGCTCACTTCTTCATTTATGGAAAAACTGAATCGTTATCTGGATGCCGCTATTCTCAAGCCGGAAACCACTCGCGCTGAGGCGATTGATGCGATTAAAGCTTGCATTCAGCTCGAGGTTTTTTCTGTGTGCGTGCGGCCAAGCGATATCGAATTAGCAAAATCGCTCGTCAAGGGGACTTCGACGGCGGTTTGCGTGGTGCTCGGTTTTCCTCACGGCAATCAATTAACCGAATCGAAAAGCGACGAAGCTCTGCGCTACATTGCGCTCGGCGTGGATGAAATTGATATGGTGGCCAATTACGGTCTCGTCCGTTCTGGCGAGTGGGCCATGGTCGCTTCCGACATTGAAGCAGTCGCGGCCCCATGCAAAGCGGCGGGTATTTCGCTGAAAGTCATTTTTGAAACGACGCATCTCGACATCGAAGCCATTCGCCATTTGGTCGGGATTTGCATCAAGGCCGGCGCCGATTTCGTAAAAACTTCCACCGGCTTCGGTGGCGGCGGCGCGACGGATGAAGCCGTGCAAACCATGGTAGCCACTGCTGCGGGTCGCATCAAAATCAAACCCTCCGGTGGCATACGGGATCGCGAGCGTGCCATTGCGCTGATTGAAATGGGCACCCATCGCCTCGGGGTAAACTGGTCTTCTTGCGAAGCCATTTGCACGGGCGCTGCGTCCGCTGGCAACGCTGGTAGCTACTAGGCCGCCAAGTGGCCGATCGCATGCAGACCGAATGGGATTTGGTGGTCATCGGGGGCGGCGCAGCCGGATTTTTCGGAGCGCTCACTTTTGCTGACGCTGCACCCCATTCCCGCGTGCTAATCTGCGAGCGCGGTTCACGCACACTTGCCAAGGTCGCCATCTCAGGGGGCGGTCGCTGCAATGTGACGCACCATTGTTTTGACCCGCGTCAACTGTCTGGAGGCTACCCGCGCGGCGGCCGCGCCTTAATCGCGGCCTTTCACCGCTGGCAGGCATCCGACACGGTTGAGTGGTTCGCCGAACACGGGGTCGAGCTGAAAACCGAGAGCGACGGACGCATGTTTCCGGTGACTGATCGATCCTCGACCATTGTGGAATGCCTCGAACAATGCGCGGCACAGGCAGGTATAGAAATCCGGACGCATTTCGGCATTCGTAGCGTGACCCCCGAAGGCGATGGTTTCCAGTTGGAAACCGAATCCGGCGATTTCCTCAAAACGCAGCGCGTCTTGCTCGCGGCAGGTGGCGTCAAAACAGAATCGCAGCGATTGAGCCCGGGGCACGCATTGATTCCGGGTGTACCATCCTTGTTTACGTTCAAAATCCCGGATCCGCTGCTCGCCGGGCTGGCAGGTGCGGTAGTGACGGATACCGGGATTGCAATAGAAGCGGCAGGATTGAAACAACGTGGGCCGGTTTTGATCACTCACTGGGGTCTAAGCGGTCCTGCTGTGCTCCGGTTGTCGGCGTGGGGAGCGCGCTGGATTCATGATGCAGCCAATACTTTTACGGTCACAGTGGATTGGTTGCCAACCCTTACCGGCGCACACATTGCCAAACGTTTCGTGCGCGCACGTAAAGAGTGGCATCGCCGACAGGTGTCGACCACATCTCCTTTTGAAGCGATTCCAGCGCGACTATGGGAGCGACTCGTGGGCGACACCAAGACTTGGAACGTCTGGAGCCGCACGGACGAACTGATGCTCACGGAACGTCTGAAAAGCTTGAGCCTCAATGTAACGGGCAAAAGTACGCACAAGGAAGAATTCGTGACTGCCGGCGGCATTCCGCTGCCTGAAGTGGAGATGAAAACCATGGAGAGCCGTCTCGTGCCAGGCCTGCATTTTGCGGGCGAAACACTCGACATCGACGG
>Ga0105046_10011106_pt1 | contig 14016 bp, 6 predicted proteins | sample MAT03_FD_78385 | JGI IMG/M metagenome (GOLD analysis project Ga0105046, IMG submission 78385) | Freshwater microbial communities from Lake Fryxell liftoff mats and glacier meltwater in Antarctica - MAT-03 (megahit assembly) | ecosystem: Environmental > Aquatic > Freshwater > Ice > Liftoff... | reverse complement strand
TAAACTCTCCGCCATTGCAGACAATTACTTTTTCGGCTGTAAATTCTTCCTGTCGATTGTTAATTGTCTTTACCCGCCCACCAGAAACAAAACAATCGATGATGGTTGTGAAAGGTGCGTAGGTGAGATTGGAAAACTTGTAGGTCAAGTATTTTAACAATTGATGAATCAATTTCTCCGGTTCACCACTTACTTCCTGTGGAAAGAACAATGCCTCTTTGCAATAATCTGATTTGAGGGCAGGCCACTTGGCCAGGCATTGATTCGTTGTCAACAACTGAGCTTCATATCCCCGGCTGTCCATAGTCGACTTTAGTTCATGAATCAGTTGTCGCTCATCTGCATCTGAGGCGATATACACACTTCCGTTATTGCGGATGGAGATATCAAATTCAGATTGAATTTGGTTATAGATTTCGGTTCCTCTGACTCCGTAGTTAAACCAATCATTGCCCATTCCAGATGGCACAACTTGGCCAAAATTCCGCACGGTGGCTTGTGCCGGATATTGATCTTTTTCAGTCAATAAAATTTTCTTGCCAAGTTTGGCTGCATGATAAGCATGAAAAGCCCCTAGAATACCGGAACCAACTATAATTAGGTCAAAGTGATTTTTCATAGAAAATAATGTCAAATTAGATCTAAACTTTTAATCTAATTCAGTAAAGCCTTAGTCAATTTGATTTTTAACAAAATGGTCATATTGCTCAGTCATGATTGAAAGCCAATTGAACCGATAATTGACTTTCTTTACCGTCTCAACGTTAAATTTCCCGAATATGGGAAAATACATTTATTTCTCTTCTTCGTAGGATTCAATCATTGTTTGGTTGCCCAATCTGCCAACGTCATCGGCAAACCCTATTTATATAGTGCGACCTCTACCTCTGCTGCAATTCGCTGGCGAGCAGCGCATGCAGCGGAGAGTAAAGTCGCTTTGTCAATTGATTGAAGTAAAGTGGCGTTGAGCTAACGGTATTTCAGTCACCAACCTAGTCATCGGCCATGAAGTTTTGATGCCCGGCTTGTAACCCAAAACAAAATATTTCTACACAGTTGATGCCTCGAAAGATAAAGTGACGTCTTATCAACAACAATATTTTAATATCGCCCTGGGGCCGGAACTTCCTAGCCTGTCCGCATTTGGGCTTTGGGCGATTTTGGTAGAATCTCAAAACGCTAACTGCCGGGATGCAGTGGTCAAAGCAACGATCGATCACCGACCAGACGTTTGGATTTGGTTGGGCGACAATGCTTACAACACCGGCAAAGATTGAGAGTATTATAGATTGACTTTTCTTTATCGATAAATTAGTAGAACTATAACTTTACTTAAACCGGTCAATTAAGGCCATTTAGTAGGATTTTTGATTTTTTCTTTCTAAAATCACATCTTTCATACACTAATCTTTTTCTATGGCTTCAATCTTGTCTGGCTACGAATATGATATTTTTGTTAGTTACAGACACAATGATAATAAATACGATGGTTGGGTAACGGAGTTTGTGGAGAAACTAAAACAAGAATTAGACGCCACTCTTAAGGACAAGCTCACCGTTTATTTTGATAAAAACGCGCAGGAAGGACTTCGCGAAACACACCAAGTGCATGAGTCCCTACAGGGAAAAATTAAATCACTCATTTTTATTCCAATCATATCTCAAACCTATTGCGACACCAATTCTTTTGCTTGGAAGGAGGAGTTTCTAACTTTTATTTCGGAGGCCGACCGCGATGCCATCGGAAAAGTAGTTCGAACACAAGGGGGTAATATTATTAATCGTGTTCTTCCGATTAAAATTCACGAATTGGAATTGGATGATGTGCGCCTATTAGAGCGTGAACTTGGCGGAGTGATGCGCTCCATCGATTTCATTTATCAGGATGCAGGCGTTAACAGGCCGTTGCGCTCCAAAGACGATGACCTCTCGGGTGTGCAAACCAAGCTGCTCTTCCGCAATCAGATCAATAAAGTAGCCAACTCGGTGAAAGAAGTAATCTCAGGCATTAAGATGGCCAACCGCAGTGAACCTAAACCGATGTCGGCTCACTCGTTGACGATCGACAAGCCAATGGCTGCTAGCTCTTTCACCACTTCCCTGCCCCCGGGAATTAAAGTGCATGTCATGGATCGCACGAAGCCCTTCATTTTTCTAGCTTGGACTTCCAGCGAATTAAAGGCTCAACGGGAAGAGATGGTGTTGATCCTGCATAAAGCAGGGTTTACCGTTTTACCCTCCATTGATTGCCCGGCAGACGATGAAGAATTTAAACGAAGAGTAGCTGAAGACCTCGGCAAATGCTCGTGCTCATTGCACGTTTTGGGAAACGAATTTGGCAGAAGGTTTGAGACGGAAAATGAAGTTTCATTTCCGCAATACCAGTTGGAAGAAGTGCGCAAGCAGGTTGAGCAGAGTTCCTCCGACTTTCAATGTTTTATCTGGAGCTTGAATAATCCAGACAAACCGGTGAATGCCACACAGCAGGAGTTCATCCGCTCCATTCGCAACAACATCAGCCGGAACATGATGTTCAGCAATAGTCTTGGGCCAATGCAATTAGTGGACGACATCCGTGTGGTGATGATGAAAGAAGAAGTTGCCCTTTTTGATTCCAAGGATACTGACATATTTTTCATCTTTAACCAACAAGATGAAAGCGAAGCAGGGCATATTACAGATTTGATCAGTGAATACTATCCCATCGAAACATTGAACATCATGCCCGATGGCGAGGAATCGTATCGCGAAAAATCGGCACAACAAATTCAGCGGAGCAAATTGGCTGTGGTCTACTTTAAATATGCCGCAGATTGGGCGATTCCGTTTGTAAAGCAAATTTGGAAAGAGATTGGTGGTGCATCCTCTCCCACACAAATTATGTTGGTGGGCGAGAACGACCCGGTGAGTAATGCTTCGCGGGTTTTTAAAGCGCCCAAAGTAGTATCCTCCATTGTGTCGAAAGAAGAAGTGCCCGAAGAAGTAAAAAAGGTGTATGTAAAAGTGGTGAAGTTATAAGACAGACCAGACCTATAAGGTTTTAAAAATCTTATAGGTCTATGATGTTACAATGATAAGATTTACCTGAAGACGCGAAAAAATATGTTAAAGTTGTCATATACTTAGGCTTAAGACCTATAAGGTTTTTTAAACCTTATAGGTCTTAAAAAGTATAGGTCAATAAAAATAAATATAGCGTTGAATTAGATGATTGAAGAATCTCCTATCTGCCCTTATACAGGCCTTCGTCCGTTTACCGAAGACGAGTCCATCTATTTTAAAGGGCGCGATGAGCATATTGACCAGGCCACTAAGCAACTCGGGAAAAACAAATTCATCATTCTTACAGGTGCTTCTGGCGATGGTAAATCTTCGCTGGTATATGCCGGCATTATTCCTAATGCCAAAGCAGGGTTTTTAAAATCTCAATTCTCCAGTTGGGCAGTAGCCGACTTCAGACCGGAGCGAAATCCGATGGGGAATTTAAGCCGCACATTGGCAAAGCAATTCGGGATCGCCAATGAGAATACCGTTCGTACGGAGTTAAGCCACGGATTTTCGGCTCTCGTGGATATGTACAAAGCATCTTCGCTTTTCGTTGACACCAGCGAGAACGATTGGACAACATTGGATGATCAGCAACGGTCTAAGCGCAAGCGAAGTGCCGCAAATCTCATCATCATTGCCGATCAGTTTGAAGAATTTTTCACCAATCCCGAGAATTTTCATAAAGGCGTTCCCTCACAGGAAGCTAGTTTAGTTACTAATCTTCTATTAGAAACCGCCCGCCTTGCACTAGAAGAAAAGCTGCCGATCTACGTGATCATTACCATGCGTTCAGATTTTATCGGTCAGTGTGCTTCTTTCAGAGGCTTGCCTGAAGCGATTGGGTTCTCACAGTTTTTTGTGCCGCGGTTAAATCGCGCTCAACTGCAGCAAGTGATTGAAGAGCCTGCTTTGCTGAGCGGCAATAAAATTTCGCGCAGATTGACCGAGCGATTGATCTATGATATGGTGGAAGGCACCGACCAATTGCCCATCTTACAACACGCACTGAACCAGGTTTGGAAAATGGCCGATGAAGGCCGGGCCGAGATGGACTTGTTGCACTATGCCATGGTGGGCGGTATGAAGGGCAGTGAACTTCAATTAAAGGAAGCGGCTGAGTTTGAAAAATGGTTCCAAAATCTTCCTGTTAAAATTCAAGCGTGTTACCAGCAACCCGGTTTGCAAAATGTCTTAAATACACACGCCAATAAGCTCAACAATTTTGCTTTGTTAAGCAAGCATGTTGGCGAAGCCGATGCACAGCAGATTATTGAGATAGCCTTTAGGTGCCTAACCAAGATTGACAACAGCCGTGCCGTGCGCAACCGCATGACGCTGAATGAAATTACAGCCGTTATTAATCAACCTCATCTTGATTCTAAAAAAGTAGGACAGGTACTTTCTATTTTCAGGGAGCAGGGCAATACGTTGTTGCGACCTTTTATCGAGGAAGCGCAGGAGCTCTCGAAAGAATCTGTCCTGGATATCACACACGAGAGCCTGATTAGAAACTGGGAGAACCTGGCGCAGTGGGCCAAGGACGAATTCAACAGCTATACAACCTATCTTGATTTCAGTCAACAGCTAAACCGCTGGGTAGATAGTGAGAAGTCTAATTCCTTTTTGCTCTACATCGGGCCGCTTACTTTTTTTGAGAATTGGTTTGAGAAGGCCAAACCAAATTCCGAATGGATTGCCCGCTACTTAGGCGAAGAGTTCGATCATGAACAACGGCAAGCAAAGGCCGCAGGTATTTTACACAACGCGCAGCAGTTTTTGCAGCGCAGCGCCCGCAAGCATGCCGTTACCCGCGCGGTGATGAAGTATGGTCCAAAGAAAATTGTGGCAGTCTTGGCGGTCGTTGCATTTGTTGGATTGAGTTCATTTGCTTTTAAAACGTATCTCGATAGGCGCAATGTAGCGGTGTTGAAAGACATCAAAGAACAATCTTTTTCATTATTCAATAACCCAAAACTGAGTTTTGCCGACCGGGCGAAATTGGTGAACGAACAAGTTCGTTCAAACATCACCACTATACCCGAAGTGATTGATAACGTAAAAGATCCCTTTGAAAAAATCGTGATGGCGAATGGCATTGCCGCTGCTCTTGTTTTTGAAGGGCGTACTGAGCCAGCGCGCGAAATCGCCCAGGTTATTGCCATTACCGACAGTTTGTTGAAAAATTTTAAAGCGGACTTCTCTGATGGTAAAAAGATATCGAGTTACCTCAACGAAGTAAACGAATGGCGCACCACCCTCGGGCTGGCGTATTTTTATAATTCGAAGGAGCCGCTCATGCGCTTGCAGCATGAAAATGCCAGACGTTCGGCACAAGCCCTGCTGGCAACGCTGGAAAAAACGCCTGCAAACTTTGAGGATATTCTAAATTTTACTTCTTGCTTAGAGACGGCCCTGAACTTTAATACATTTTCAAAAGAAGAACTTGCGCGTGTTATCAATGCACTTTCGCCTTTTGAGGCGGGCACAAAGAGCGCATGGGTAACGGATCATTTCAAACGCGACAAGTTGCTGATACGCGGCAACCAGGGTTATGGATTTAACTTTAATGGTTTGTACCAGGAGCTTGCCTGCCTGTATGCAGCGGATGGCAACGTGGCCAGAAGTCTGCAGGCCATTGATACTTTATTAAAGTATAACGAACCCTATTACCAGCGCGACTATACCAACATGTTGGACAATGCTGCGAACGTGGCTTCGGTATTGTACCGCACCCAGCATGCCGACTTGTTAGATGCCTTTGTCACCGGCTATTCCCAGCATAAGAAGATGACAGAAATTGAGTTTTACAATCGCTTACTAGGTCGGGCTCAGCCTTATCAGTTGACGCGTAATTCAAACTATCAGGGTATCTGGCCCGAAGCGCACAACCTGAACCTGAGTTACGGAGAGGAAAAAGAGATCCGCTTCTTCTACCTGAAGTTCCGCGAGGCAGCCAACAAAAGTGTTAACCTCAACGAGCGTAACTTCTTATTGGCTTTATCCTGTAAAGATGAGGCCATCACGATTGCCCATAAATCAGAAGTCACCGGAAAGGATTATGACCTCGCGATCGTTACTAAGCTGTTCGACAAAAGCGTGGCGCATTACAGCAAGGTAGATGCGGGGTATCTGAATGAATCGATTGATCAGACAATAACATCGTCAGCAGATCTGGTTTCAGCACCCCGTTTTAGGTTGTTTTTATTTCCTGACCTGATTTATCCATTTGTGCCGCAAGGCGCGCGCGATTTTCATTGGAACTATATGTCGACTTGCTTTATGGACTACCTGATCGACAAGAATCTGTTCTCAACTTTTTACCGTCAACAGACCGAACTCAAGTTGATTGAAGCCTGGTTGATAGACTATCACTATCACACCGTTTGGAGTCATCTGTTCATGCGCTCTCACGCCAATATGAAGATACTCTCAAAAATTGAAAGTGCTTTGGAAGGATTAGACGCAAATAGCCAGGTAGATTTAAATCTGCTCTATTTGAATCTCGGTTCTTATGCTGTGGATCAGGGCAACCAATCACTCGCTTTACAATACTACTCAAAGTTAAAAGTAGAGAACCTGGGAAACCTGCTGCGCTTCAAAATATCAACAGGCTTAAGCAACGGGACATCGTTTCGACTGATTGCGAACGCATTCACTTTCTATCTTCAAACAAATAAACGGGTGGAGGCAAATCGAATTCTTGATTTCTTTAGGAAGCCTGCAAATCGATCGTCCCTCTACGCAGTAGCGGCCTGGAAGTTTTCCCTCCAGCAAGTGAATCCATCTTTAGTGACAGCCTTGCTTGATTCGGCTCTACTCGAAATGAATCGGGTAGAGAACCTAAACTCCGAGCAGCCAAACCGGTTTCGGATTGCTGTAGCGTTGCTCACAGAAGCACCCACCGAACATTCTATTCAGCGGGTAAGGGGCATCATTAAGAATCAAGCGCTGAAGCTTACGATCCAGCAGCGGATGGCCCAAAGCCTGGCAAATCGGGGTGAACTATTTAAAGCCACCCAGATAATGCCCGGGAATCTTTCGGATGCGGATCAACTGGAATTTTTATGGAACATGGTGCGGGGTTATACCGAGAGCCAGCCCACTTCACAGGCATGGCAAACATATCAGGATATTTATGAGATATGGAAGAAAGCAGATTTTACTCCGTATGTAGATGAAACCAATTAGCGAAGCCAAAAGACCTATAGGAGATAGACCTATAAGGTTTTTAAAACCTTATAGGTCTAATAAATAGGTTAGTAAAAAGATAAAAACAGTAGATGAATTATCATATCCCTTTAATGACCGATCATTTTTACCATTTGTTTAATCGCGCGGTAGGGCAGGAAAAGCTATTTAGGACTAACGAAAACTATCTTTATTTTTTGACAAGAATGAAGCATCATATTTTACCCGTTGCCGACTTGTATGCCTATTCATTGCTGCCCAACCATTTTCATTTGGTGGTAAGAGTCAAACAGGAAAAGGAATTAATCGATTTCTTTGAAGTGAAGAAAGGAAAGATGTTTAACATGTCTGAAAACTATTTGCCTGATTTTGTGATGGAGCAGTTTAGCAATTGGCTCAACGGCTATACAAAAGCAGTGAACAAAATGTACAAGAGAAAAGGCGGCTTGTTTATGGATTACATTAAGCGAAGTGAAGCCACACTAGACAGTTCGTTGACATCTTTCATTTTCTATGTTCATAAAAAGGCGGTACATCATGGGCTAACCAAGAATATTGGCGATTGGACATTTGATAGTTATAACACCTTGGTGAGTACGATGCCAACTGCGTTGAAAAGGAGCGAGGTGATTGAATGGTTTGGATCGTTAAAAATCTTTATTGAGTTTCATAAACAACCGGTTGATTTGAAAAATGACGATATTGATTCAAACTTATAATTATCGAACCTATAATGTTTTCAAAACCTTATAGTTTTAAATTACCAGACTTTATAGGCTTAAGCCATATCAAACCTATATCAAACCTGTAAGGTTTTCAAAACCTTACAGGTTTAAATTATCAGGCCTTATTAGATCTTTGACGAGATACTGTTAACATGCAAGAGAACACAAACATTTGCCCCTACACCGGTCTCCGCTCTTTTACGGAAGAGGAGTCGCTCTATTTTAAAGGGCGCGATGAGCAGATTGATAAGGTTGCCCGGCTGATGGAGCAAAATAAATTTCTGATGCTCACCGGTGCTTCGGGTGAAGGAAAGTCGTCTTTAATTTATGCAGGCCTTATCCCCAATGCGCGGGCGGGCTTCTTCAAAGCCAAATACACCAACTGGGTTGTTTCCGATTTTCGGCCCGAGCGCACGCCTGTCAAAAACATGGCCATTGCCATAGCCGAAACCTTTGCCGCGAAACCCGCCACGGTGGAGACGGAATTGCGCAGAGGCTATTCGTCACTCATTGATTTGTACACTAACTCTTCTTTTTACACAGATGAAAATGAGGAGACCTGGAAAGCATTAAGTGAAACTGAGCGAAAAAATAAAACGCGAAGTACAGCTAACTTACTCATCATTGTCGATCAGTTTGAAGAGTTCTTTACTAACCCCGAAAATTACTTGAAAGAGGCGCCTTCGCAGGATTCACAAATTGTAGTGAATCTCGCGTTGGAAACGGCTCGCATCGCCTTGCAGCGCAACTTGCCGGTGTATGTAGTATGCACCATGCGCTCGGACTATATCGGGCAATGTTCGGCTTTCCGCGGATTGCCGGAGTACATTGGCTTCTCTCAATTCTTTGTGCCGCGCTTGAAGCGGAAAGAGATTAAGCAAATAATTGAGGAACCTGCGGTGCTGAGTGGCAACCGGATCACACGAAGACTGGTGGAACGATTGGTGTATGATTTAGCTGACGGCATTGACCAACTCCCCATTTTACAACATGCACTGCGGCAGGTGTGGATGGTCGCCAACCATGGAGAGGAAGAAATGGATTTGATTCATTATGCCATGGCAGGGGGCATGGCGGCCGATGACTTGCCCAAGGCCGACCGGTCGCGGTATGCTTCTTGGTTTGAAAATATGCCGGAGAGTCAGCGGAAATTTTACGCTGACCCGGGGCTCAATAAAATCATTGAAATCCACGCCAGCCGTTTATATGAAGGCGCCTGGGCAAATTACAATGAAACACATAGCGACCAACCTATTACCCAAAAGGATGCCAAGCGCATGGTGTCGCTTACGTTTTCGTGCCTGACCAAAATAGATGACAGCCGGGCTGTGCGCAACCGCATGACACTGCAGGAGATCACCAACATTATTAATCAGCCAAACCTGACCACCGAGGTAGTCGGCAGCGTGCTAAATCTTTTCCGCGAAAGCAACAACTCGTTTGTCCGACCCTACAAGACAGAGGAAGAACATACAAAACGACTGTCACCCGACAGCGTACTCGACATTACGCACGAGGCGTTGATCCGCAATTGGGGACTGTTGAACAAGTGGGCAAACCAGGAGTTTGAGTTTCATTCTACCTTCCTCGATTTCAAAAAGCAACTGCTGCGCTGGAAAGACAGCGGCAAGAGTTCCGGCTTCCTGTTACCGCTGGGGCCGCTCACCTACTTCGAAAACTGGTACAACCAATGCAAACCCAACCGGTATTGGATCGATCGGTATTCCGAGATCAAAAGCGACCCGCAACAATCATTACAACAATCCGAAGCACTGCTAGCCGACACCAAAGAATTTATCAAGCGAAGTGCCGGCAAAGTACTGTTGACTCGGGCGTTTATGAAGTATGGAGCCCGCAAAATTGCCATTGGAGTCGCTTTGCTAGCAATGGTAATCATGACCGGATTCTACTGGTTTGATGCGCAGCGTAAAACCAATAGCCGGGTAGAAAGTTTGGTGATGGAGAAGGCGCACGATCTGTTGCAATCCAAAGAAGTGAGTGACATTAGCAAAGCCACGTATTTGCTGGTGGAGGAACGATTAAGAAATGGAAGTTTACTTGCCTATCTGTCAGACCTGACCAACGCCAAGCAACGCGTGGAACTTTCCATTGCCGCCTACCGACTTCTATTGTATTTCGATAAACATAGCACCGTGCCCCTGAAAACGGAGCTAATGAATCGGATTGTAAACGAGATTCAAAACTATGAAGGCTCCGGGCAGGAGCGCGCTACCTTTTTACTCGAACAGCAAAACCAATTTTTGTTGCTGGTGGCTTACGATGAGTACTACAATCCATCCGCGCGAATGGCCAATGAAGTAATCCCGACTGTGGCACAACTTCAACACAAACTGATTGAATTCTTTTTTGCCCGCACCGCCTTGTACAAACAATTTGTGCCTACTGAGCTTAACCTGGCCTTGCAATTATGGCTCACATTTGGCAAAGCAGAAGCTGCTGATATTAGCAGTATACTGGCTAAGTTCTCACCTTTTGCTGACTCCACCGCGAAGCAGGTCTTTGATCACTATTATGTAAAAGGTCGCTATGAAGCTAATGGGCGCATCCCCAGCGACTACAATGGCGGCTATCACACAATCGCTTCACTTTATGCAGCGACAGGCGATGTCGCAGGTATTATCCGGAGCTTCGAGCAACTGCCCGAGGCGTACTTCCGGAGTAGCCTATTTAATAACTACAACAATGTGTTGGGCTATCTGTATCAGTACAATCATGTGGATGTTACTGCTTCTATATCCAACTGGTTGGTGGAGCATTACGCTTCAGACGATCCGCTGACCGTTTATCGCAACACGCTGATCCGCTCCGGCTACATCCCCGGTATGTTTGGTATCAATCTGGTCAAAAACTATACACGTTCTAACACGGGCTATTTTTATCTCAACCTTGGTCTGGGTAAAAGGGAACAGTTTTTTGCGATTGCCAATGCGTATGAACGGTTCGCCAAAGAAGTGAAAGATCCAGATGAGCGAAACTACCTATTGGCCATGCACTACAAACGTGTTGCCATTTTATACAGCAAATACCTGTATGATCGCGGCCTGCCCGTAGATCAGAAGCAGATGGATGAATGGCTGGACAAGGCTTGGGGGTATTTTAAACAAATAGGTGAAAAGCATTTGGCTGGAACGGTGGCTGTAAACTATCGTTACCTGAACGATGGAGTTCGAACCATTCAATCACCGCGTAAACTGGTCTTTCTCTATCCTGATTACCGCGATGGTTTTTTTGCCGACCGCTACAACACCGATGTTTTTGTTGATCACGCTTTGCGCAAAGGCCTACTCACTAGTTTTTACAATACGACTGAGGCTATTGAGTTACTTCACGAATGGATTTCAACATCGACCGAAGTTTATTTCTACAGACGCAATGGCGAAGGCACCGGTTATTTTAAAAATGACTTTATCATCAGCGATACGCTACTCACCCAACTGGTAAGGTTTGCAGATTCTTCACCAGCCGGCAAGAGCTTTGACAAAAATTTACCATACCTTTTACTGGCTAATCGAAATTTTGAAAAAGGTAATAGAGAGAAAGGAGTTGCTTACGTTCAAAAACTCGATAATGAAAAACTGCTCACCTCTGGAAATAAGTATGAGTATGTAAGCCAGACCTACTTCATAAATGCCGTGATTGATTTAGCTTCTCATCTCGCTATGGCAGGCCGCACCAAGGAATCGATGGATATTATCGGGCGCTATGAGCCGTATCAAAAGGCGTTTTTTTATTGCGCTGCGGCCAATGGCTTATATGATCAATACAAACCCTCCGCGTTTGTGTTTCTGGATTCAGCCTTTGCCACCATCAACCGGGTAAATTATAATCTGTATAACCTTCTGGGCTATGACGAACAGGATGCCAAGCGCTTCACGATTTACGTGTTGGGCAAAGTGGGTGGCGATAGGGTGAATACTCTCTCCAACAATTATATCAAGGAATTAATTGAGCGCGTAAGATTTCGGGGAATTACGGGCATGATTTTGGGCACGGCCACCGATGGAAATTATTACACGGCACTCACCACCATGCCTTCTACATTAACTGAAGACGAAGAACTCCAGTGCTATTTTTCTGTTCTGAGCCAGATTGCCCGGTCGCAGAACAAAACAGCTGGCTGGGCCGGCATGGACGAATCGTTGCTGTGGCCATTTAATTATTTTTTATCTCCGCAATAATGAGAAAGAACATTATACTCTACTACATTCTGCTGTTGTTGCTCGTGATGGGCGCCTTTGCAGCCATGGCGTTGAACAGCTATGGAATCATATTAATGAGCTATGTGGCATTGGGCTTTGGGCTCTTATTCCTTTTCGAAATGTTTTTGCTTCTGCCTAAAGAAGAAGAAATGAACGCACCCTACAAAGCCAGCCTCGCGGTGGAACTGGCATGCCTAAGCGGCCTGTGTTTATTGTATTTTCTGCGCGGCATTTCAGTAGAGGTACCCTACAGCCTGTTATTGAAATTTATTTTATTCGCCTTTTTGTTTGGTGTGAATGCTTACCACCTGGTTCGTGCGTGGTGGTACGCCAACCAAACGCCCATAAGGGTAAAGGGCAGTATTGCTTTATATTTCGCAGCGTTGTTGCTATACATTGCCAGTAGTTATTTACCAACCGCAGCAATAGGACTTGCCATTGCTTTGGCTATTGCCTGCCAGTTGGCCTTTTTGATGTTTGGCTGGTGGAAGGGCCAAGTTATTTTAAACGGTGAAGAAACCAGTGCCTTCAAGAAAGTAATCCAGTTTCGCAATAAGTCCGGGATACAATTGATTTTTTTCACGTTGGCTTCGCTGTACTTCGTGCTCAACTCAACTCATTTATTGCCCCCGCTGTATAATGGGTCATTGCCCAACGGTTACTCGAAACTGGTAGATCAATGGCAGCAGGACAAAACCAGAACCAATCCTGATGACTTCGAGCAAGCGTACAAAAAGTTTCTGGAGAGAAAGTGAGCGGGGTATTCAAAATTCAAAATTCAATGTTGAATTAGGAATGAGGAGTGGTGAATATTGATTTGGCTGTTAGCGTACAATCAAAACCCTTGCCTTCGTGTTGCTCTTCGCCAAAAAACGGGACGGGTCGAATTGAGAGATTTTGAAATGAATAAGAAAATTAGATGAGCGAAATAATTTGCGCCAGCCCGATGGGCAGAATACCTCCCTTGTTTGGAAAAATTGGCCTGCACTATGCGTATCGATCTGGTGCATGGATCAGGGCAGAGTGGGCTATGGCGGGAAAACAAGATCGGTTGGCGGCAGGCGACAAAACCGATGTGCGCATCAAGATCCGCTTGGTAACGAGGCGATTCCAGCCTGGGATATTGTGAATGTGTATGTCGGCTATTCCTACAGGTTTGCAAGCATTCAGCTTTCCACTCAAAATGTTTTTGATAATCCGTATCGTGTTTATGCTTCTGGCGTAGATGGATATGGACGGTGCATAACAGCTTCGGTGAATTTAAGATTTTAGCAGTGTTCAGTCCAACTGAAATTGAAGAGGCATCACCATCTTCACGCGCACTGGCTTCCCGCGCTGTTTGCCAGGTTTCCATCTCGTCAATGCTAGCACACGCAGCGCTTCTTCATCGCAACCCGCACCAATTCCTCGGATTATTTTTAAATCCGAAGGCTCACCATTTTTGTTCACTACGAATTCCACTAATACTTTTCCTTCCGTGCCCATTCGTTTGGCTTGGTTTGGGTACTTTATGTTTCTAGAAAGCGATCGGTAGAAGTTGGCGATGCCGTTGACTGGTTCCGGTTGTCTTTCTGCCAACAGAAAAATGGTGTCTATTTCTGCTAGTGGTTCTATGGAGGCGACAGCTATTGGGCTTTCTGTACTACCAAAATCAATTGGTGGAAGTTCATCTACTTGTGTTTCATTACTCACCGGAACGAAATCGGTTGCCATCAATGAATTAGATTGAGTCGGTTTCGGTCGCAGTGTAGGTTGTTGCACTTTTAATGCCTCAATAGCAGTTGCGGGAGCGATAAATGTAATTTCAGATTCTGTCAAATTAACTTCCCTGGGTT
>Ga0105046_10011102_pt1 | contig 14020 bp, 14 predicted proteins | sample MAT03_FD_78385 | JGI IMG/M metagenome (GOLD analysis project Ga0105046, IMG submission 78385) | Freshwater microbial communities from Lake Fryxell liftoff mats and glacier meltwater in Antarctica - MAT-03 (megahit assembly) | ecosystem: Environmental > Aquatic > Freshwater > Ice > Liftoff... | reverse complement strand
GGTCTCAGCAGTCGGGGCAACGCCCGGCGGCGTATCGAGCTGGCCTCCGCTACCGATCCGGCCCGGCCTCCGACGGACAGCGACCCGTCGTGCCAACGGAACTCAGCAAGTGTGGCGTCGAGGTACACCGTCCGGCCACGACCGACCAGTCGCAGAAACAGATCAAGGTCGAAGGCCCACTTGAAGCGCTCATCCAGCCCACCAAGCTCGTCGAACACGCGACGATCGAACAGCGAGCCGGGTTGTGGGACGAGCTGCGGGCCGAAGCGCATCAGCGGCACCGCCCAGCGGCCGCTCCGATTGACCCACAACTCCTTACCGTCGGTGTCGATGTAACGGCAGCCCCCGAAGACGAACGCGGCGCCGCCATGCTCCAACGCTGCCCGGGTGACATCGAGAGACCCGTCCGTCAATCGATCATCATCACCGAGCCAGGTGGCGTAACGCACCGACCATGGCAACGCCTGCATTCCGGCGTTGATTGCGGCAGCGAGACCGCGGAGCGGATCGTCAACCACAAGATCGACAAGGCTCGCGACCGACGCGTCGATGGTTGCTCCCGACGGGATAACCACGACAATCATGCACTCGCTGCTCCGGCGGATCGAGGAGATGCACTCAGCGAGGAATTGGGGCCTCGTGCCCAGGGTGGGCACTACAACCCCTGTGCTGACCTGGCCTGATTCTGCCACCGTGCGTCCTTTTGATGATGCCGTCGGGCCACTGAGGCCGCTGCAGGACGTTGCTTCGTGCCGCTGCCCTCGACGAACCGAGAGGCTACGACGTCCAGCGGGGCTCAACTGGAACTACGCGCCGCATTGGCAGCGGTCACTGTCGCGTAGCTGTCGATGTCGTGATGCAGACCCATCATCCCCGACAACAGCGCACGAGCCAGGTAGCCGGTGGACTTGAGCGACGATGCGCTCGCTACCCCGCCCTGCCTGGCCTTCATGTCGACGGCCACTTCGTCGATCGGGTAGCCAGCGCGCGCCGCAATCAGCAGTGCTTCGAACGTGTCGGCAAGGTAGTGACGAGGGTAGTCGCGGGCGAACTGGCCGAGTAGCGGTTCCGAAATGCACCGGAAGCCCGAACTCGTGTCGGTGAACGGTTTACCGGCGGCACGAGTGACCCTCGAAGCGAGCGTGAGCATGGCCCACCGCCGCAGCCCCCTGACCGGGAACGAGGAACCACCCTCGGCGAAGCGGCTGCCAATGACCAGCGCGTGTGGGCCACGTTCGGCCGCGGCCACCAGACGCTCGATCTGATCCACAGGGTGCTGACCATCGGCATCGCACTGAACCACCCGCGAGTAGCCGTGATACACCGCGTAACGAAATGCACAACGCAGGCCACCACCCACTCCCAGGTTGACGCTCAAGGGGAGAACTGTGGCTCCAGCGGCGCGCGCCCTGGCACCGGTGGCGTCGACGGAACCATCGTCGATCACCACGCAGTCGTACCCAGCACCTACGACCGCTGACACGACGCTGGTGATCGTCTCGGCTTCGTTGAACGCAGGAATCGCGACGAGGACCCTCACGGTTCGTGCATCTCCAGCGATTGAACTCGAGCGTCGAGCAGCGCAACGGTCTCGGTGAGATCGCGAATGTGCTCCCTCGATCCCGAGAGGCTGATCGACAACTGCACACAGATTGCGAGCAATCCACCGGCGACCCCGACCAGGACGAGAGTCGTCGGGGTGACGCCGAGAGACTTTGAGATTGAATCGACCCAGCCCAGGCCGAGTCCGCCGACGATGAGCGCCAAACCCACGGCCAGCCAGCCAACGCCGTAACGAAAGCTCAGCAACCCGCGCCGCGAAAGGACCAGCGAAAGACCGACCAGACCTACGCCGGTCAACGAAACAAGGATCGCCTGCCGGACCAGAATGCTCATCGCAACATCTGTAGCGTCCACTGGTCCGCTACAGGCTTGGCCGTGCACTTCAGCATCGTGCGAACGCTAGCAGTTCGGTCCTGCGAGGACATTCGTGACGCCCGTCGAGCGAATCGACGCTCAGGTAGCCTCATTTTTCATGGCACGTCTCGCAATCATTGGTACTGGCTATGTCGGGCTGACGACTGGCGTCTGCTTTGCGCACCTTGGGCACGAGGTGGTGTGCGCTGACATAGATGCGGACAAGGTGGCACGACTCACTCGCGGCGAGGTGCCGATCGTCGAGCACCGTCTCGAAGAGCTGCTGGCCGAGGGCTTGCGAAATGGCAACCTTCGCTTCGTCGTCGGTGGCGCAGCCGCGGTCGCAGACGCCGAGATCGTCTTCCTCTGCGTGCCCACACCGCAAGGCAACGATGGTTCGGCCGACCTCAGCTATGTCGAGGCAGCGGCAGCCGAGATAGCACCGGTCCTCGCGTACGAGAGCATCGTGGTCAACAAGTCGACTGTCCCCGTTGGCAGCACTCGGGTCGTCGAACGGGTGCTCCAGCGTCCAGACGTGCGAGTCGTCAGCAACCCCGAGTTTCTCCGCGAGGGCTCCGCGGTCGACGACTTCCTCCGACCTGACCGCGTCGTTGTCGGTTGCGAGGACCGGTCGGCTGCCATTGCCGTTGGCGCTCTGTATGCCTCGGTGCGCGCCCAGGTCATCGTCACCGACCCTGCCTCCGCCGAGACCATCAAGTACGCAGCCAACGCATTTCTGGCCACCAAACTCAGCTTCGTCAACGCCATCGCTGCCATCTGTGAAGGCGTCGGCGCCGACGTCGACGATGTCATGGTCGGCATGGGTTACGACAAGCGAATTGGTGCCGAATTCCTGCGCCCCGGCCCCGGCTGGGGCGGTTCATGTTTTCCGAAGGATTCGCGGGCGCTGTTGAACATTGCTCGCAGGGCGGGATACCAATTCGACTTGCTGGCCGGCGTCATTGCAGTCAATGACGAGCAGTTCGACCGAGTCACCGACAAGATTCGCGTCGCTGCTGGCGGTTCGCTGCAGGGCGCGGTCATCGCCGTGTGGGGCCTTACCTTCAAGGCCCGCACCGACGACCTTCGAGACTCCCCCAGCCTGTCCATCATCAACCGCCTCCTCGCTGCTGGCGCCACAGTCCAGGCGTACGACCCCACGGTGGCCACTACCAAGCCAGGCATTCCCGCGGCGGTGCTGGTACACGACAGCGCAATCGGCGCCGCCACCGGGGCGAAGGTGTTGACCGTGCTCACCGAATGGGACGACTTCCGCTGGGTGGCCGCAGCCGATGTTGCCACCGTCATGACCGGCCGCGCAGTCGTGGACGGCCGCAACCTGTTGGACCGCACCGCATGGCAACATGCAGGCTTCACCCACACAGGAATCGGACGATGACCAACCCAGAGCCGCAACCGACGAGAGGGCAGCACCACCTCGTTGCGGGCGGGGGCGGGTTCATCGGCTCGCACTTGGTTGATCTGTTCCTTGCACGTGGTGACCAGGCCACCATCGTCGACAACTTCGTCACCGGCCGGCGCAGCAACATCGCCCACCTTGCTGGCGACGGGCGCGTCACTGTCATCGAACACGACATCACGACGCCGTTCCCGCAGGCACTCACAGACGGTCGCTACGACACGGTGCTCGACCTCGCCAGCCCGGCCTCGCCGGCTGACTTCAAGACGATGCCGCTGGAGATTCTCGCGGTGGGCTCCACCGGTACCCGCAATCTGCTCGAACTGGCCCGTGACCAGAACGCTCGGTTCTTCCTGGCCTCCACCAGTGAGGTGTACGGCGATCCGCTGGTGCACCCCCAACCCGAGACCTACTGGGGCAACGTCAGCAGCATCGGCCCGCGCAGCTGTTACGACGAAGCCAAGCGGTTCAGCGAAGCCATCGCGATGGCATACCACCGCACCCACGGTGTCGACGTGCGCATCGTGCGCATCTTCAACACCTATGGCGAGCGCATGCGCCCTCGCGACGGCCGCGTCGTCAACACCTTCGTGCTCCAAGCGCTGCGCAACGAGCCGCTCACCCTGCATGGCGACGGCATGCAGACCCGCAGCTTCTGCCATGTCGCCGATGAAGTTCGTGGTTTGGCGGCGGTGCTCGACGGCAATCTCACCGGCCCGATCAACGTTGGCAACCCCGACGAGTTCACGATGCGCGAGCTGGCCGAACTGGTCATCGAGATCACCGGTTCCACCAGTGAGACCATCACCATGCCAATGCCCGACGAACGCGAAGGCGACCCCATGCAGCGCTGCCCAGACATCGCCCTGGTTCGCGACGCGTACGGTTGGGGGCCATCCATCTCGCTGCTCGCAGGCCTCACCCGCATGATCGAGTGGTTCCGCACCAAGGAAGACCTCACATGACCGTTCTCGTGACCGGCGGCGCCGGCTACATCGGCACGCACACAGTTCGAGCACTGCGAGCGCAGGGCCGTTCCGTCGTCGTAGTCGACTCGATGGAGTTCGGCAACCAGTCCGCGCTGCTCGGTGCGGAGTTGGTCGTCGGCAACATTCGCGACCGCGCGTTGGTCACAGATGTCTGTCGTTCGCACGACGTCACCCAGGTTGTCCACTTTGCTGCATACAAGGCCGTCGGAGAGTCGATGGAGCAGCCCGGCCGGTACTGGCTCAACAACGTTGCCGGCTCAGTCGACCTCGTGGAGGCGGCACTCGCCGCCGGTGTGACGCAGTTGGTGTTCTCGTCGAGCTGCTCGGTACATGGCACTCCCGCCACCAATCCCGTTGCAGAAGACGCGCCGATGCACCCGGAAAGCGTCTACGCCGAGACCAAGGCCATGGTCGAGCGGATCCTTGGCTGGTACGGAACAACTCACGAACTGCGAGCCGTCAGCCTGCGCTACTTCAATGCAGCCGGCGCGAGTACCGATGGTGTAATCGGCGAGGACTGGAGCCGCTCGCAGAATCTCATCCCGCTGGTCGTGAAGGCCACCCTCGGCAAGGGACCGCCGGTGCAAGTGTTCGGCACGGACTACCCCACCGCCGACGGCACCTGCATCCGCGACTACATCCACATCGAAGACCTCGCCGACGCCCATGTGTGCGCGCTCGACTACCTCGGTGACGGAGGCGCTACGACGGCGCTCAATGTGGGCACTGGCATCGGCAGCAGCGTGTTCGACATCATCCGCGCCACCGAGCGCATCAGTGGGCAAGCCGTTCCGTATGAAGTGGTCGGTCGCCGAGCCGGCGACCCTGTGGAGACCTACGCCGACGCCACGAAGGTGCACGTAACGCTTGCGTGGGCCGCTACCCGCACACTCGACGACATCCTTGAATCCGCGTGGCAGTGGCACTCCAGCCACCCCGACGGCATGCCCGCCTGACCCGGGTCAGGCTTCGTCGAGGGCGCGCTGGCGGTCGAGCCAGCCCAACAGCACGGCAATCGCACGTGGGTCGTGACGGAGACGGTGACCAGCACCGTTGATCAACCGCAGCTCAGCTGAGCCGTGCGCCTCAGCAAGCTGACGGGCATCCGCTGTGGGCACGCTCTCGTCATCGTCGCCGTGCATGACCATCATCGGTCGCGGCGCGAACCGACGGGCAGCGTCAACCGGACGGAAGCGCCGTAACTCGCGTGCCCATTCCTCGAAGCTGCGCGGGAAGCCGGGCGTGCGCACGGCACCGATCTCGCGAGCGTGTTCCAGGAACCGGCGCGGCTGGGCAGCCCAATCGTCGAAGTCGGCCCGAGGGCTCAGCAGGGCCGCGCCGCGCACTCGCGGGTCGTCAGCAGCGACGCACGTCGCGATGGAGCCACCAGTATTGGTACCAACCAGCCACACGCCAGACGGGCTGGTCTCATCGATCAGATGGTCGATGGCGGCCCGTAGGTCGTCGACCCAACCCTGCAGTGAGAAGTCGCCCTCGCTGCCGCCACACCCGCGGAAGTTGAACGTCATCGCTGCCCAGCCGAGTTCGCTGGACACGCGATCGATCAGCTCAGGAAAGGTGCCCCCGCTCCGGCGCGCATCGAGCGGGCCGATGGGAAAACCGTGACAGAGAATCAGTCCCGATGTGGGGCCAGGCCGGCCGGGCGGACGAGTCAGATGTCGGACGAGTTTGAGCCCGCTCGAATCGAAACTGCCGTTCACGAGGTGGGTTTACGCCCGCGGCTTGCGATGGCGACGAGTCTGGCCGGCCTTCGCCGCGCTGTAGCCACGATTTCGGGCCTCGGCCATCGTGTCAGGCCCGAAACAAGTGCCGATATCTGCTGCAACGATTTCGTCGATCACAGCGTCATCAGTCCATGTATCCAGGTCGTACACCAACTGGGTGCGCTTGTCACCAAGGAAGCGAGAGTGTTCGAAGCGAGTCGGCCGTTCCATCCGCTGAACGCTACTCGGATTCGGTCGCGGCGGGCAGTTCGGTCTGGTCGAGCACGTCCGCCACCTCAGCTCGCGGGCCGACCGCGCCGATCGCATCGAAATAGGCGAGGTGCGCGTCGACAACGTTGACCACGTCGATGTCGTCGAGAATCTCGATGCCCTCCGCCTCCGCCTGCCCGAGCAGGTAGCCGGCCACCGTGTCGTCGCCAATTACCACCGTGCTGACAATGTCTTGGCGCCGGTCGATCACGTTCGATGGCTGCAGCCCCTTTGAGTGCAGCCAGCGCATGTGCGCGAGCAACAGCAGCTCCAATTCGTCGGGCGTCAGCCGAGCCTGCGACTCGACCGGCAGGTATTCGGCGACAAACTCCATCGCCTCTTGCGGGATGTAGACCGACCGTGGCGCCACGGCATCCAGCCGGTGAGCCTCGCGACCGACGACTACAGCCGCCATCACGAACACCAGCACGGCTGCAATGACGATGTAGAGGAACGTCGCTGTGGCCACCGGGCCACGCTATCCGCAGCTGATCGGCAGGTCGCTCGCGTCACTAGAGTCGTGACGTGACGGAACTGGCTTCCACCTCTCCGCTCACCCGACTCCGCGCTGGCTTCCACCGCCCATCACGCACCACCGCGATCGACGTTGGTGTGATCTCGGTCGCCTGGGTCGTGGGTGCGATTCGCATCCTGCGCTACGGCGTTGGGTTCGACAACGTCAGCTACGCGACGCCCGCCCAGCAGGTCACGCTGCAGGCATGGGGACAGCTGCGATTGCCGTTGTGGTCGAACACCACCTTCGGCGGCACACCGCACCTGGGCAACGTGCAAACGGCGGCGATGTACCCAGGGCACTTGCTCTCCGCACCCTTCCCCGACCTCATGGGCCCGAATGTCGAGTTGGCGTCCCATCTGCTGCTGTTCGGTCTTGGCTTCTACCTTTTCGGGCGCCGGCTGGGCTTTGCCCGCCCTGCGCCAGTTGTCATGGCAGTGGCAGCCATGTGGTCCGGCGCCACAATGTTCCGCGCGCCACTGCTGATCCACTTCCCACCGTTGGCCTGGGTGCCCTTGGCTGCGGTGTGCCTGCACGCAGTCGTGACCTCTGCGCACCCTCGGCGGGCACTCGCGGCGCTGGCAGTCACGGTATGGGCAATTCTCATCTCGGGCCACCCGCAATCCATCCTGATGGCGTTCACCCTGCTCGGCGCCTGGGCAGTCGGGCTGATCATCGAAAACCGTGCCTGGCGCCGGATTGGTCATCTGACGAGCGCCGGTGCATTGAGCTTGGCCATGGCCGCTCCAGTCGTCCTCGCGCTTCGCCACAGCCTGGCCGCTGCCGCGGAAAGTTCTCGCGACGTAGCGGTTCTGCTGAACCCCAGCTACATAGTGCAGCTGCGCACCTTTCCACGCGTCATCCTCGGCGAGCCGTTCAGTGAGCTCCCCACGCTGTACGAGCAGAACGAGCGGCTCACGTACGCGGGCGTGGCCATCGTCGCTCTCGGCCTCGTCGGTGCTGTCGCGGTCTCGCTCGCACGACGCTGGTCGATCGTCTCGGTGGCGTTGGTCGGCTTGTTCGCGGCCACGCTGTCGCTCGGTCCAAGATCACCGACCATGCGCTTCGCCCGCGCATTCCTGCCAGGGTTCGACCAGCCCCGCGTATCGGCTCGTTGGAATTGGGTGCTCGTGATGGCGTTGATCGTGCTCGCCGGCGCAGGAATCGACCGGCTCCGGCGCGGCACCTTCCGACCCGGCGGAGCAGTCGTAGCGGTCGCCAGTGCATTGGTTGCCGCTGGCATCCTGGTCGGCGTCGAAGACGCAGGTGCTCGCAACAATGCCCTGTGGATAATGATGGCCGGGCTGGTGGTGGCAGTGGCGGTTGTCGCGCACCAGCGCACTCGCACGACAGCGGCCTGGCTACTCGCCGCTTTGGCCGTGTTCGAGCTCGGCATGCCAATCACCCGGATGATCCAGGACGGCAGCGCCGAGATCACCGACACCTCACAGCTGATCGGCCCCACTGAGCGTTGGCTTGCCGACCAATCGGGGCTCACCCAACAGCTCATCAACGGCGACGTCGAGGGCCAGTACCTCGTGGCCGGTTTGCGCCCCAATGCCAACACCCTCGCTGGGGTGAGAATTCTCGACGGATACGACGGCGGCGTCGCCATCAGCCGCCGGTGGCACGCTGCGCTACTGCAGATCAACGAGAGCTACACCGACCTTCTGTTCGGTGCCCAGCTGCCCGCCGCACTCGACCCGGGATCGTTCGCTCGGCTCGGCGTGCGCTTCGTGCTCTACGACCCCGCCCGCGGGCCTGCCACCGAATCGCTGCCCGGCTGGGTGCAACGGGACACCACCGGGTACTTTCAAGTGTTCGAAAACCCACTCTGGCAAGGTGACGTCACCGCCTGGTACACCGCCCAGGTCGTGGCCAACCCGGAAGCCGCCGGCAACACGCTGCGCGAACATCGCGGCCAGTACGACAACATCGGGCTCGTCGAGAGCCGGCGAGCAGCTCTGACCTGCACGGGCGCCTGCGCCCCCACCTACTCCAACTCGACCTCCACCCAGCCGGGTGAGCGCGACGCGCTGGTGCATCTGACGCACCCGGCAATCGTCGCCTTCAATGAACAGTTCGACGAGGGCTGGACCGTGACGATCGATGGGAGCGAGGCAACCGTGATACCTGTCGACGGCATATGGGCAGGCGTTGCCGTCCCCGCCGGCGAGCACCGGCTTGAGCTGCGCTACGACCCCTCATGGGTTGCACCATCGTTGGTGCTGATGATGCTGGCTTGGCTCGGCGTGGCAGCCCTGTGTTTCGGATCACGGTTGCGGCCGTTCGCTCGCCGGCGCTGCGCCGACACACTTTGATTCAGGAGCGAAGATAGGTTGTCGCACCGTGCCGACAGCGAGCAAAGCGCCCCACCCCACTGCCTGTCTCAGCGTGGTGATGCCTGCGTACAACGAAGAGGCCACCATCCTCGAGATTGTTGGGCAGGTCCTGGCTTCGCCGTACACAGCTGAGGTGCTCGTCGTCGACGATTGCTCTAGCGACCGCACGGCGGACCTTGTTCGTACCATCACCGACCCCCGCCTGCGCCTGCTCAGCCAGCTCACCAACCAGGGCAAGGGAGCTGCGCTACGACGCGGGTTCGCCGAGGCCAGCCAGCAGTTCGTGATCGTCCAGGACGCTGACCTGGAGTACAACCCCGGCGACTACGAGCAGATGATGGCCCCGCTGCTGCGCGGTGCTGCTGACGTCGTGTTCGGCAGCCGCTTCATGGGCGGCCACGGTCATCGGGTGCTGTACTACTGGCACTCCGTGGGCAACCGCTTCCTCACCACACTGTCCAACATGTTCACGAACATCAACCTCACCGACATGGAGACCTGTTACAAGGCGTTCCGTCTGGAAGTGCTGCAGTCCTTCGAACTGGAGGAAGACCGCTTCGGCGTCGAGCCGGAGATGACGGCCAAGGTCGCCCGCGGCGGCTGGCGCATCTACGAAGTTGGCATTGGCTACGACGGCCGAACCTACGCCGAAGGCAAAAAGATCGGTTGGCGCGACGGCATACGCGCTGTCTACTGCATCGTGTTGTACTCGGCGTGGGGCCCACGCCTGCACGTGCGCAGCGTCGAGCCCATTGTCACCTGGTTCACCAAAAAACGCGCCTGACCGAGGAACGCAGCGAGCGAAGCGACCGGCAGATTAGGACTAGATTCCAATCCGCTGTGCGAGGAGCTCGCGGTGGTAGGTGGGATCGCCGAAGAGCAGCTCGCTGCTCTTGGCCCGCTTGAAGTACAGGTGGGCCGGGTGCTCCCAGGTGAAGCCGATGCCACCGTGGATCTGAATGTTCTCGGCAGTGGCGTGGAAGTACGCCTCGCTGCAGTACGCCTTGGCCAACGACGCGACCGAGGGCAGCTCATCGTTCTGCTCGGCGGCGCACCACAGGCCGTAATAGGCGGCGCTTTTGGCGGACTCGACCTCCAACAGCATGTCGGCGCACTTGTGCTTGATGGCCTGGAAGGAGCCGATCGGGCGGCCGAATTGTACGCGCACCTTGGCGTACTCCACTGCCTGCTCAAGAACCTTCTGAGCACCACCGACCTGCTCGGCGGCAAGGCCGACAGCAGCAAGATCGAGCACGGTGCTGAGCACGGCCCAGCCTTCGCCCTCGGTGCCCAGCAGCGTTGCCGGCGTGTTGGCGAACTCGAGCTTGGCCTGCTTGCGCGTCTGGTCCATGGTGGACAGCGCAGTGCGAGTGAGACCGGCAGCATCGCCGGCAACCGTGAACAGCGAGACACCCTTGGCGGTGCGAGCAGCCACGATGACGAGGCTGGCGGTGTGGCCGTCGAGCACGAAGCTCTTCACGCCGTCGAGCGTCCAGCCGTCGCCGGAGGCGGTTGCCTCAGTAGTGATGCCGCTCTCGTCCCACTTGCCGCTGGGCTCCGTGAACGCCAGTGTGGCGATGGTCTCGCCGCTGGCGATGCCCGGCAGGTGTGCAGCCTTGGCTGCGTCGTCACCGCTGTGGAGCAGCGTGTTGGCGGCCAGCACGACGGTGCTGAAGAAGGGTGCGCACAGCAGGGCGCGACCCTGCTCTTCGAGCACAATGCCCAGCTCGACGAACGTGTAGCCGGAGCCACCGAACTCTTCGGGGATGGCGAGGCCCTGCAGACCCAGCTGCTCACCCATCTGGCCCCAGACTGCGGCGTCGTAGCCGGCGTCGGTTTCCATCTGCTCGCGAACGGCCGACTCGGGGCTTTTCGCCTCGAGGAACGCCCGCACGGTCTTGCGTAGTTCTTCTTGTTCTTCGGTGAAGGCAAAGTTCATGGCGTGATTCTGCGTTCTCGATGCCCAGCTGCGCTACTCGACGCGTGTACGCTGGTGTACACATGATTGGCATCCGTGAGTTCCGCGCCGACCTGGCGGCCGCAGTGCGGCGCGCCGGCAGCGGCCAGCGCGTTGTCATCTCCGTCGACGGTCGCGCCATCGCACAACTGGGGCCCATCGAAGCGGAGCAGGGCCAGACCGTGCTGGAAGACCTGTACGCCGCCGGCGCCGTCGTCGCTCCTCGCCGCACCGACGACCTGCGATTGGCGCCACCGGTGCCGGTGTGGAGCGGGGTCCGACTGGACCGCGCGCTGAAGGAGCTGCGCGGGTGAACGGCCTGCGCGGGTGAACGGCCTTCGCGGGTGAACGGCCTTCGCGGGTGACCGTCTTCTTCGACTCGAGCGCTGTGGTCGCTTTGCACGTGGAGAGCGCAGTTCGGCGCCACGCGCTCGACGCACTCGCGCCCGTCACGTGTGTCAGCGCGCTCGCGTTGACCGAGGCCCTGGCGCTCATCGGCAAGCTCACCGACGAGCCGGTGCTGCAGGCAGATCTCGAAGATGCGCTGCGGCTGCAATGGGATCGCTACGCCGTGATTCCCATGGACCAACGATGCCTCGATCGCGCCGCGCGATTATTGCGCGAACAGCCGCTCCGGCTGGCCGACGCGCTCCACCTCGCTGCCGCCGACCGGCTCCCTCGGCCGGTCACGTTCGTCACCTTCGACCCTGCGCAGATCCCGGTTGCACTGTCGCTCGGGTTCGACGTAGTCAGTAACTGAAGAGTGTGCAACCCGCCGAGGACCCACCGAACACTCCAAGCTCCGGCAAACTGCAGCAGCAACGAGGAACGGCGTCATTTCCCGAATGTTGGGCACGCGGGCACGGCCGGGCGACCGAGTGTGGTTCAGCCGCGAACCAGCAAACCCATCGTGGCGAAGTGACAGGCACCGGCCGCGACGGTGAACCCGTGCCAGATCTCGTGATAGCCGAATGTGCGCGGCCAGGGGTTCGGGCGTTCACGAACCAGGACCGGAATACCGATCGTATAGAGCAGCCCGCCCGCCAGCAGCAGCGACAGCTCGAGCGGGGTCATGTGACGCAGCAGCACCGGTGCCGCGACCACCAAGCTCCAGCCGAGAATCGGGTACAGCGAGTACTCCAGCATCCTGAACCGTTCGAACGCGAACTGCTTCAGCAGGACGCCAGCCCCAGCAAATGTCCACACTGCGCACAGCAATGGAATTCCCCACGCCGACGGCAAACCCAATAGGCATACCGGCGTGTAGCTGCCGGCGATCAGCACGAAGATCATCGAGTGATCCAGGCGCTGCATGATTGCCTGCGTGCGCTCGGTCCGGGCCAGCCGATGGTAGCCGGCCGACGTTCCGAACCCGAGCAGCAAGCTGGTGGCATAGATGGAGGCGGCCACTCGCGCCGAGGCATGGTCGGCGGCAAGGATCAGCATCAGTCCGCCAGGGATCGAGAGCGCGAAGGCGCCCACGTGAAACCAGCCACGCCACGTCGGTCGTGCGCTGGCCGGAGTGATCGAACTGGAACTCATCGGCAACTTCACGTTCGAAACCGGGTCAGCGGCCTGCGGCCAAGTCCATCGTCCAATAGATGACGCCGTTCGTGCCAGTGACTGCACCGATACCGATCGAGGTCATGGCCGGATTCAAGATGTTGGCGCGGTGGCCCTCGCTGCCCATCCATGCGCTGATCACGTTGGCGCAATCGCCTTGGCCGGCAGCGACGTTCTCCGCCCACGCACTCCAGGCGTAACCCTGTGCCTCGATGCGCTGGCCGGCATTCGAGTCATTCGACCCGGAGTGGGCCATCTTTTGCATGTTGGCTTGATAGGTGGAGTGGCCTTCGGCAGCGAGATTGATGGAACCCACAACGGTCACTGCGGCGAGGCCGGCGTTCGCGCGTGCAGCATTCACCATGTCGGTGCACTGATAGCTGATGTCGATCGGTGCGCTGACCGACGGCGGCGCGCACTTCTGAATCACGCCGCAGCCACCGAACAGCCCGAGGAAGAGAGTGAGGCCGTAAGCGCCGAGCGAACGGGGTGCATGCATTGGATGACTCCTTGTTGTTCCGGGCCCGCCGAATGTGGTGCCGAATGCAGCTCCCGTCACAACCGACACCGAACCGTAACACGACGCCGCCACAAACGCTGTGGATACCTCAAAGTCACTGTGTGACCAGGGCGTCATTCGAAGATCGGCGGCGGCTGGTAACCGCCCACGATCTCGCCGATCCACTCCCCGACCAGCAGTGCGGTGCGATCCTGGAGGAAGGGTGCGACAACCTGCATTCCCACTGGCAACCCGCCGGCCGTGCGTCCGACCGGTACCGACGTACTCGGCAGGTACACACTCCCGATGAGCGCCGGCCAGCCTTCTATTTCGACGTAATCACGTTCGCGACCGTTGACCGTGATGCGCCGGTTGCTCCACAAGCCCTCCTGCAGATGCGGGAACGCAGTCACAATCGTGACTGGGCACAGCAGCACATCGAAGTCTGTGAAGAACTCGGCCCAGGCTGCAGAAGCACGTGCTCGCTGACGGTCCATGACCAGCCACTTGTGGTGCGTCAAAGGCGCTCCGTCATCGCTCACCGATGTGGCAGCGCCAATCAGCCGAGCACCGTTACGCCACTCGGTGCGCACCTCGATCTCGGGCCGTGCCGCGCCGTCGACCACCGCACCGGCGCTCTCCACCGCTGCCGCAGCGGCGTGCAGGACCGTTGACAATTGACTGTCGATTTCCAGGTAATCGCGTTCGCGACCATTGATCGTGATGCGCCGATTGCTCCACAAGCCGTCCTGCAGATGCGGGAACGCCGTGACAATGGCGACTGGGCACAGCAGCACATCGAAGTCTGCGAAGAACTCGGCCCAG
>Ga0105046_10011100_pt1 | contig 14021 bp, 14 predicted proteins | sample MAT03_FD_78385 | JGI IMG/M metagenome (GOLD analysis project Ga0105046, IMG submission 78385) | Freshwater microbial communities from Lake Fryxell liftoff mats and glacier meltwater in Antarctica - MAT-03 (megahit assembly) | ecosystem: Environmental > Aquatic > Freshwater > Ice > Liftoff... | reverse complement strand
GGCCAACCTGCTGATCCACCCCGTCGTCGGCATGACCAAACCCGGCGACGTCGACCATTTCACCCGGGTGCGGTGTTACGAGGCCGTTCTGGACAAATACCCCGCCTCGACCACCCACATGTCGCTGTTGAACCTGGCGATGCGGATGGGCGGCCCGCGCGAGGCGCTGTGGCATGCGATCATCCGCAAGAACCACGGGCTGACCCATTTCATCGTCGGCCGCGACCATGCCGGCCCGGGCAAGAACAGCGCGGGTCAGGATTTCTATGATCCCTATGCCGCGCAAGTGATGGTGGCCGAACATCAGGCCGAGGTCGGGATCGAGATGGTCGATTTCAAACAGATGGTCTATGTGCAGGAAAAAGCGCAGTATTACCCGATAGACGAAGTCCCGGCGGGCGAAACCGTGCTGGATATTTCCGGCACCGAACTGCGGCGACGGCTGCGCGAGGGGCTGGAGATTCCGGACTGGTTCAGCTTTCCCAATGTGGTGCAGGAACTGCGCCGCACCTCGCCCCCGCGCGACAAACAGGGCTTTACCGTGTTCTTCACCGGGTTTTCCGGTTCCGGCAAATCCACCATCGCCAATGCGCTGATGGTGAAACTGATGGAGATGGGCGGCCGGCCGGTCACCCTGCTGGATGGTGACGTGGTGCGCAAGCATCTGTCATCGGAACTGGGGTTCAGCAAGGAACACCGCGACATCAACATCAAGCGGATCGGCTATGTCGCGTCCGAGATCACCAAGAACGGCGGCATCGCGATCTGTGCCCCCATCGCCCCCTATGCCGCCACCCGCCGCGACGTGCGCGAGATGGTCGAAGCGTTCGGTGCGTTCATCGAGGTGCATGTGGCCACCAGCATCGCCGAATGCGAACGCCGCGACCGCAAGGGGCTGTACAAACTGGCCCGCGAAGGCAAGATCAAGGAATTCACCGGCATTTCAGACCCCTACGACGTGCCCGAAAAGCCGGAATTGCGCCTCGAGACCGAGAAAGTGGACGTGGACAACTGTGCCCATCAGGTGTTGCTGAAACTGGAAAACATGGGCTTGATCCGGGCCTGATCGGGGCGTGATCGGGGCCTGATCCCGGGCCGCATCCGGCGGCTGTTGACGGAAAGGCAAGCTTTGCCTGCGACCATTGCGCACCGACAAAGGGGCGCGCAATGGCTGATCTGAAATCCTGGGCCTGGATGGGCAACGGTACCTGGCCGGACTTTTCGCCAAGGAACCCGGACAATATCGGCAGCAACGGCAACGGGCTGGGGATAAAGCCCGATGCCCGCGACATCGTCTGGAGCGATGGCAACGACGACAATGTGATCTCGGACAACGATGCCGACCGGATGGATGGCATCCGCGCCGAGCCGACGATGCTGCACAGCGACGTGAAGGCCGCTTACGACAGGGCTGCGATCTATGAAGCCCGGGCGGCCCAGGCGGCTGTGTCAATCGAACCCACCAGCGAAGCCAGCGCATCCGAGAAATCCGGCGATTGGTCAGGCGCCGGCAAGGACCGGGTGATCGTGGATGGCGAGGCAAGGACGGTTCACGAGTTCGGGGTCTACAACGAATCGACGATTGTGCTGGACGGCAAGGAAATGGTGGTCCCGGTATCCGTCTGGGTGTTTACCGACGGCACCTACATGCTGCGGATCAACGATGCCGACATTCCCAAGGGCATGGATCACGTTGACGTGCAAAAGATCGCACTGGGCATCTGGGACAAGACGGAACATGACGGCAGCAGCATCGAAAACCATGATGGCGCCTTTGTCTGCTTTGCGGCCGATACGCTGATCCTCGCGCAGGGCGGTCTGGTGGCGGTGCAGGATCTGCGCCCGGGCGACCGGGTGATGACCGCCGATCACGGATTTCAGCCGCTGCGCTGGGTCGGTCAGGCTTCGGTCAGCGGGCAGGGCCGGGGCGCGCCGGTGGTGATTGCTGCCGGGGCGCTGGGCAATACACGCGATCTGTACGTGTCGCGCCAACACCGCATGGTTCTAAGCGGATGGCGGGCCGAACTGATGTTCGGCACGGCCGAGGTTCTGGTTCCCGCCCTGCATCTGGTGAATGACAGCACGGTCCGCATCGTGCCCTGCGACCGCATCACCTATGTCCATCTGCTGTTCGACCAGCACGAGATCATCTTTGCGGAGGGTATCGCTTCGGAAAGCTTTCATCCCGGTGCTGTTGGCCTGTCGCTACTGGACCAGGCGACACGAGAGGAGGTGCTGCAGCTGTTCCCCCACCTGCGCAAGGATGCCTTCGCCTTCGGCCCGGCCGCTCGGCCCGCGCTCATTGGCCGACAGGCTGCGCTGATGGCGCAGCAGATTCGGTAACGGGCAACGCCTCGCCCAGAGATGGGGCGAGGCCCCGGGTGACCGAATGGTGCCTCAATGCACCGTCATCGGCACCTTGTCATGCTGGCGCGCCAGCACAAAGGCCATGTGCCGGTCCGATACCAGCGCCAGTTGGGTGCCCTCGGCGTCATGCACCGCAAACAGCGTTGTCAGCGCGCCTGCCTTCTCCTGCACCTCGGCCGGCAGGGATGCCACGGCCACCGCCTTGACATAGACCACATCGGTACCCAGGGCGCTCAGGTCGATCTTGGTATTCATAACGCGCTTCCTTTCTTGATCCGTATCGTCTGCACGACTGCATCGGGCATGGCACGTGACAGGTCCACATGCAGCAGACCGTTCTCCATGATCGCCTCGCCCACATCGACGCCGTCGGCCAGCACGAAACTACGCTGAAACTGGCGCGCGGCAATGCCGCGATGCAGGAAAACCCGGCCTTCGTTGTCATCGGTCTGGCGACCACGGATCACAAGGCTGCGATCCTCGACCGTGATCGACAGATCGGACTCGGTAAACCCGGCCAGCGCCAGGGTGATCCGGTACGACCGTTCCGACGTCTGTTCGATGTTGTACGGAGGATAGCCGTCATTGCCCGATTTGGCCGTCCGTTCGACCAGTCGTTCCAGTTGTTCAAAGCCCAGCAGAAACGGGTGGGCCCCCAGCATCAGCTTTGTCATCACGCCACGTCCTTTGCCAAGCGACAGTGCGGGGCGGCCCCGCATCGGCGGCAGCAGTCCCTGTCGAAATATGGGCCGCGCAGGGCGTTCTCGCAAGGGGAAGGGCTTTGCGGATCGCGCACAAGCGGCTATGTTTCGACAGCCAAGACACAGAGTCGCATGGCATTGGGGCGTTATTCAGGCGGTCGTGATGAACATTTCGGCGCATATCCCGGCAGAGATGGATCAGATCGACGTCCTGAAGGTCAAGGTCGAGGTGCTGCGGCGCGAGCATCGTGACCTGGACGAGGCGATTCACGCCCTGCAGGAACGCGGTTCGGCCGACATGCTGACCGTGCGCCGTCTGAAAAAGCAGAAGCTGGCGCTGAAAGACCAGATCCAGCAGTTGCAGGACCGCATCCTGCCCGACATCATCGCCTGAGGCCAGTTTGTCGGCAGCCCTTTCGGCCCGCCGCCCGCCGCGCTAAGCGACGTTCGCGGGCAGCGAGGGCAGGGCATGAGCGTACTTCTGGGCATCGACACCGGCGGCACCTATACCGATGCGGTGATTCTGGACGCATCAGAATCCCGGGTGATCGCTTGGGCCAAGGCGCTGACGACCCGGCCCGATCTGGCCGGCGGCGTCGGGGCCGCGATGGATGCGGTGCTGGCGCAGGTGTCGGCCGCCGATGTCGCGATGGTGTCGCTGTCCACCACGCTGGCCACCAATGCCCTGGTCGAAGGGCAGGGCGGGCGCGTCGCGCTGGTGTTCATCGGCTTTGAGGCGGCAGAACTGACGCGCGACGGGTTGACCGAGGCGCTGCGCGGCGATCCGGTAATCACCCTGACCGGCGGGCACAGCCATGCCGGCGCGGAAATCGCGCCGCTGGACCTGACCGCGCTGGGCTCGGCCCTGGCTGCCCTGCCGCCCGGCCTGACCGGCGTGGCGGTCGCCGCCCGCTTTGCCACCCGCAATCCGGGCCATGAACTGGCCGCAGCCGCGCTGATCCGCGCTGCGACCGGACTGCCCGTGACCTGTTCGCACGAACTGTCGTCGGCCCTTGGCGGGCCGAAACGGGCGCTGACGGCGGTGCTGAACGCCCGCCTGATCGGGCTGATCGCCCGGCTGATCGACGCCGTGCAGGCGCATATGGCGCTGCGCGGCATCACCGCGCGGCTGATGGTGGTGCGTGGCGATGGCGCGCTGATCGGGGCGGCGCTGGCCCGCGAAAAGCCGATCGAAACCATCCTGTCCGGTCCCGCCGCCAGCATCGCGGGCGCAGGCTGGCTGACGGGCGAGCGCGATGCCCTGGTCAGCGATATCGGCGGCACCACCACCGACATCTGCCTTTTGCGCGATGGTCGCCCGCAGATCGACCCGCAAGGCGCGCGCGTCGGCCCCTATCGCACGATGGTCGAGGCGGTGGCCATGCGCACATGGGGCCTGGGCGGCGACAGCGAGGTGCATCTGGTCGAGGGGCTGGAAGGCGGGTTGCGCCTGGGCCCGCGCCGCCTGATGCCGGTGGCGCTGCTCGCCCGCGACCAAGGCGCGATGGTCCACCGGGCGCTGGACGCCGCATTGGCCGCCGAAGCGCCGCCCGAAGGCGCGGGCCGCTTTGTCCTGCCGCTTTGGTCCGAAATGCCCTGCGGTCTGGACCCGCGCGAAGGCGCAGTGGCCGCGCGCCTGTCTGACGGCCCGCTGCCCTTGGGCGATGTGGTCCGGTCCCGCGTCGAAGGCCCGGCATTGCAGCGGCTGGTTGGGCGCGGGCTGGCGATGGTGGCGGGGGTCACGCCGTCGGACGCCGCGCATGTGCTGGGGCTAAGCGATGCGTGGGACCGGTCGGCGGCGGACAAGGCGCTGGCCCTGTTCGCGCGCAAGCGCAACGGACGGGGCGACCGCATCGCGCCGGATGCCGCCACGATGGCCCGCGCCATCGTCGAACAGGTGACGGCGCAGACGGTGGATTGTCTGCTCGAGGCTGCTTTCGCCGAGGATGGCCGCGCAATGGGCGACCCCGCCACACTGGCCCGCCATCCCCTGACCCGTGCCGGGTTGGACGGCCATCGCGGCGTGGTGGTGCCCACGCTGACGCTGGGGGTGCCGGTGGTGGGGCTGGGAGCATCCGCCCCCACCTATTATGGCGCGGTGGGCCGCCGTCTGGGCACAAGGATGGTGCTGCCCGCGCATGCGGGCGTGGCCAATGCCATCGGCGCAGTGGTGGGCCAGGTGGCGATGGTTGCCACCGGCACTGTCACCAGCCCGGGCCCCGGGGCCTATGTCGCGCATCTGCCCACCGGCCCGCAACGCCTGACCGACCGCGATGCCGCCCTGACCCTGCTGCGCGACGCGCTGACCGCCGACGCCACCATCCGCGCCCGTGCTGCCGGGGTCGAGGACATCCGCCTGACCGTGGCGCAGGATGTGACCGAGGTGGCAGTGGCAGGCAGCGCGATGTTCATCGAGGCCCGCCTGCGCATCACCGCCCAAGGACGCCCAAGGATCGCATGAGAGCGGCCTTGGCCAGGGTGGCCGTCTGAGGCTGTGTGTGGCTGTCTGTTGTTGTCTGGTTGCTGCATGTTGCTGTCTGTTCCTGTCCGCTGCCGTCTGTTCCTGTCTGTTCCTGTCTGTTCCTGTCTGTTCCTGTCTGTTCCTGTCTGTGGCTGTCTGTGGCCGGCTGTGGCTGTCTGTGGTCGGCTGTGGCCCGCTGCGGCTCTGTTGCACGAATGGGGTGACGATCGGGGGTCCGCCAACCCCGGACGGACCTATCCTGCCGCTTGCCTGACGGGAATGCCGCGCGCGGCAAAGCCGTTCAGGTCCGAGCGGGTGAACGCCACTGGTCCGACAGAGTCCGCGAATGACACGAACTTGGAATTCAGCCACCTGACGGTCGACGTCCCGCGTCACGAGGCGCTGGCCCGGCAGTTTCACCGAAGTCGCATCATGGTGTCGACGCGGCTTTGGCGGTGGCAGCGTTCGGGCCCGCGCCCGTACCGATGGTGCCCCGGCCTTTCACCATCGTCGCCAGAGCGCACGGCCGCGGTATGCAGTCTGGTGCAAACCGTCGCGGCCGGCCCGGTGAGTGTCATCGCTCTGGCCCCACCAACCTGTCTGCCGTCGAAAGCGTGTCGCCTTGTCGGCGGTGTCCAGCGCAATTGGGACCAGGTCAGGTCGCATCCCGGTTGGTGCTGGAGCCATCAGAAGTCCTTGCGTGGCCCGGGGTTGGCCCGTTGCCGATGTGAGCCGTCCTCCCCTGGCACAACGCCGGCAGGCCGATGACGCTGCTTGGTGCGTCACCATGCCGGCCTGTCAGGTCTGCGCCATCATGGAACCGTCAGGGACGCGGACAGATGCCCGCCGCTGGCAGTGACGGCCATTGTCCAGGGGTGGAATGAGACTGGCCAATACCGGCCGATTGGACTATGCGGCGCTTGCCTGTCAGATGAGGTTGGGATGAGCCACGATACCCGCGCCGGTTTCGTCGCCCTGATCGGAGAGCCGAACGCAGGCAAATCCACCCTGCTGAACCGGATGGTCGGGGCCGAGGTCTGCATCGTGACCCACAAGGTGCAGACGACCCGCGCCCGGATCCGGGGCGTGGCGATGGCCGATCATGGGGCGGGGCAATCCCAGATCGTGTTTGTCGATACCCCCGGCCTGTTCCGCCCGCGCCGTCGGCTGGACCGCGCGATGGTGGCCGCCGCCTGGGGCGGGGCGGCGGATGCCGATGTCGTAGTCCTGCTGATCGAGGCGCAACGCGGCCTGACCGACGGGGTGCAGGCGATCATCGATTCACTGCGCGACCGGATCGGCCCCCGGCCCGTGGCACTGGCGATCAACAAGATCGACCGGACCAAGGCCGAAAACCTGCTGGCCCTGTCCCGGGCGATGAACGACGCCTTCCCCTTTGTGCAGACCTTCATGATTTCCGCCGACAAGGGCTATGGCTGCGACGACCTGAAATCATGGCTGGCCGGCCAGGTGCCGCCCGGCCCCTGGCTTTACCCCGAGGATCAGATCGCCGACCTGCCGATGCGCATGATCGCGGCCGAGATGACGCGCGAAAAGCTGACCCTGCGGCTGCATCAGGAACTGCCCTATGAACTGACGGTCGAGACCGAGGTCTGGGAAGAACGCCCCGATGGCTCGGCGTGGATCGAGCAGATCGTCTATGTCGCGCGCGACGGCCACAAGGGCATCGTGCTGGGCAAGGGCGGGGCCACGGCCAAGGCGGTCAGCCAGGCCGCGCGCCTGGAACTGGAAGAATTCATGGGCCGCAAGGCGCATCTGTTCTTGACGATCAAGGTCCGGCCGAACTGGCTGGACGAGGCGGAACGCTATACCGAAATGGGCCTGGATTTCCGCGACGGCAAGGAATGACCAGGCCATGATCCGCCTGACGGCCGGCCTGTGGGTGTCGGCCTATCTGGCGCGGCTGCGGATGGCGGCGATCCCGGCCTATGTGGTGGCGCGCGGCGATGCCACGGCGGGGGCGGTAGTAGTCAAGCTGAACCGGCTGGATGGGGCGGCGCAGGCCTGGCAACGGGTGTCGGACCTGTCGGGCGAGCGGCGCTGGGCGGTGATGGCCGAAGGGGCCGAGGCCGCCGTGGACGCCACCCTGGCCCGCGCCCGTGCCCGCGACCCCGACCTGTGGCTGATCGAGGTCGAGGACCGCGATGGGCGCCACCTGCTGGACCAGCCCGGGCTGGACTAGCCCCGCGCCGCCCGCTAGGTGACGGCATTCCTTGCCGGAGCCACCCGATGCCAGCGCCGTTCGATGCCGTGATCTTTGACCTGGACGGCACGCTGATCGACACTGAATCGCTGTGCAATCAGGCCGGGGTCGATGCCTGCACTGCGCTGGGCCTGCCCGTCGATCTGGCGTTTTTCGAGGGGCTGGCCGGGATCGACGATGTGAACCGGGTGCGCCTGATCTCGGCCCATATCGGCGCGGACCTGTCACAGGCGGCCTTCCTTGCGACCTGGGACCGGTTGTGCCGGGTCCGCTTTGCCGCAGGCATCCCGCTGAAATCCGGCGCGGTGGCGCTGCTGGAACGGTTGCAGTCGGCAGGGTTGCCGCTGGCGCTGGCCACCTCCAGCCGCCGCGACATGGCGCATGACAAGCTGGTCCATGCCGGGCTGGCGCGGTTCTTTCCGGTCGTCATCACCTTTGACGACGTGAGCCTGCCCAAGCCCGCGCCCGCCCCCTATCTGCTGGCCGCGTCCCGCCTGAACGCCGCCCCCGCCCGCTGTGTGGTGTTTGAGGACAGCGAAACCGGCGCCCGCGCCGCCTGGGATGCCGGGATGACGGTGGTGCAAGTGCCCGACCTGCACCCGGCCACGGGCGATTTCGCGCATCATGTGGCCGGATCGCTGTTTCAGGGCGCGGCGGCGGTCGGCCTGCCTTGAAAACGGACCGGGACAATTCAAACTAAACCCACCAGTCCAGTTTGACCCTCGGGAGCCTTCAAATGTCGCATCGTACCATTCTGTTGACCGGGATCACCGGGTTCATCGCCAAGCGGATTGCGCTGGACCTGCTGCTGGCCGGGTTTGCCGTGCGCGGCTCGGTTCGCGCAGACAAAGGCCGGGCGGACAAGGGCCGGGCCGAGGTGCGGGCGGCGCTGGCACCCCATCTGCCCGATGCCGCGCTGGCAGAGCGGCTGGATTTCGTCACCCTTGATCTGACCTCGGATCAGGGTTGGGACAAGGCGATGGTGGGGGTCGATGCGGTGATCCACACCGCCTCGCCGTTCCCGCTGGCCCAGCCGCGCGATGCGCAGGCGTTGATCCGCCCTGCGGTGGACGGCGCGTTGCGCGCCCTGCGGGCGGCGGATGCGGCGGGGGTGGCGCGGGTGATCCTGACCTCGTCTACCGAGGCGATCATGCATGGCCCGCCCGGGATCAGGACCGAGGCGGACTGGAGCGACCTGACCGCCCCGACCGTCAGTTTCTATACGCAGTCCAAAACCTTGGCCGAGCGTGCGGCCTGGGATTATGTCCGCGACCATCCTGGCATCGCCTTGACGGCGATCAACCCGGGCCTGGTGCTGGGCCGTCCGGTCGATGCAGAGTTTGGCAGTTCGATCTCGGTCGTGCAGCGGATCATGGCGGGCCGTGACCCGATGCTGCCCGATTTGATGCTGCCGGTGGTGGATGTGGCCGATGTCAGCCGGATGCATATCGCCGCACTTGACCTGCGCCAAACCGTCGGCAAGCGGTATCTGTGCGCAGACCGTTTCATGACGATGCCGCACATGGCACAGGTGCTGCGGGCGGCATACCCTCAACGCCGGATTGCCCGCTGGATTGCGCCCAGGCTGGCGTTGCGCGCGCTGGCCCTGTTCGACCCCGAAATCCGGCTGGTCCTGCCCTGGATCGGCTGGCAGGGCGGGCTGGACAACAGCGCCGCGCGGCGCGACTTTGACATGACATTCATCCCGGCCCAGGACGCGCTGCTGGCCGCTGCCGCCTTTGTCGCCGCGCAACCGGTGACAGCACGGGCCGGGCGCTGAACGGCAAGGCCGGTCCGATCCGCAGTCGGGTAAAAGAAATCTGCGGCCGATGTCGATTGCGTTCCCGTCTGTTCGTCATGGTATTGAAGGCAGCACAAATGCCCGTCCTTCGCCCCTGATGGAGAGACCAGACATGCAGTACATGCTTTTGTTGCACAGCGACCCGACCGGCTGGGTCGGGATGACCGAGGCGGCGCGGGCTGAATCGATGCAGACCTATGTCGCCTATACCCAGGCGCTGCGCGCGGCAGGCGCGCTGGTCAAGGGCGACCAGTTGCACCCCGCCCATACCGCGACCACCGTCACCATGACCGGTGGCACCCGGCGGGTGCAGGATGGCCCCTTTGCCGCGACCAAGGAACAGTTGGGCGGCTACTACATCATCGAGGCACCCGATCTGGATGCGGCGCTGGACTGGGCGGCCAAATGTCCCGGGGCCCATCACGGCACCATCGAAGTGCGGCCCATCGTCCAGATGCCATGATCCCAGCCGGGCCGACCGGCGCTGCCCGCGCGGCCGAAACGGTGGCGCGGGCGGCCTATGGGCGGCTGGTGGCGATCCTGGCCGCCCGCAATGGCGACATTGCGGCGGCCGAGGATGCGCTGGCGGATGCGTTTGCCGCCGCGCTGGCGACCTGGCCCGCGCAAGGCGTGCCCCAGCGCCCCGAGGCCTGGCTGATCACCGCCGCCCGCCACCGTCTGATCGACGCGGGGCGGCGGCAGGGACGCGCGCCGGTGACCACCCTTGCCGACCTGCCCGAGGTTGCGGCCATGCAGACCGATCCCGATGCGATCCCCGATGCCCGGCTGCGCCTGCTGTTCACCTGCGCGCATCCGGCGATCGACGCCAGCATCCGCACCCCCCTGATGCTGCAAACCGTGCTGGGACTGGAGGCAGGCGTGATCGCCCGCGCGTTTCACCTGCCCGCCGCCGCGATGGCGCAGCGGCTGGTGCGCGCCAAGCACAAGATCCGCGATGCCGGGATCGGCTTTGCGCTGCCCGACCGGGGCGAGATGCCCGCCCGCCTGCCCGCCGTGCTGGAAGCGGTCTATGGCGCCTATGCGACCGCCTGGCTGGCCCCCGATGGCGGCGATCTGTCGCAAGAGGCGCTGTTTCTGGCCGACCTTCTGGCCAATTTGCTGCCCGACGATGCCGAGGCTTTGGGCCTGGCCGCGCTGATCGGCCTGTCGCTGTCGCGCCGTGCGGCGCGGCTTGACGCCGGCGGGGCGCTGGTGGCCTTGGCCGCGCAGGACACCGCGCTGTGGAACGGGCCGATGATCGGCGCGGCGCGGCATTATCTGGCGCGGGCGCAGGCGCTGGGTGCGCCGGGGCGGTTCCAGATCGAGGCGGCGATCGAGGATGCCCATGTGACGCGGCGCGATACCGGCCAGACCGACTGGCCCGCAATCGCCATCCTGACCGGCTGGCTGGCGCAGCACTGGCCCAGTCTGGGCGCATTGGTGCAGCACGCCGCCGCGCTGGCCGAGGTGGACGGCCCTGCCGCAGGCCTGGCCGCGCTGGACGCACTGCCGCCCGAGGCGCTGGATTTTCAGCCCGCGCTGGCCACGCGGGCGCATCTGCTGGAACGTCTGGGCCAGATCAACGCCGCCCGCGCCAGCTTTGCCCGCGCGCTGGCCGTTACGGCACCCGGGCCGCTGGCGCTGTACCTGGCCGCGCGACAGGCCGCGCTGCGCGACGGCTGAACCGCTGGCAACCCACGTTCCTGCCGGTTGTCTCATCCGGCAAGGGGGAGAGTGTTGCATGGGTCATCGCGGTGTCTGGTTGGCGATTGAGCGGTGGAATGACGGCAGGGCGGGCCCGGCCTGCATCCCTGCGTTGCGCATGATCATCCCAAGCGGTCAGGGTTGCACGCCCGGACAACGCGGGCGGTATTGGCGCGTCAGGCCGGTTGATCCGGTTTGCTTGTGACACGACCCAAGTGGGCGGGGCCAAAGGCCTTTTGCCCGTTGGGCACCACGGGCAGCGCGCGCGGGTGGGCCGGCGCTGACCCTCGGCTTGCCTGACTGGTGCAGATCGAACGCAACCCGCTGCCGATCGCGGCAAGGCAGCAAGGCCGGGTGGATCCGGCTGTTGCCATTCGGGCCATGTTGCCGGCGTCGCCTGCGCCCGCAGCCACCGCAGGCGGCATTGCCCCTATACCCCGGCCGCGACGATGGCCTGCGCCACGACCGGCACCGTCGCCGCGTTCAGCCCGGCGATGTTCATCCGGCTGTCGCTGACCATGTAGATGCCGTACGCGGCCCGCATCTGTTCGACCTGGGCCGGGGTCGCGCCGATCTGGCTGAACATGCCGCGATGCCCGGCGATGAACCCGAAACGGTCGGTATTGGTCAGCCGCTGCAACTCGGCCGCCAGCGCGGCGCGCAGGCCCAGCATGGTCAGGCGCACCTCCTCAAGCTCGGCCTGCCAGGTCGCGCGCAGGGCGGGGTCGGTCAGGATCGTGGTGACGATCCGCGCGCCATGATCGGGCGGAAACGAATAGTTCTGCCGGTTCAGAAAGTTCAGGTTGCCCTGCACGACGCCGCGCCTGCCAGCATCGCCCAACGCCATCAGCAGGCCCGTGCGTTCGCGGTAAATGCCGAAATTCTTGGAACAGGACACCGCGATCACGCATTCGCCAAAGGCCGCCGCAATCTTGCGCGTGGCGGCGGCGTCGGCGTCCAGCCCGTCGCCAAAGCCCTGATAGGCGATATCGACCAGTGGCACCGCCCCACGCGCCAGCAGCAGGGCGATGACGGCATCCCATTGTAACAGGGTCGGGTTCGCCCCGGTCGGGTTGTGGCAGCAACCGTGCAGCAGCACCACATCGCCGGGCGCGACCGATGCCAGATCGGCCAGCATTCCGTCTGCGTCAACTCCGCGCGTGACGGGGTCGAAATAGCGGTACTCGGCCGTGGGGATGCCCAGATAGCGGATGATCGAGGGATGGTTGGGCCAGGTCGGGTGCGACAGCCAGACCCGGGCCGCCGGATTGGCCAGCCGCACCAGTTCCAGCGCCTGCCGGATTGCCCCGGTACCACCGGGCGTGGCCACGGCCGCCACCCGGTCGCCCGGCACGGCGTCACCCAGCACCAGTGCGCCCAGCGCATCGGCAAAGGCCGGATCACCTGCCAGGCCGGTATAGGTCTTGGTGGTCTGGGTGTCCCAGATCCGCCGCTCGGCCTGCTTGACGGCGGCCATGACCGGGGTCAGGCCGGTCGGGTCCTTGTACACACCGACGCCCAGGTCGATCTTGTCGTGGCGCGGATCGTCGCGGAATGCGGCGATCAGGGCCAGAATCTTGTCGGCGGGCTGGTCTTGCAGGGATTCAAGCACGGCTGGGTCCTGTGGCCATGGGAAGATCGTCATAGGCACCCCATTCGGCCCAGGACCCGTCATACAGCGCGTGATCCGTCTTGCCGATCCGCTCCAGCGCCAGCGACACGATGGCGGCGCTGATGCCGCTGCCGCAAGTGGTGATGGCGGGTTTGCGCAGGTCGATCCCGGCGGCATCGAACACGGCGCGCAGGGCGGCAGGGGGTTTCAGGGTTCCATCCGGGGCCACAAGCTCGGCGAACGGCAGATTATGCGCGCCGGGGATATGGCCGCTGCGCAGGCCGGGCCGGGGTTCGGCCGCCTCGCCCCGGAACCGCGCCGCGCCGCGCGCGTCGATGATCGCATGCGTATCCAGTTTGGCCGCCCGCGCCACTTCGGTCACGTCGCGCACCAGATGCGGCTGAAGGCTGGCGGTCAGGTGGCGGTCGCGGATTTGGGGCGGGGCATCGGTCACAGGCCGTCCTTCGGCCCGCCATTTCGGCAAGCCGCCATCCAGCACCGCCACGTCCCGCTTGCCCATCAGACGAAAGGTCCACCAGACGCGGGCGGCAGAAAACAGGCCGAGCGAGTCATAGATCACCACCTGATGCCCGTCGCCGACACCCAGCGCGCGCATCCGGCTGATGAACTTTTCCGCAGGCGGGGCCATGTGCGGCAGGGCCGAGCGGTGGTCGGCCACATCGTCGATGTCAAAGAACCGCGCGCCGGGGATATGTGTCGCCGCATGTTCAGCCCGCGCATCGCGCCCGGATCCCGGCATGTGCCAGGACGCATCCAGCAGGCGCAGGTCGGGGTCGCGCAACCGCGCCTCCACCCAGGCGGTCGAGACGAGCAGGCGCGGGTCGTCCGGTGCGGCCAAGTGCGGGACTCCTTTTGTTCGCTTTGCGGGCGGGCGCAGGGTTGCCTCTCAGGCCGATTGCCTAATCCTGCCGCCGGGTGCTGGCAAGGCACCGGGCACCGCGCGCGCCGGGGCGCGATGCAAAAAAGGGGCGCGCCGGGGCGCGATGCCATGAGGGGGGCGGGCCGGGGCGCGATGCAAAGTGGGGGCGCGCGCCGAGGCGCGATGCAAACAGGGGGCGCGCCGGGGCGCGATGCAAACAGGGGGCGCGACGCACCGTCGTGCGCCCCCCCCCTTTCTTGTCCGTCACCTC
>Ga0105046_10011099_pt1 | contig 14021 bp, 10 predicted proteins | sample MAT03_FD_78385 | JGI IMG/M metagenome (GOLD analysis project Ga0105046, IMG submission 78385) | Freshwater microbial communities from Lake Fryxell liftoff mats and glacier meltwater in Antarctica - MAT-03 (megahit assembly) | ecosystem: Environmental > Aquatic > Freshwater > Ice > Liftoff... | reverse complement strand
CCCCTAAACCCCCTAAACCATTAAGTAATGAAACGCACATAAAAAAGATGGCTGTATTCAGGTCAATTTGGGAAGATATAACGCATTCATTTCGCGTTGGAAGTATGGTAACCCGTTTGGTTATCATCAATTTTGCTGTGTTTGCTTTGGTGAATATCGTGTATTTTATCCTGTGGCTGGTGTTGAAAACCGACACCGCCGAGGCATCTACCCGATTTCAGGAAGGTCTGCAATACCTGTGTATGCCAAGCGATTGGCGCACCTTGTTATGGCATCTCTGGACGCCCTTCACGAGTATGTTTTTGCACGAAGGGTTTTGGCATTTTTTGAGCAACATCGTGGTATTGTACCTGTTCGGCACCATTGTCAGCGATCTGATCGGCAACCGGCGGATCTTTCCGGTTTACCTGCTGGGCGGATTGGTGGGCAATATCCTGTTTTTTATTTCCGCACAATTTTTGCCCTACGTCGGCTCTTATGCACTGGGGGCTTCCGGCGCAATCATGGCGCTGGCCGGCGCTGCATTGATCCTGGCCCCCGAATACCGCGTCATGCTAATGCTACTCGGCGAGGTTAAACTAAAATACATCGTGCTCGTTCTGGTGCTGCTCGATCTGGTTGGCATCGCCAGTCAGAGTAATTCCGGTGGCCATGCGGCCCACCTCGGCGGTTTTGCGATGGGTTGCCTGTTCGTCTATCAATTACGCGACGGCAGAGACCTTGCAGAGCCGGTTAACCGTACGCTCGACCTCATTCTGGGTTGGTTCTCCTTCCGGCCACAACAAAATGGCCTACCCAAACGAAAAACACAACCATCCATGAAAGCAACGTTCGGCAAAACAAAAGGCAACAACGTGAGCGACAATGTCGACATGAGTTTTCAGGAAAAGCTGGACTCCATTTTAGATAAAATAAAAGAAAAGGGCTACGAAAACCTGACGCAGGAGGAGAAGGATTTTTTGTACAACGCGTCGAAGAAGTAGCCGTGGGCCTTGGTAGTTGCTGCCCACCGCAACTGCCAACTGCTACTGCCTACCAGTTACTGCCCACCGCCACTGCCAACTGCCATGCGCCACATCCTCAAACATGCCGTACGAATCCTGAGTGCGGTAGTCGTGCTGCTGACCCTGACCGCATATGTCTGTCCGTACATCAACCCAGCCGACTTTCGATGGATCGCTTTTATAGGCACGGCTTTCCCCTGGTTGTTGCTGGCCAATGTGCTGTTGCTGGCTTTGTGGGCCTGGCGACTCAATCGTTTCGCGCTGTACCACCTGGGCGTGATCATCTTCGGCTGGCAACACGTTACCGGCTTTATAGGCTTCAATTTTGGAAAAGAAACCGTGCCTGAAAGCGCCATTACCGTGGCTACCCACAACCTGGGCGGCATGTTTTTGGGCAAAAAAGTAACCGACGCCCTGCGCGAAAAAATGACCACCGCCTACGCCGGGCATTTGCAGGAAAACGGTTTTCCCGATATTCTGTGTACCCAGGAAACCAGCGGCAAATTCTACCGCCTGCTGGCTCAAAAAATGGGCTACGAACACACATTCAACCTCAAAAAAGGAACGGTTATCCTCAGCCGCTACCCAATGGAGGCCGGTGGGGATATTCCATTTGGTAAAACGTCCAATTCTTCGATCTGGGTAGACATCCGCATCGGCAAACGGCTGCTGCGCGTCTATAACCTTCATTTACAATCGAATAGCGTTACGAGTACGACGGAAAAAGTCATCGATGAAGGCGAATTGGACGAAGGCGAGACCTGGAATACCATCGGGAAAGTGCTTGGAAAAGTGGGCAACGCCACCAGTTTACGCGCCGAGCAGGCCCTGTTGCTGCGCGAACACATTGCAGCCTGCAAGTACCCGGTCATCGTGTGCGGCGACTTTAATGACACCCCCAATTCTTTCGTGTACGCGACCTTGTCTGAAGGCCTGACCGATACATTCCGCGAAAAAGGCGGGGGTTTGGGCACTACATTCGGCGGTGCGCTCCCCTTCCTGCGCATCGATTATGTGTTGATCGACCCTGCCCTGACAAACTATTCCTGCAGGACCGTAAGGAGCGATTTTTCGGATCATTATCCCGTATTCGTAGCCCTTGGGTGGTGATTTGCCCGCATTTTACAGACAAAATGCAGCATTTATAGAACTACATGTACTTTCGTGCTTTAACATCAAATTTTTCGGAAAACAACCACATCAGCATCAATGAACCCGATCCAACAACTCATAGCCCAGGCCCGCCTTAAAGATGCGCTGGATGCCTTATATACGGCTGTTCCGCAACACGCTCAATTCGAGGTGCTTCAACTACAGGAAAAATTTACCTCTCTGGAACGCGCGGTACGGATTGGTACGATCAGTTTTTCGGAAGCCGGCACAGAGCGGGCCAAAATCACGAAAGCGGCGCTGGATCTTTCTATTGAAATACCCGCGAATCGCAGCGCCGGATTCGATGGACCGGCGCCCCAGGCTCGAAATCCCAAACCTCCGGCCGAACGCGATACGCCCGCAAGGCCCGACGACGGTTTCGAAACCTTTAATCCGGATTCGTCGGAGAAAACAAAAATCCTCTTTATTGCCGCCAACCCGACTGACGCCTCGCGGCTGGAAACAGACCGGGAACACCGTTTGCTCAAACAGCAGTTGCAACTCGGCAGCGCGCGCGACCGGTTTGAGTTTTTACCTCCTGAATTTGCGGTAACCATTACCGAATTGATGCGCGCTATGAACGGCAAACCAAATATCGTTCATTTCTCCGGGCATGGCGGCGCCGAAGGAATTTACCTGACCACCGAAAATAACCTGCGGCAATTGATGGGCAACGAGGCCATCAAACGATTGTTTAAATTTAGCAAAGGAATTACGCGCATTGTATTGCTAAATGCCTGTTATTCGTCCGGACAGGCCAAAATTATCTCGGAATACGGCATGTACGTTGTCGGCAATAACCTTCCGATTTCCGATCCGGCAGCCATCAGTTTTTCCAAAGGATTTTACAACGGGCTGGGGGAAGGCAAACCCTTTGATGAAGCTTTTAACGATGCCATGACGGTTGTGCTCACCGAAAACTCCAATTCGGCGTCTATCATTGAAGTGTGGAAAGACGGCGAGCAACTTGACCTTTAAGTGTGCCCACCTTTAGACCCATAAAACCATTACCCCAGCCTAAGTCTTCTGATTATGGAAATTGTCCTGCTTTTTTTACTTATTCTGCTCAACGGCGTTTTTTCCATGTCGGAAATTGCCGTGGTGTCCGCGCGAAAATTCAAACTGGAACACGCAGCCAAAAGCCGTAAGGCTGGGGCCCGCAGCGCCCTGGAATTGGCCGAATCACCCAGCCGCTTTTTATCTACCGTGCAGATTGGTATCACGCTGATCGGTATTTTGCTCGGTATTTATAGCGGCGCCACGCTGTCCGGACCGCTCGAAAATCAGATCAACGGCGTTTCCTGGCTGGCGCCGTATTCCCACAACCTGGCCACCACGGCCGTGTTGCTTATCACCACGTTTTTATCCATCGTATTGGGTGAATTATTCCCAAAACGCATCGGTATGTCTTTCCCGGAAACCATCGCCATGCTGGTGGCCCGGCCCATGCAGTTGTTGTCTAAAATCACGGCGCCATTCGTGTGGCTGCTCACCAAAAGCAATGACTTGCTCCTGCGGCTCTTTGGTATCAATGTCCGCACGGATAGCATCATCACGGAAGAAGAGATCAAAAGTATGATTTCTGACAGCACCGAAAGTGGTGAAATCCAGGAGATTGAACAGGATATCGTGGAGCGCGTCTTCGCACTCGGCGACCGCAAAGTGAGTTCCCTGATGACCCACCGCAGCGACGTCGTCTGGCTCGACGTACACGACAGTCCCGAGCAGATACGCGCGCGGATTGGCGAAACCCTGCACGGCGTATATCCGGTGGCTGCCGATGATCTCGACAACATCCTCGGGGTGGTGACGGTCAAACAACTTTTCCTGAAAATGTATCTGCCCGGCTTCAAGTTACAGGATTGCGTGCAGGAACCTATCTACACCCCCGATTCCTCTTCTGCCTACAAAATGCTGGATGATTTTCGCCAACGGCGTTTCCACCACAGCATCGTGGTCGACGAATTCGGTACGATCCAGGGTATGATCACGATGGACGATATTCTGGACGCCTTGGTCGGCGATGTATCGGATGCAGTACACGACGAATACCAGATTGTGGAGCAGGACGAACATACGTGGATGGTAGACGGCCAATATCCTTTTTTTGAATTTCTGCGGTATTTCGACATCGAAGACGACCATTACTCCGACGCCGATTTTAATACCGTCGCCGGTTTTATCATTGAAAAACTGGATTCAATGCCCAGGAAGGGCGACCAGTTCGACTGGAACGATCTCCATTTTGAAGTCGCGAAAATGGATGGACGGCGTTTGGAGACGGTGGTCGTGAAAAGGAAATGATGAATATATTCATCATTCATCATTCATCATTCATCATTCATCATTCATCATTCATATCCCCTACAATACGCTCCGCCATTCCATAACTTGTGTTGGAGGAAAGTCGTGCCCGGCGCATGACGCCGTCGATCAGGCAGGCGGCAAAGGCGTGAAAATTGCCGTTGGCATCCCGTTCGCAGTGTACGCCGAGCGGCAATTGACAGCCGCCGTCCATGAGTTGCAGGACGCGGCGTTCCACGTTGGTGCAGGCCGAAATCTCAGTGTGGTGCAATTGTTTTAGAATGGTGCGGGTATCCAGGTCGCCGCGGTTGGTTTGCCAGGCCAATACGCCCTGGGCAGGGGCTGGTACGAATTCGCGCGGATTCAGGGTCACGACTTCCAGGCCAGCCATATCGAGTTCCAGGCGGATCACACCGGCTGCGGCGAGAAAAATGGCGTCGAAATCGCCCTGCCGGAGTTTTTCCAACCGGGTCGGGACATTGCCGCGAATGTCTTTCAGGTGTACATCGGGGCGAAAATCCTGCATCTGCGCTTTGCGTCGGGCAGCCGAGGTACCCACGATGGCGCCTTCTTTTACTTTAAAGATACGGCCTTTTTCCACGGCTTCCGGGTGCATGATGAGCAGGTCGGCCGGGTTGTCGCGGTACGAAACAGCGGTGATGACCAGGCCTTCCGGCGGGTGGGTGGGCAGGTCTTTCATGGAATGCACGGCCAGATCTATTTCCCCACGGAGCAGCGAATCCTCTATTTCTTTTGTAAAGAAGCCTTTACCTTCCATTTTTTCAAAACTCAGGTGCTGGATCAGATCACCCTGGGTCTTGATAATGACCAGCTCGCTGGCCACCCCAATGCGAGTGAGTTCTGCCTGGGTAAAATGCGCTTGCCAAAGGGCTAATTTGCTGCCACGGGTTCCGATACGAAGCATGAGTGTCAAATAAATTGAAGGAGAGACATCTTCAGGCAAAGGTAGACTTCAAGGTACTCTTCTCCAACACTTCTTCATAATACGCCTCGTAATGCGGCAGGATATTGTGCAGGTCGAATTTCTCAGCCTGAGCCAAGGCATTGGCGCGGAATTGCCGTAACAATTCATCGTCTTGGAGCAGCAGGATGGCGTACCGGGCCATTTCGTCGACGTTTCCCACATTGCTCAAAAAGCCGGTCACGCCGTGAATGTTGACTTCCGGGAGTCCGCCGCCGTTGGAGGAGACCACCGGCACTTCGCAGGCCATGGCCTCCAGAGCGGCTAAACCGAAACTCTCACTTTCGGATGGCATGATGAACAGGTCGCAAATGGCAAGCAACTCTTCGATGGCATCCTGTTTGCCGAGGAAACGCACATCGCTGTCCAGGCCCAGTTGGCGGCAAAGCCGTTCGGCATGTTGTCGCTCGGGACCGTCGCCGATCATCAGGAGTTTGGAGGCGATTTTTTCGCGAACCTGTTTGAAGATCAGGATAACGTCTTCCACCCGTTTGACCCGACGAAAATTGGAGGTATGCACCAGAATACGTTCGCCCTCGGGGGCTATAATTTTTTTAAAATGGTCCTTATTTACCTTTTTAAAGCGCTCGAAATTGATAAAATTATAGATAACCCGGATCTCATGATCGATACGGAACAAGCGCATCGTTTCGTCCTTCAGGCTTTGCGACACCGCCGTCACCCCGTCGCTTTCATTGATGCTGAACTCCACCACCGGCGCAAAGGCGCTGTTGTTACCCACCAGCGTGATATCGGTGCCGTGTAAGGTAGTGACCACGGGGAGGTAGCGGCCCTCCGCGAGCAGGATTTTTTTCGCCATGTAGGCCACGGCCGCGTGCGGAATGGCATAATGTACATGCAGCAGATCGAGGTTCTGGTATTTGACCACGTCCACAATTTTCGAGGTCAGGGCCGTGTCGTACGGCGGGTACTCGAACAGCGGGTAATCCTCGGTATCTACTTCGTGGTAAAAAACGTTTTCGTGGAAATGGGCCAGGCGAACCGGACGCCGGTAGGTAATGAAATGCACCTGATGGCCTTTGCGGGCCAGGCCGAGGCCTAGTTCGGTCGCTACGACGCCGGAGCCGCCATAGGTGGGGTAACAGACGATGCCGATTTTCATTTTATGCTGTGATTTACCTGGCTTTTATGAAAAAAAACATGATTTATTTACTTGATTATGAAAAGATTATAAACAATCTAATGTATAAAATCTGTCGGCTACGGGATATAAGCGGTAACCTTAATTTATTCAAAAGGAGGCGCAATCTATCTTGTAAAGATTGAGCGAATTTAACAATCCGGCCAGCGTTTTAGAAGAAGGCAAGAACTAAACAAGCGAAAGGCTAAAATGTCTGCACGGAAAGCCGTTTTTTATTGGAAACGGGGCTGTCGGCTATCCGCCCGACGATATTTTTTACCGTAAGACGAATAGGAACACCTCAATGAGCCGAATCGCAACCTGATAGGGATGCCATGCACACACTTTTACTGCCTGCGGTAGTGGCAAAGGCTCTGGAAGGAGTACATTTTTGTATACTACAGTTGCGCATGCGCTATCTCGCGGGCCTGTCTTAGTTGTTTGGCAGCGAACAACGCATAGTGCCCATGGGGGTATAATCGGCGGGAATGTGACGCGGGTGGCCGAGAATTTGAAAGCCGTCGTCTGTACTTAATTTATTGCTTAGGAATTATCGCAATTTGCTCTTCTATGTTGCTAATTTTGAGCGGATAGGACCTCGGCGCATTGTCGGAATTTCTTACAACTATGTTATTATATCCTTCAATAAGAAGGCCTTTCTTTATATCCATAAAAATATATCTTTCATTTCCAAAGGTTTCCAAAACGCCTTTCAGGTTCATTTGCCTGCCGTTAATTTCTACCTGTGTTTGAATTAGTTTAGTGGGCGGCGTACCATTATCGTAACCGATTGATTTAGTTGAAATAATCAAGATTTTTAAATCGGACGGAATAAAATTCTTAGGCAATGTTTTCCCTTTCAGCGCGGATAAAAAAATACGAGAGATCGAATCTATTTGTGATTGGTTCTTTACCTCAACCAGCGCGCGGGCCTGGCCTTTTATTTTTGGCGCAATCAAATTTACTTCCCGTACATAATCAGTAGAGTCCTCTGCTTTCTCCGGCGGTAAGCCCGCGCCCTGAACAGGAGGTTTACTTATGTCATCTCCCGAAGGAGCGTTCTCCTTTATTCCCGTCGGTTCCTGATTGCCAGACTCAATTGCTGCGGGCTGTTGCTGCTGCGAATTCTTTTTTTTTTGATCTACAGGAGGAGCAGTGGCAGCCATCTCGGCAACGTAGGAGGTGTTTTGCCCGGAATACTCCTCACTATTCGATATAATAACAGGGGCCTGTGCCGTTGCAGACATCATGACTTTGACGCGCTCTTCAATATCATTGATTTTTCTGGTTTGGTCAATCGCCAGGAAAGCGCCGATCGTACAAACGCTTATACTTGCAATAAAAAAGTTTAAAAACAATTTGCTCAAGCTCATGTGAGTCGAATGGTTTGAAGCGAACGGAGAAGTATCACCGGAGCTCACAGGGTTAAAGGAAGTTGGTGTAGAATTTTTTCTCATGAGATTAACGGATTGAAAAGTGAATGGTATTGGCATTTTTAGGGTAAAATGATTGACGTGAAAAAGTACTCTGTCCGTTGTCCGAAGCGTTCATTTTTTCTTGTTTTGTTTGCCCGTAGTATCTTCCTGCATGCTTCTGATCACACCTTGAAGCGAATCCAACTGCATCTGATATAACGGCAGCACGGATATTTTCGCGGCAAGTGAGTCTGTTAAATGCTGTAATTCTTCTATTCGATGTTCGCTGTTCTTGTACAAAGTGCCAACTATTCCAATAGAAAGTGCAAGTCCAAACAATATTGACAAAAACTCGTAAACATATTTACCGAAAAATGCGTTCCTGTGGTTTGTCTCCTGAACGGCATCCTGCTTGTTGTCATCCATTTCACTATCGTGGTTCATGTGCGCCGATTTTTCAGGTTAAATCATCAACTTGATTTTTATTCAAAAGGTGCGCTAAGTGCCTGATTGAAAGAACGCCCGCTGGCCAGACAAAAAAGATCAAACCCCACATGGCGTTTATAACAGCACCGGCAATAATAACCGTTCCGAACACTGCAATAGCAATCAAATAAATGAGGAGCCTCTTTTTTAGTTCCCCAGACCACTCCATCTTTGCCGGTTCAATACTCGATCCTTCCGCTTTCATAGTAGCCAACACCTCGTATCCTGCGGGGTTCCCGTCTAGGATTAGCATGATACAAAAAGCCTGCCCCGGTTGAATAGATGAGATAGAAAGATTCAATCTTTTTCTGTCAAGTGCCATAACCGGCCTGATATTGCGGATAATCGATCTGTTTGTGGTGCAGTTAAACTGCGGTTCGCTTAAGATTTTAACTGGTCCCGGGGGCATGCAAATCAGAATTCCGCTATCCATGTCCTCCGCCAAAACGGTTTTTGATCCGACGTTCTTGAATTTTATCATCAATACATAAGGGTCTCCGATCAACTTTTTTTCGCCATCCGTTTCGGCGTAGTAAACCTCAAAATTATCTTTATCAAAGGGGCTGTTGCCTGTGCCATGGCTAATCGAAAACAAGTGGTGGGGAACATGCTGAAAATAGACGATGCGTTTTTTGGCCTGTTCTTTCCGGATGTACGCATGTTGCCCCAAAATTCCCACGGCTGCTAAAAACAAGGTAACGATCACCAAAGGCCAGTTCGCGATAATCCATACTCCCAATGGCCCTCCTGACAGCAGGAACAAGATCAGTCCATGAGTTGATAAAAGCGGGAGGGGGCCTATTAAAAGGATCATCAACATTAAGTCGTTTCGTACCGTTTCAAAATTGTTTATTCGGAGTGTATCATTGTATCTGATATTCCGCCAAAAAGCCTTCCCATTGTATGAAATCAGCGATTCATACGGTGGCAAGGCTGTCGATCAAGTTCAAGCAAGCCTCTGATGCCCACGTAATCAATACGCAGGAACCTCGTAATAAAATAGTATGTTGTTGGGAAGAGGGAAGGTAAGATTTTTTCATAGGCTAGAATTTTTTTATCAACATCTCCCGACCTGACGCGTGAAGAAAGTTTTACGAGTACCCCGCACGTTTCAGCGCTCTTCTTGTGTGCTTTTGAAACAGGGTTGCCAAAGATAATGTCATGAATTGGTAAAAACCAAAATATTTTCGATCATATTTTTTATAGTCGCGGTGGTATTGCATCCGTAAAGCGTTATGCCGGAAACAATTAGGCATATATTTTCTCTGCCACCGGCCGCACCAGCGCTGCCGGATCAAAAAGACCAGTTCCGCCTCAATGCACAGGTAACGCTTTATTTCAAAAATCTACACAGATACAGTCCAGAAGGGACTTTTTCCATAACCCCAGGTACCCCAAATTACAGGATCGAATACTCCACAAATGGCAACAGTTTCGGGTAATCCGTCGTGAAATGAAGGCCCCGGCTTTCGCGGCGGTGGGTAGCGGAGCGGGTAATGAGGTAGGCAACGGTAATCAGGTTGCGCAATTCCATCAGTTGCGGGGATATTTTGGTCGTCTTGTACAGGTCCTCGGTTTCTTCGTACAATAAAAAAAGACGGTCGAGGGCGCGTTTAAGGCGCACGTTGGAGCGCACGATCCCGACGTAATATGACATCACGTCTTTTAGCTCCTTCAAACCCTGGGTGATAAGCACCATTTCCTGTGGGTCGGTTGTGCCTTCGGCATTCCAGTCCGGAACATCCTCCTGGTAGCCAAAGTCGTCGAGGCGATCCCGGATGTCGAGGAAAATGCGGTGGGCAAATACCATCGCTTCGAGGAGCGAATTGGATGCCAGGCGATTAGCGCCGTGCAGGCCCGTGCTACTGCATTCCCCAGCGGCATACAGGCGTCCGATACTGGAGCGGCCGAATTCATTTACCATGATGCCGCCGCACATGTAGTGGCAGGCCGGCACTACCGGAATCATATCTTTCATCGGATCGATGCCGATGCTGACGCATTTTTCGTAAATAGTGGGAAAATGCGCCAGAAAATCTTCCTTGTTGAGGTGGCGGCAATCGAGGTACATACAATCCGTACCGCGTTTTTTCATTTCGGAGTCTATGGCGCGGGCCACGATGTCGCGGGGCGCGAGGGAAAGCCGCTCGTCGTAGAGATGCATAAATTCTTCGCCCTCCGCGCTTTTCAAGATGGCGCCAAAGCCCCGCACGGCCTCCGACACCAGGAACGATGGGTTTTCACCAAGCGGGTTGTATAGGGACGTCGGGTGAAATTGCATAAATTCCATGTTTTCCACCCTTCCTTTGGCCCGGTAGGTCATCGCCACGCCGTCGCCGGTGGCAATTATCGGGTTGGTGGTTGATTTGTACACCTGGCCGCCGCCTCCGGTGCAGAGCACGGTCAGGCGGGACAAAATGGTATCAATCCCGCCATTTTGTTTGTTGAGGGCGTAACACCCGTAGCATTCGATACCCGGCGTGACGCGAATCACCATGCGGCCCAGGTGGTGCTGGGTGATCAAATCCAGCGCAAAATAATGTTCGAGTACCCGGATATTGGGATGCCGGGCGGCTTCTTCCATCAGGGTGCGCTGCATTTCCCAGCCGGTCAGGTCTTTGTAATGCAGGATGCGGTGCTCGGAATGGCCGCCTTCCCGGGCCAGATCGTAGTCGCTGGAGTTTTTTTCCTTGTCGAAACGCGCGCCCCAGTCGATGATTTCCTGTACCCTTTGGGGACCTTCTTCCACCACAATGCGCACTACATTTTCTTTACAAAGACCGGCGCCGGCATCGAGCGTATCGGCGATGTGTTTGTCTACATTGTCGTTCTCGGGGTCCCATACCGCCGCCACGCCGCCCTGTGCATAGCGCGTATTGCTTTCTCCTTCCACCGTTTTGGTGAGCACGAGGATTTGTTTGTCCGGAAATTGTTTAGCCGTTTTAATGGCAAAAGTCAGTCCGGCAATGCCGGAGCCGAGCACTAGGATATCGGTTTTGGTGCGCGCCATGGATGGAAATAGTTTCTTGCTGCAAAAGTATGACTTAAGCCGCCGTATCTGCCGGCGGCCCGGGTTTATCTTTTGTTCCTTTTGGTGCGCGCCCCGCTTCCTTCAGCATTTGGCTCACGATCCACTCCAAATGCCCGTTGACGCTGCGAAATTCGTCGGCAGCCCACTTTTCTAGCGCCTCATAAGTGGCTTCGTCAATACGCAATACGAATGATTTTTTTGCAGCCATGGATGTTTTATAATGGGGTTTATCGGGTTTAGGCAGTTTAGCGGGTTTAGAAGACTTCGCGCATGGTTTTACGCAAAGTGTTCTAAACCCTCTAAACCGCCTAAACCCGCTAAACCCAGTACAACTAATGATGTAATGTCCCGGCATTAATCACCGGATTCACGTTGCGGTCACCGCAGAGCACGACGAGGAGGTTGCTGACCATGGCGGCTTTTTTATCGCCGTCTAACTCAACAATCCCGCGTTTGGCAAGTTGCTCGAGGGCCATTTCCACCATGCCGACGGCGCCTTCCACGATTTTGCTGCGGGCCGCCACAATGGCCGTGGCTTGCTGGCGCTGGAGCATGGCGCTTGCTATTTCGGTAGAGTACGAAAGGTTGTTGATCCGCGCTTCGATCACCTCGATGCCAGTCAAATGCAGGCGTTCGCTGATTTCGTGGGCCAGTTGGTGGTTCACCTCTTCGAAGCCCGACCGCAGGGTAACGGTCGCTTCTTCATCCTCCAGGTTGTCGTAACTGTAATGCCCGGCAAGTTTCCGTACAGCGGCTTCGCTTTGTATTTTGACGAATTCGGGGTAATTCTCTACGGCAAAGGCGGCCTTGAATGCATCGCTGACCCGGTAGGCGACTACGGCGCCGATCATAATCGGATTGCCCTGTTTGTCGTTTACCTTAATCATCGGTACGTCTAGCGTCACCGCCCTCAGGGAGATTTTTTTCTTCGTGTAAAAAGGGTTGGCGAAAAAGAACCCGTTTTCCCTGATGGTGCCGATGTATTCGCCAAATAAAGTCAATACCCGCGAACTATTGGGCTCAATGGCGAGCAAACCTGGTGCGATAATGGCCAAAGCGATGGTAATAAGGGCAATGCCGCCGACAATTTGCCGAATAAACAGCAGCGCGACACCGACAGCAATCAGGAGCAATATAAGCGACAAGGCGCCCCACCCGGAAGTGGGTTTAATGATCTTTTCCATGATGTTGGTTTAATTTTTTGATATCATTTTGATGTTGCAAAGATATGTTAATGAATTGTATTTGTCAAGAGCTCGGGCTAATATTCACGAGCAGGGCGCTATGGATATCGACCAATGCGTAGATATTTCCGACTGGCCTGTACAACCGAAGTGAGCAAAAGGACAACTACCTTGTTACTATATGCCATTAAATCGACTCTTTATGCCCAGCCCTCCTTTTTGTCTTCGCGGCTTTTTGTTGGCCGCCTTATTCGCCCCATTCATATTGTCTGCCCAGGTCCGAGGCCGTATTACCGATCCTCAAGGCACACCGCTGGCGTTCGTCTCGGTATTGCCGAATGACGAAACCGGTAAAGTGGCCATCAGCGACATCGAAGGTTATTTTAAGGTTGATAAATCCGTACAGGTACGAACACTTACCTTTCGATACGTTGGTTTTGAAACGCTTTATCTCGACTCCATTTACCTGGAACTGCGGGCCGGTCAATCCCTCACCGCAGTGCTTCAGCCGGTCGATTTTGCCTTGCCGGAAGCTGTGATCCGGGCCGGCGAAAACCCCGCCGACATACTGATCCGCAGGGCCATTGCCCACCGGGAGCGCAATAACCCGGAGCGCTACGCCTCCTTCATTTGCAATACCTATAATAAAGTAGCCTTCGACGCCCTGCCCAACCGGGTTTTATTTCAAAAAATGCTCTCAAAGCGCGACAGCACCGCCAATCGGGTCAAAGAGGATATAGCCTCTTTTGAACGGGTGGAAAAAGCGATGCAGGAGCACCATTTCCTGTTTATGGAAAGCGTGACCGAGCGCCGTTTCAAAGCGCCAAACCAGAATCAGGAACGTGTACTGCTCAACCGGGTGAGCGGTTTTAAGGATATGGGGATGGTATCGGTGGCTAACAGCGTGCAACCTTTCTCTTTTTACGGCGATTACCTGCGCATCCTCGATAAAGATTTTGTAAACCCGATCAGTCCCGGCAGCCCGAACCTGTACTTTTTCAACATCGAAGACACCTTGTACGCCGGGCCCGATACCGTATGGGTAATTTCCTTCCGACCGCGCAAAGGCAAGGTGTTCGATGCCTTGGAGGGGGTGTTGCATTTGAATTCTTTCGGCTGGGCCGTGCAGAACGTACGGGCGCATCCGGCAAAGTCAAATGGGATTTTGACGATGAAGATTGAGCAGGCGTATCGGTTGGTGGAGGGGGAGGCGGAGGGGCTGTTAGATTCGGTGGGAAGGATAGATTCGTTTTCGGGGAGACTTAGCGATTCGATGAAAGGGATCAACCCGCCTGCGCCAAGGCTTCGGCGGGTGAATTGGT
>Ga0105046_10011098_pt1 | contig 14021 bp, 15 predicted proteins | sample MAT03_FD_78385 | JGI IMG/M metagenome (GOLD analysis project Ga0105046, IMG submission 78385) | Freshwater microbial communities from Lake Fryxell liftoff mats and glacier meltwater in Antarctica - MAT-03 (megahit assembly) | ecosystem: Environmental > Aquatic > Freshwater > Ice > Liftoff... | reverse complement strand
GTCTTTTGCGCCAAGTCCAGCACACGCTATCGACGTACACGCTATGCAGGTCATTGCATCATGGGGTATCAAAGCGATATTGGGAGATCCGCACTGTCATCAGATATTCAACTTGGGGAAGTCAGCTCGCTGCGTGATGAAGGCACAGGACTTATTCAGTAGACCCTAAAGTAGGAAGAAGGGCCTTCTGATCCGGTTCCTGAAAATTGACGAGGTACTCCATCGAGCCAGCGGTACCCCCAATGGATCATGTTTCCCTATGTCACTTTCATACGACCTTCGCAGCATAATGGATAAAAGATCAATGGGGTGGGGGGCAGGTTTCCTTTTCCTTGCCGTTGCATTCGGTGCATTCGGAGCCCATGCCCTCAAATCCGTGCTGAATACGGAACAACTCGCCCAATGGCACACAGCGGTACAGTACCAGTTCTACCACGGTCTTGGCTTGCTCTTCTTGGCCATGGCCGGTGGTCGTCTGCCGAGTAAGGTAGTAAGCCCTGTCCGCAGGTTCTTCGTGGCTGGGATCTGGTTGTTCTGTGGTTCCATTTATTTGTTGAGCACCAGAGAGTTATTGGGGATAGGAAAGGCTGTCTCCATCCTTGGGCCGATCACACCATTGGGAGGCCTCTGCTTCTTGATCGGATGGACGGTCCTGTTGATAACCGCAGTACGAGGAACTGACGTTAATTAGGTGTTGCTTGACCGTTATTCCTACTTTTGCGGTCCTATTCACAATTGATAAGGACCATGAACGAACTCGGCCGTAAACCGAAGAATGCCGACCTGTCGAAGGTTGGCCTGACAAACTTGGGCGATGCCTATTGGAACTTGGAACCCGCAGAACTTGTTGAGCACGCCCTGCTCAGTGAGCAAGGGGTTTTCGCTGACAGCGGCGCCTTGGCCATTGATACCGGCGAATTCACCGGACGCAGCCCCAAGGACAAGTTCTGTGTAAAGGACGACAAGACCACCGATACCGTGTGGTGGGGAGACGTGAACTTCCCGTTCAGCCCTGAGAATTTCGACCGACTGCACGATCGGATGGCGGCTTACCTGATGGGCAAGGATGTTTACGTGAAGGACGCCTACGCTTGTGCGGACCCGAAGTATCGGTTGGAATTGCGGGTGGTAGCAGAGTACCCGGCTAGCGCCCTGTTCTCCGGGAACATGTTCCTACGTCCAACGACCGAGGAATTGAAGAACTTCGAACCCGAGTGGCACATCATCTGTGCGCCCGGCTTCCACGCCGATCCAGCGAAGGATGGCACCCGGCAACACAATTTTGCTGTCCTCAACTTCAGCAAGAAAATGATCCTGATAGGTGGGACTGGATATACCGGCGAGATCAAGAAGGGGATCTTTACGGTGCTCAATTACATATTGCCACAGGAGAAGAACGTGTTTAGCATGCATTGCAGCGCCAATATCGGTAAGGACGACGATACTGCAGTGTTCTTCGGCCTCAGCGGAACCGGAAAGACAACGCTTAGTGCAGATCCCGAACGTCGGCTGATCGGTGATGATGAACACGGCTGGAGCGATACGGGCGTCTTCAACTTCGAAGGCGGTTGCTACGCGAAGTGCATTGACCTGAGCGCCGAAAAGGAGCCGCAGATCTGGGATGCCATCAAGTTCGGGGCGATCTTGGAGAATATCGTGTTCGAGGAGGGTTCAACCAAGGTTGATTTCGCGGATGGTTCCAAAACAGAGAATACCCGCGTGAGTTACCCCATCGATCATATCGATAATATTGCCGTACCAAGCATTGGCGGCCACCCGACCAACATCTTCTTCCTTACTTGCGATGCCTACGGAGTGCTGCCCCCGATCAGCAAGTTGACCCCGGGACAGGCGATGTACCACTTTATTAGCGGGTATACGGCGAAGGTGGCAGGTACCGAAGCCGGTGTTACAGAACCCCAAAGCACGTTCTCGGCCTGCTTCGGAAAGGCCTTCCTTCCCCTGCACCCGACCAAGTACGCTGGTATGCTCGGTGAGAAAATGAAGCAGCACAACGTGCGCGTTTGGTTGGTGAACACCGGCTGGAGCGGTGGTTCCTACGGTACCGGCGAGCGCATGAAACTGAAGCTGACCCGTGCAATGATCACAGCAGCCTTGCGTGGTGAACTGGACAAAGTAGAGTACAAGGAACACCGCGTGTTCGGTGTTAGTTTCCCCACCACGTGCCCCAATGTTCCTGCGGAGGTGCTGGATGCCCGCAACACGTGGAAGGACATGGAAGCCTATGATACCACGGCGGAAAAACTGGCCAAGCAGTTCAACGACAATTTCGCCAAGTACAAGGAAGGTGCAACTGAAGAGATCCTGGCAGCAGCGCCAAGGTCCGTTGCAAAGGTTTGATCGATCCACGATGAACGTAAGGGGGCTGTCTCGCACGAGATGGCCCTTTCACTTTTATCCTGACCCATCTCCGCTAGGTGTGACCCAGTATGATGGCTCCAGCACTCATTTCATTTTGGGTCATCTTCTTTCGTGGCAATTCTCGCTACGAAATGGTCAAAAGGAGCACGGCCGGTCAAGTCGTTACGCGGTCGTGAATTCGTTAGCATTCGCGGATGGCGGACGGCTTCCAATTGCGAACGCGTATTTGCATACATCGACCAACCTCCGCAGGTATCCCCTCATCCCTTCGTGAGATCGAATTCATTCTATGCATTACCGGTACCTTTATGATCTTCTACCTTCAATGATGCGCATCGTCATCGTCCTTTCCTTGTTCGGTCTTTTGCTTTCGCATAGCGCTGTTGCCCAATCCAGTTTGGGGGTCCGATACCTTTATCCGGAGCGGCTTCGTGAGGATATTGAGGTGCTGCGCGAAGCCATACACACTGCGCATCCAGACCCCTATCGCTACAGGACCAAGGTCGAACTTGACCTACTGATCGATTCGGTCTCCAAAGCGTTGACCGTGCCGCTCAACGAGGTTGATTTCACGAACGCCGTCCGTCCTGTATTCAAGGCGATCGGAGACTCCCATTGCTATTCCGATCTGGCCACCGACCTAACGGATCGCATGAATAAGAATGCCCTGCTGATCCCGCTCCAACTCAGCTTGTTGCCAGACGGCATCTACGTGGAGTCTGAACTGAAAGGATTTCGCAGCATTCCGCCGGGAAGCCGCCTACTTTCCATCAACGGCCGTAAAGTGCAAGAGATCATGGATCAGTTGATCGAAACGGTCATAACGGACGGAGCTAATAGATCATTCGCGGAGCGCACCGTTGAAAAGGAATTCCCGGAGCGCTACCATGTATACTTTGATGGGGCCAGTTCCTTCAACGTGGAATTCCTAACGCCCACTGGAGAACGCGATAGTAAGAGCATCTTCGGCCTCACACGTGAGGAGATCAACATTTCCCGCAAACCCGATGGTTCGCTGTTGCCATGGGCGGCCAGTTGGATCTCCGAATACAGCACCATGTGGGTGACCATGAACACGCTCGATGCCCATGAAATGGCATTGGTAGGTCAGAAGCCGGAACGATTCCTGGATGCACTATTGACGGACCTGCTACAGAACAATGCCAGCACTGTTGTGCTCGACCTTCGTGGGGCTGGGGGTAGGGAATTGGCAATAGCGGAGCTGATCTTCGGGGCCTTTGCAGAACAACCATTCAAACTTCTTTCAGATATGTATGCCCGATCGGCCACACCCCCTGAGATAAAGGCCGAGCGGACCATGCCCGTGGATCTCTATGCCAGCAATGACGGTGATTGGACCACTGATGCCAGAGGGGTCTATCGTCTCCCGGTGAACGATCCGCGATTGGTGGAGAACAACCCACAACAAAAAGCATTCAAGGGAAAGGTCTACGTAGTGGCTGATGGACTTACCCGCGATGCTGCAGCATCCGTTGTCATGCTCATGCGTCGCACCAAGCGGGCAAAAGTGGTGGGTGAGGAACTCGGGTCCAACTCCTTTGCTTTCACCGGTGGTGAAGAATGGGTGGTGCGTGCGCCGAATTCCCGTATCCTCATTCACCTACCCCTGCTCATGTATGTTCCATCGGGCCGGGGAGAAGGGCCTAATGATCGTGGTGAGCAACCCGATCACGAAGCGCACCAAACACCGGTTGCTTTGACGAAGGGCCAAGATTCGTTGAAGCGATCACTGCTTCAGATGATCGATTTCCTGAGATGAGATCTGCCGCCTTCTTGGTGGTCCTATGTAGCTTCTACGCATGTTCCGAAGGGGAGCAGCCGAACAGTGACGTCGCCGGATGGAGCACCCTGCCCAATGCTTATGCGGAACATTTCAGGATCCAAGTGCGTGGGGCTGCTCGCCGTGTGATCGTTCTTGGCCCGGGTGGGGACTTGGATACATTGGGGAAGTATGCCTTGGGTAATGATCCAGATCCCCGCTGGCAATCCGTAAAAGCACCACTGCGAAGGGTGGCGGTGGTAAGCACGACCCACTTACCGTTCTTTTCCGCGTTGGGCCTTGCCGGAACAGTGGTCGGGGCGGCCCATACCGAGCAAATTCGGGATACCGTGATGCGCAGACTTGTCTCACATGGAGCGGTGGTCGAAGTGGCTCGTGCAGATGGACTGGACCGGGAAACGCTCATCGGCCTGGCACCGGAAGCCATCTTCGATCCACCTTTTGGCACCGACCCCAAAGCAGCAGCGACCTTCGGAAATGTGATCGCGGTTACAGAGTATCTGGAACAACATCCTCTAGGAAGGGCTGAATGGGTCCGATTTTTCGGTCTTATGCTTGACAGAACGCAGCAAGCGGACAGCATTTTCAAGGCCATTGAGCACCGATATGGAACAATGCGTGCAATGAATATGGCCGTGCCGGACCCACCTTCCGTGTTCTTCGGTAGTAGTTGGGACCATACCTGGTACGCCCCGCCGGCCAACAGCTACATGGCGCGCCTTATCACCGATGCCGGTGGTCGCTTTTGGACCATAGACAGCACAGCCAAGGAAAACGTTCCCGTGGCTCTTGAACAGTTGCTCTTGATCGCTCGCGATTGCGACCATTTCGGACAGGTATTGGCACATGCAGGAAAGGTGGATGCATCCATGTTGATCGGGGGGGACCCACGATTGGCGAATTTGGATGCCGTGCGGAAAGGTGGATTCTACGGAAATAGTACCCGGAGCGACTTGTTCGGCCAAGCACTGCTGGAACCGGAGATGATCCTGCGCGACCTGCGCTGCATCTTCCACCCGAACAGCTGCCGAAATTACACCCCGTCCTACTTCTTCCCGGTCGATCAGTAAGAGATCCCGGCCCGACGGAACAAGAACCCCATCAACCAAGCCGGCCCGATCATCAGGAACTTCAAGTCTTCCAAGAAGCTCGGTTTCTTGCCTTCGATCTTGTGACCGTAGAATTGCCCGATCCACGCCAGCACGAACAGCACTACACAGATGGCCCAGACCGGATAGGGGGAATGCGCATCCAGATAATGGATCAGCCATAGGCACGCCAAGCTCCAGAGCATCATGCCGATCATGATCGGAAGGGAGAGACGGAAGTAGAAGATACCTACAAGACCGATCGCCAAGGTTGCCAACAAATGGGGACCGGAGAACGACGGAATAGTCGGCACCGGAACACTGTACAGCAAGCCCACTACACAGAAGTAGATCGTCGGCACGCAGATCCAGTGGATCAATTTGTTCGTCGGGTCCTTGTGGCTCTCACCGTAAGCGTTGAACCAATCGTGGATCGTTCGCGTGGCCATGTTCAAAGGTACCTTTCCTTAAGGATGGAAACATGGTGCATGCAATGGCCGGCAATGGTCCAACCCAAGGCGCGCACGCTCATCCGTGATCCATTCGCCATGCCCGAACGCAAGAGATCATCGGGTCTGAAACTTCGGAATAGGGCCTCCGTACCGCCGTTCACGATCTTGTATTCCATCAAAAGCGAAACCAGTGTACGTGCGTCCGCCCCCGAATTTGCGGCATAGCTGTTCTCGTCGAAGCCGGGTAATGCAATGGGCTCTTGACGTGCAAAGCACAATGCACGGTAACAGAAGATCCGTTCCGTATCGATCACATGTTGCACCATTTCCTTGACGCTCCATTTCCCTTCAGCATATCGGAACTCCTCACGATGGGGAGGGACACGCTCAAGTACTGAAGACAGTTCCTGCGCAGCGATCGCCAAAGCGCCCAATAGGTCGTCACCCTGCGCCTTATCCAAATACTTTGCGAAGTAGCTGTTCAGTTCATCCGCTGCTGATCGTTCAATGGCTTCCATGCGGAAAATGTAAGCAGACTATTCCGCAAGGTCCAACGCCTCCATGCCGGGAACACCAATGATCTCCTTCCAAACCTTGCTCCAACCATACGCGTGCTGCCACCAATTCGACCGGCCCGCCATGGGGTCCGGGATGCTCACAATGCCGATCCCGACGCCGGCTCCACACGCCTTTTGATAGGCATTGCGGGAACGCCGTGCATGTACCCCCATGGAGATCACATCGGCTTGGAGCACCCCATCCTTCTTTGCAGCCTCTGAGAAACGGACCGCATTGCTCCACGTGCGGCCACCGGACATGGTGGGGGTGGGCAAGGCGGTGAGCATATCCGGGGCGATCCCTCCTTTGGCCAGGTAGTGCACCAAGGTTTCGGCATGGCTCGGCCGACCGGGTTCCGTTGTGCCATCAGCATGCTTGATCAACGTGCTGGACCGCAATTCATGGATGTTCCTCCCCGCCACGAGCATGTGTTTGATGAAGATGTTCGAGATGTTGCCTTCCACGATCCCGCTGTTGGTGGAAACAATGCGCAACCGGTGAATGGGATCGGCCATATGCGCGTGATACTCCACATTTCCACCCGTAACGGAGATAGTGAGCAGGGTGTCTTCATCTGCGATCTCCAAACATATCGCGCCATCAAGACCGGCAATATTCGTTTGCAACAAACCGCTTATGGGTTCCTCAAAGTTGAAGTCCAATGTGTCGCCATTCTTCAAGTAGTAGTTCGCTGCGCGCACCGTGCCGGTGGTGTAAATGTGGGTGTATCCGTTCTCACGGACCGTTGCCACCAGTTCGGGAACATATTCCTGTGGGATCCAGCCCTCGATCACCGCCACTTTGGCCCCACTTGGTTCGTTGATCGCCAAGAATGGGAATAGGATGAATGGCGCAAGCGTCAAGGCCACCGCCGCGATGATCATGAACAGTAAAAGTCGCTTCAACATGCAGTTGGAAGTGGATCCGGTCCAACCCTCATTCTTCCAAGCCGTTCTGCAGTTCCATCAACTCGGCACGTGCTTTCCGATCGCCCGTTACCAAACATCGTAATGATCCCGCTTTACATACTGCGATCGCGTCATCCGTCCTACCAAGGTCGGCCAGCATGATGGCGAGCTGATAGTAACTCGCAATATGGTCCGGATGTTCGTGTAGCATTGTTTCCAGATCGATAACGGCTTGTTCCATATTGCCCTCGCGTTTCAATTCCAGCGCAATGGCGTACCGCAGGAAAAGATCTCCAGGTTCTTCGGCCAACATGGCTTGTAGCTGTGCGAGTCGTTCAACGCTCATGGGGTGAAGACATTGTCCATTTCTGGAGAATTGTTCGCGAAATTACGGTTGTTCCTTTCCTCTACTGCTTCATCAAACCGACCAGAACAACCTGCTTTAGAAACCCGCCAGATCAACGTCATCCGTTCCCTCCAAGGTTACCCACTGCTTCATCTTCTTCTGGATCACCTTGAAATGGTGCTGGTCTTCCGGGGTTATGATCGAGAACGCCTCCCCTGTATGCTCTGCCCGGCCCGTGCGACCGATTCGGTGGATGTAGTCCTTCGGTGAACGGGGCAGCTCGTAGTTGATCACAAATGGCAACTGTTCGATGTCGATTCCCCGCGAAAGCAGGTCCGTGGCTACCAACACACGCACTTTTCCCGCCTTGAAGTCCGCCAAAGCCTGTTGGCGAGCGTGGTTGCTCTTCTTGCCGTGCGTGGAGGCTGCATCAATTCCGTTGCGGTTCAGTTTCTCGGCCACATGGTCCGCGCTGTGCCCGGAAGCTGTGAAAACCAACACCTGCCGCATGTCCATGCTTTTGATCAGGTAGCGCAGGTATGGTCCTTTGCGTTCCTCGGAAACCCGAAATGCCCGTTGCTTGATGAGCACCACCTCTTGCGGTTCGGCGGTTACTTGGATCACCTCCGGTTTGTGCAGTACCAGCTGAGTGATCTCGTCCACCGCTTTGCTCAACGTGGCGGAGAACAAGAGGTTTTGCCGTTTACGCGGCATCAGCACCAACAACCGGTCCATCTCCTCCTTGAAGCCAAGGTCCAGCATCCGGTCCGCTTCGTCCAACACGAGGATCTTTACCGAACCCAGGTGAACGGCCTTTGACCCTATCAGGTCCAATAAGCGACCCGGTGTGGCTATTAGCACTTGAATGCCTTGCATCCCGATCATCTGCGGATTGATGGATACTCCACCGAATACCGCCACGATCTTTACTTTCTCTATCAAGCGGAAATTCATCTCTTGGAAAACGGCTTCTACCTGCACCGCCAATTCGCGTGTTGGCACTAGTACCAGTATCGGCACATGGCGGTTCTCCATAAGCCACTGCTCCTCCAAAAGTCGCTGTAGGATCGGTAGCACGTACGCTGCGGTCTTCCCCGAACCGGTTTTCGCGATCCCCAACACATCCTTCCCGAATAGCACTGCCGGTACGGCCTGCTCCTGGATAGGCGTGGGTTGCAAATAGGGGAGGCCGCCAAGTGACTTCAGCATGACCTCGTTAAGGCCAAGCGCTGCGAAGGGTGAAGTGTCGATCTCCATGTGGGCCGAAATTACCGCATGATCGGCGTGGTCCACGGAACGCACGAACTCAAGTACCGCAGCGAATGGAACAGTCTGGTAAGAAACCTGCTTTGACACTGATGTCGTGCTCGGTATCGATCGGTTCCGAAATAGCCGCCCTTTCGTGATGTGATGCCGCTTGGGCTTCCGCCTTTTGAGAAGTTAGACCCAAAAAGTGTACTTCAATACCCGATCACCGTTCGATCACTGTACCGTGTTTCTCTGCACCATTCCCTGAATTATTGTTGAGCAATGGATCATTCGGCGCGGATCGCAACTGCACGGAACGGTCTTCGTATTCGATCTTCTCGATCAACATTTCCGATGTTTTGGAGCTGTTATCCACCAAACCGATCCAGCTCTACTCCAGTTCTGCACTTGCGGATATAAATGTGGCACGGCTTTTAACGGGAAATGGTTATGGCAACCATGCGGAAGCAGGCTTCGATAAGAAATCCGAGATCGGAATTCCGCCTTCGCCGATCAGCAGCATACGTTGGGGCTTGAACGCATCATGGAACGCATCCATGCCCGGTAAGGTGGTGCGCTTTTTACCGCTCTTAACTTCAATGGCCGTGATCTTCCTTCCGCGCCGCACCACGAAGTCGACCTCGCGGTCACCATTCCGCCAATAGAACAGCTCATAGCCTTCGTCGCGTGCGCCATGCAGCAAGTGCGCGCCAATTGCACTTTCCACGATGCGGCCCCATAAGGCTCCATCCTTCTTCGCTTGGGCGAGCGATATGCCTAAAGGCGCGGTGTGCAAGCAAGTGTCGTGTACCATCCACTTGGGCGTGCTGGCGCGTTGGCGCACGCGTTGGCCCGCATACTTCTGCATGGGCGTTAACAGCCCGACGGCGCTGGTGAGCTCGCCATACCAACTGAGCGTGGTGGTGTTCCCTGCGTCGTGCAACTGGCCCAACATCTTGGTGAAGCTTAGCTCTTGCCCGCTGTAATTGCAGCCCAGCTCGAACATGCGGCGCAAGAGCGCGGGCTTGTCCACACGGGTCATTTGCAGCACATCGCGTGCAATGCTCGTTTCGATCAGGCCATTGCGCACATACGCACGCCAGCGGGCCGGTTCGCGCACCACTCTGGGCGAGCCGGGATAGCCGCCGAAGAACAGGTAGCGATCAAGGTCCCAGCCGAAGGCATCGCGCATTTCCATGAACGACCATTGTTGCATGCGTACCAGCTCGAAGCGTCCCGCTAGACTTTCATCAAGCCCATTTTGCATGAGCAGAGGTGAGGAGCCGAGCAGTACCACTTTCAACTTGCGGCCCGCTCGCGTGTCCTCGTCCCAGCGGGCCTTTACCACATCGCTCCAGCGCGGCACCTTCTGCACCTCATCGATAACGAGCACCGCGCCTTTGCGCTTGTCGCGGTCGGCGAGCAACCGCGCTTGTTGCCATTGTCTGGTGATCCACGTGGTGGTCTGCGCTTCGGGGTCGTCGGCACTCACACTGTGCGCTGGTAGGCTGAGTTCGTTCAGTACCTGATCGACAACAGTGCTCTTGCCCACTTGCCGTGGACCTGCCACCACCTGTATGAAGTGGCGCGCTCCGTGGATCCGCTTCAGCAGCGTGCTATGTTGCGGTCTGATGTACTTCATGACATGTGGGTCTCGTGCAAAACTACTCAATATGTTGAGTGGAATAACTCGGATGGTTGAGTAAAATTACTCAGTACGTTGAGTAAAAATACTCAGTACGTTGAGTAAAATAACTCAGTACACTGAGTAAAATAGTTCAATGCCAAGTCTTCGCAGTGGCCCTCGGAATTCCGTTCCCACAACTTGGGCGTTAACTATCGGGTTCGGTGTCGAGGCCGTTGCATGTAGGCTTTTGGGACATGGAGTCGTTTACCGAACAGGTGTGGGACACCTACCGAGAAGTATGTCTGGAACAAACACCATCCGCTTTCCGTATACCTCTGCGCATGTTCAAGCAGCTTCAACCATTTACCGCTCTGGGTTATCTATTGCTCGTCGCATCGGTCGTACCGCTGTTCGTGGGCTTGCCTGGTATGGCCGCGATCATGATCTGCCTGGCCTATGCTTTCGCTCTGCTGGAATTCCAGAAGTACACCAGCAATTACCAGTTCGCGCTGTTATTGATAGCAGGTGCTGCTCTGGGCATTGTGTTGGACCTGCATTACCAAGCATGGCCACTGCTCACGATGTCCTTGCTCTTCGCAGCTTCGGCCACCATCGTGCGCCAGCGGTTCATGCGCTATTTCACCTATGTGGACCTGCTTTGGGTGGATTCCGGAAAGGCCACATTCGCCGTGCTCTTCTATGTGCTTGCGATCTGGGGAAAACCATTCTCTTGGGATCTTTGGCTCCTGCCCATCATTCCCTTGACCGCGGCGGTCGGTCTCACGATCAGCTATATCCAAGATGCTGGCCAAATGAAGCAATTGACCCGTGGTGGCTACAGGGTGCAAGTGGGTAAACCGGCGCCGAATTTCGAATTGCCTGATCAGGACGGGAACCTTATGCGGTTGTCCGACCTGCATGGAAAACATCCGGTGCTCCTGATCTTCGTGCGTGGCGATTGGTGTCCCGGTTGCCACATGATGTTGCGCACTTATGAGCGGAACCATGCCCGTTTCAAGGAGAAAGGGGTCCATGTGATCGGGATCGGTCCCGATGACATTTCGGTGAACCTGAGCATGGTGCAGCGCATCGGTGTTGGGTACCGCATGCTTTCAGATGACAAGCAGGAGGTTTCCTCGCAATACGGGGTTGTGTATAGCAATCCATTGATCGAGACCATGGTGGAATACTCGAAAGGGATGCCGCTGCCAGCGTCGTTCCTGGTGGATGCGAATGGGATCGTGCGCTACGCTTCCCGCCCGGACCGGGTGGGGGAATTCCTTGATCCAGAGCTGATCTTCGGTGTGCTCGATGGCATCCAGCCCGACACGAACGTTGCATGGGCCTGAACATCGACCTTGCGCTTGTGGCACTGGCCGTGGTCTTTTTGATCGCGGCGATCGGAATTTCCATTGCCTACAACCGTTTACGAACCAGCTATACGAAGAGTACCCAAGATCGCGATAGTTTCCATGGGATCCTGGAAGCCAGCAACGATGCGCTTTTCGTGATCAATTTCGTGAGCGGGAAGATCCATCTGGCCAACGTCAAAGCTTCGGAATTGCTCGGGTTCACGGCACCCGAGTTGACCAAACTCACCATCTTCGACCTGCATCCCAAGGAGTTCCTTCACCGCAGTGCCGATCGGATCGCCGATGCTTGGGAACAGAAAGGCAATGTGTACTCCGATATTCCGCTATTGAGCAATACTGCGGAAGTTATCCCTGTGGAAAGCAGTACCCGAGTGACCACGTACAAAGGAGAGCCCGCTGTGATCATTTATGCCCGCGATATCCGTGAACGCCTCACGTTGCAGAACGTAGTTGAGGAACAGCAGGCCATGGTCCGGGAACAGAACCATCAACTGCTTTCCAGTATCCGATATGCACAACGCATCCAACGCGCCGTGCTGCCCGAAGCGGAGCGCTTGCAAACACTGTTGCCGGAATCGTTCATCCTGTTCCGGCCGCGGGATATCGTGAGCGGTGATCTGTATTGGTTCGCCGAGCAGGATGGTGCCGTGGTGCTGGCCGCTGCGGATTGTACCGGCCATGGGGTACCCGGTGCGTTGCTCAGCTTGATCGGTGCTGCGCTGTTCCAAGAAGTGGTGGTCGAGAAGAAGTTGAAGGGGACCGGTGCCATGCTTGATGCGGCAAGGACCGGCATGATCCAAGCTTTGAGCAAGGATGGCAGTGGGAACAGCGATGGCATGAATGCCGCCGTGTTGCGTTACGACCCGGTTTCAAGAAAGGTGGTCTATTCCGGCGGGTACGCACCGCTGTATCTGATCCGGAATGGTTCCTTGATCGAGCATAAGGGCGATCGGATGCCGGTAGGTCCAACACCCGGTGAAATGAACGCCTTCAGCAGCGTGGAGCTCCAACTTGAACTAGGGGACAGGCTCTTCATTTGTTCCGATGGTATGCAGGACCAGTTCGGTGGCCCGCATGGAAAGAAACTGAAGTCCAGCGGCCTTAAGGAATGGCTCTTGCAGACCGCCGACCTCGCGATCGATGATCAGTACCAAGCGATCTCGGACCGGTTCCGGATGTGGCTTGGAAAAGGCGAGCAGATCGATGATGTGCTCTTGGTCGGGTTCGAGGTTACCTGATCCGGCCTTCTCGTTCTCTATCAAACCGGCTGCCAAGTTTGACAGGCTCGGTTCACCGCCCCAAGTCATTGTCCACACCCAGCGCAAGTACTAGGCTGTCGAGCGAATGCAGATCGCAGCGCATGGCGTGCAGTTGAATGCTTTCAACGGAGAGATCGGTGACCAGCGATGGGTCCAACGCTCGCCACGCAAAGGGGTCGCCACCAACAAAGAGGACCGTTGCCGTGCCATCGGTTTTGGGCTTGGTCCAGGATCGACGATCGAAACCTATGCCATGCGACGGGGGGAAAGCAGGAAGGAGTGAAGGGCACGCATAACACGTGAGATGTGCGGCGAAGTGGGCCCGATGATCCACTTTCAAATTGGGCCAGCGTATTGGTGCGATCAACTCGGCGTTCGATCGTTCGGCAGCCGCGGCGATCCGTTTGCAGCGCTCCTTGATCACCGTGATCGGTTCTTCACGTACGAAAGCGCATTCCTGTGCCGCAAGCTCATGCCTTATGGTCGCAGGCAACAGCACAGCTTTCCAGCCCACCGATAGCAACGCGAACACGGCTATCGCGATCACGGTACCACTTTGCAACTTGGCGTTACGGAACAAATAGGCCGTAGACACAGCGCAGATCAAAGGAAGTGCAAGGAACATGCGGGATGTCGGGTAGAAAATGCTACTGCACCCGTCGTGGACCTTGATCACACCAAGTGCGATGACCGTGCCCACGACCACAGTGACCAAAGCGAAAGCGTACGTCCGTTCCCTCCGATACCATAAGGCAACAGTAAGTGCGATCAGAACGACCAGGACCAACGCGCCCCATTCGGCATAGAACGGGAACAGGCCTCGGAAAAAGACGGATGGATAGCCAAGGGCTAGCCAGATCAAACCCGGATCAAAGGCCAATTCAGCAGGTGTCAATCGGTGGATCGCCTCCCAAGGCCGTTCATCAAAGAAATGCGAGGCCCACCACTGCCAAGTGATTGCCGGGATCGCGCCGAGGAG
>Ga0105046_10011097_pt1 | contig 14022 bp, 15 predicted proteins | sample MAT03_FD_78385 | JGI IMG/M metagenome (GOLD analysis project Ga0105046, IMG submission 78385) | Freshwater microbial communities from Lake Fryxell liftoff mats and glacier meltwater in Antarctica - MAT-03 (megahit assembly) | ecosystem: Environmental > Aquatic > Freshwater > Ice > Liftoff... | reverse complement strand
GCTGCTCCGGATCGAGGAGGAGCTGGGAGATTCCGCCCGATTCGGCGGTGTCTCGGTCCTCGAGCGCAGTTCTTGAAGGAGATGACCGTCCGACCGGGAAAGGTCGGACGTGTCCGAACGTTCGCGCTCAAAGAGCAGCCAAACGCGCCCACCGAGGCGCCGGCCGGCTCCACGCCCGAATGCCGGCCAGAACGGCACCGGGCGCATCCAGTGGGACCGGCTCGGCCGGATCGCGCTGGTCCTGGTGGTCTTCGGCATCGGAGCGCTCTACCTCGGCCCGGCCTACAACCTGGTCACGACCTATCGGGAGGCCAGTGCGGTCAAGGCCGACTACCACGAGGTGGCGGCCGAAAACCAGCGTCTGAAGAACCTCTCCGAGCACGTCAAGTCCGACTCGGTGCTGCGCCGCGAGGCCCGTCGCCAGGGCATGATCGTGACCGGCGAGCAGGCCTACGTGGTCAACGGCCTGAAACGCTGAGCCAGGCCGCCCCGGGAGGGCGACGATGAGCGCATCCGGGTTCTATCTGGGGCTGCTTCAGCTGATCGTTGTGATCGGCGGGGTGGGCTTCGCCGCGTACCGGCTGCGACGGCGACTCCTGCCTGGCTGGACCGGTTCACCGGGCCGGCTGGTCGAGGTCGTCACCGGGGTCGGGATCGTGGTCGTCGGCAGCCAGTTGCTCGGGGTCTTCGGACTGCTGCGGGGCTGGTCGCTGCTCCTGTTCGGCCTCGCGGTCGCGCTTGCCGCCTGGCGCTACCTCGATCCGGATTCCCGCGAGGGAGGAGAGCGACGCGAGGGGGGACAGGGACGCGAGGGGGAACAGGGACGCGAGGGACGAGACGGAGCCGAGTCCGGGCGATCCGAGCCGCCGTGCCCGCCGGCCACCGCTCACGGCTGGTGGCTGGCCCTGCTGGTCACCGTCGTCGTGGTCGCACAGTGGGCGGCGTTTACGTCCTACAGCCTCGATTTCGGCATCTCCAACTTCGACTCGGTCTGGTACCACCTGCCGTTCTCCGCGGACATGCTCCAGACCGGCTCGACCCTTTCCTTCCATCGGACCGAGACGGTCTTCACCAACTGGTTCTATCCGCAGAACTCCGAACTCGTTCACGCCGTCGGCATGGCGCTTGGCGGTCGCGACTTCTTCTCGGTCTTCCTCAACCTCGGCTGGCTGGCGCTGGCGCTGCTCGCCGCCTGGTGCGTCGGCCGACCGTACGGCCGCTCCCACCTGACCCTGGTCGCCGCCGCGATCCTGCTGACTACTCACACCCTGGTCGCCCGGGAGCCGGGAACAGCCAAGAACGACATCGTCGCAATCGCCCTGATCCTCTCCGCGATCGCGATCCTGATCAACCGCGCCGCCGACTCCTCCGGCATCCGCGGCCGGCTCGGTCCCGGCTGGGCGATGGCCGCAGCAGGCCTGGCGATCGGGCTGGCGGTCGGGACCAAGGTGACCGCGCTGGCTCCGGCGGCGATGATCACCTTCGCCGTGCTCTATTCGGCCTACGCCGGCACCCGGCCGCGCTCGGCCGCGGTCTGGTTCGGAGCCGGACTGCTCGGCGGCGGCTTCTGGTACCTGCGCAACCTGATCGCCACCGGCAACCCGATCCCCCAGATCGAGTCGATCGGCCCGATCGGGCTGCCCGGCCCCGAGCGCCTGCAGCAGGGCCGCCCGGACTTCACCGTCTTCCACTACATCACCGACTCCGCGATCTGGCGCGAGTACTTCATCCCCGGGCTCAGGGACGGCTTCGGTGACCTCTGGCCGCTGCTCCTGGCGGTCGCGGTCATCGGGCTGGCGCTGCTGATCTGGCGCGGGCCGAGCCGGCTGACCCGCGCCCTCGGCTTCGCCGCTCTGGTTGCGATCGCCGCCTACCTGGTGACACCGCTGAGCGCTGCGGGGCTGGAGGGAGCACCCGACGCCTTCTCGATCAACCTCCGCTTCCTGGTCCCGGCGCTGGCCATGGCCCTGGTGCTGATCCCCCTGCTGCCCTGGTTCGCCCGTCCGCGCTTTCAGGTGGCCCTGGCGGCGCTGCTGACCGTGATGTTCTTCGTGACCGGCCTGGGTGACGCGTTCTGGTCGGAGTCCGCCCGCGTCTTCGGGCTGGCCTTTGCGCTTGTCTTCGTCGCCGCTCCGGCGCTCGCCTGGCGTTACGGGGGCCGGCTGGGGGAGCTCCCCGCGGGCCGGCTGCCGACCGTCGCGCTGACCGCGCTCGTGACCCTGGCCGGACTGGCGATCGCCTGGCCGCTGGCCAACCATTACCTCGACTCCCGCTACCTGGACTTCGAGCCTGAGGCCGGTCTGGCCGAGCCGTACCGCTGGGCCAACGAAACCCGCGAAGCACGGATCGGACTGGCCGGCACGACCGCCGGCTTCCGCCAGTACGGCTTCTTCGGCAGGGACCTCTCCAACCAAGTCACCTACATCGGACGGGACGCCCCGGCCGGCGGCTTCGACGTGATCCGCACCTGCCCCGAGTTCAGGCAGGCGGTGAACCAGGCCGAGCTCGACTACCTGGTCACCTCGTCCTTCCTCAACTTCAACGGTGAGCGCGAGCCGATCTACTCCCCGGAGCGGGACTGGATCGCCGCCGACAAGGCGATCAGCCGCGTGGTCGGTCCCGGTCAGGTGGAGGTCTGGGAGGTGGAAGGCCGGCTCGACCCGGCCGCCTGCGATGCTTCGCTGCCCGGGGCGGAAGTGACCCCCGGACTGAGAGACGATTGAGCTATCCACTCGAAAACGCGCTGTTCAACTGGGAGGCCGGCATCGAACGGCTGCGTGAGCTCGAGCGCGGGGGAGCCCTGCGCGGAGATCAGGTGACCGGTCCGGTCCGGCTGGAGCTGCGCCGCCGACTCGGGGCGACTTTCAGCGCGGCCGAGCTGGCTGATCTCTACGGGGCCGGAACCGACTGGGTGCTCCAGCTGCCCGGCATCGACCCGGCGCAGGGCGACCTCCAGGAGATGATCGACGCCGCCTTCTGGCTACACCTGCAGGCCGCCGGAGATTACGCCGGCGGACGCCGCATCCAGCTCGACTTCTAACTCAGGGGTGCCGAACCGGGGGCGGTTGTCCCCGATGGCGAGATAGAAACCCACCCGGTTCACCGTCGAACGAAAGCGCCCCGGCGCCCTCGCGGCCCCGGGCGATCCGGCGCGGGTCAGTCCTTGCGGCGGATGATGATCTGGTCGGCTTCGACCGTGACCGTGACGTCGCGCTTGCCGGCCCAGTTGTCCCTGTAGGCGGGGACATCCTGAATGGCGGGGTCGAGCCAGAGGCCGTACCCTTCGTCGCCATGGTCGAAAGTGCCTTCGAGGTCGTCACCGGACTGCTCGCTGCGGCCTGATCCTCCGCGGCGGCCACGTCGGCGACGACGGCGGGGGCGGCCTTCGGCTTCGCTGCCGTCGGACTCCTCGTCATCTTCATCGGCGCCGGCGTCGTCGGGGTCATCCTCGTCGTCGGACTCGGACTCCCCGGCGGCGGCCTCTTCGGCCTCCTTTTCGGCGCGTTCCTTCTCGAGTGCTTCTTCCTCGGCGGCAGCAGCCTCGATCTCTGCCTCGATTTCGTCACGCAGGTCGACGTCGGCGCCGTTGTCGTCCTCCGAGTCGGGCGAAAGGTCGTGCTGGCGGCGGAACTCGCGGAGTTCCGAGGCGCTTACCTCAAGTTGATGGGCGATCCAGGCATCGGTGCGGCCTTCCCGGACCCAGGCGCGGACCTGGTTGAGCTGGGGGCGTAGTGAGCGTCTAGACATATGGACGCGAGTCTATTCAACCGACATTGCAGGTGTCGCTCGACCGGTGGCAAACGAGAGCTCTCGGGCGAAGGACCGACCCCTTCGGGCGAAGGACCGACCCCTATACGCTTGGCGTGGAAAAGAGCCCGACGGGCCGACTACCTATTATTAGGTAGACAGGCATTTCATAGATCGATTCGAACGGAGTCCAGATGCTGGTTTTGACCCGCAAGAGAGAACAGAGCATCATCATCGGCGAGAACGTCGAGATCATGGTGCTCGGGGTATCCGGGGACAAAGTGCGCCTCGGAATCACCGCGCCGCGCGAGATCGAGGTCTTCCGCAAGGAAGTGATCGACGAGCGTGGTTCCACCGCATCCCCTGGGGATTCGGAAGAAGACTGATCCGGGGCCCTGGAACCTCAGGTCATGATGAGAGTCAGTGCCTCGAACATGGTCACGGTGACAACCGTAACCGTGACGACGAGGCTGACGGCAAGCACGCTGAAACGTACCTTGCCCTGCTGCTGACTGCGTGAAACGTGCCGCTCCCGCGAGCGGTTGGCCGCCCGGTGGCGAAGCTGGACCCGCCGCTTTTGCTCCAGCATCTTCTGCTGCTCGAAAGCGGACTCAAACTGGTTTAGGCTCTGGCGCATTTTCATGGTGAGGGGCGGTGTTTCACTCGAAAACGGAAAACACCGAGTTTATGACGTTAGCAAACCCTGACAGTTCCGCAAGTCACCGGCAGGCTTCCCACAGGCCCCGGCCCGCTTCACGGGCCTGCCCCTCAAGGCGATCGAACTGGCCGGATCTGGCGTCGTTAGGGGCAACGGTGAGGGTTTCGGCGTAGCCGCGCCGCAGCAGTTCGGCGTTCAGCATGAGATCCCTCACATAGACGTATGCAAGCAGCCGATCGAAGCGGTCGCGCTGCTCGGGGCCAAAGACCAGCCGCACGTCCTCGCCTTCGATCAGGCCGGCGTTGAAACTCTTTGACTCCTCGCCGAAGCACTCGACCGGGCTGCCCGGATCGACCGACGCCGGCGTGTCGATGCCGATGTAGCGCACGTACTCGCTCTCGCCTTCGTAGAAGACCTTGGCGGTGTCCCCGTCGACTACGCGGTCAACCTCGACCGTGACCGTCGGCGCGGCCGCACCGATCACAACCTGCTGGAGGCCGCTCGAGGTGCTCTCAGGTTCCTCGTCCTGACCCGCCCGGTAGACCATGAAAAGGCCCACCAGGCAGATCACGAACACAATCAGCCCGAATGCCCCTCGGGGGGTAGCCCAGCGGTGCGGACTCGGGTTCAAGCTCCGGCCCTAGGGCGTGCGCTTGACGTTCGCCAGCAGGGTTTCCTTGATCTCGGCGATGATCTCCAGCGCGTCGTTCCACTCGCGCTGCCAGACGTTGCGCCCGAAGATCACACCGGATCCGCCACCGTCCATGACCGACTTGACGTGACTGATCACGGTCTCGTCATCGACCTTGGAGCCGCCCGAGAGCACGATCAGCGAGCGACCGGCGGACTCGACCACCTGGGTGATCGCTTCGTCCTGGGTGACTTCCATCGTGTTGTAAGGGGGCTGGGCGTCCTTGTCCTTTTCCGGGTTGATCACCGGCATGTTGACCTTGACCACGTCGGCGCCCATCTCCATCGCCATGCGCGCGGCGTAATCGATCGCGTAAAACGAGCTCGCGCCGCCCTTGGCGTCGATCGCCTCGCCGCGCGGGTAGGACCAGACGACCAGCGGCATGCCGAAGCGGTCACAGTCCTGGCGGACCTGCTTGAGCTGGGCGAGGTCCTCGTCCTGGCGGGGGGAGCCGACGTAGAGGGTGTAGCCGATCGCGTCAGCGCCGAGCCGCACGCCGTCTTCGACCGATGCGTTGCAGGAGGAGAAGGAGTGGGCGGACGACGGGATGTCGGTCTTGCCGTTGACCTTGAGGATCAGCGGCACCGAGCCGGCGTAGTCGGGGTAGTACTTCTCGGCCATGCCGATCTGGCAGGCGAGCGCCGAGTAACCGGCCTCGGCGGCGAGCCGGAACTGGTAATCGGGATCCTTTGAGGCGGGGTTGGGGAAGAAGTCCCGCGGTCCGTGCTCGATGCCCTGGTCGATCGGCAGCAGCATCAGGGTCCCGTTGCCCGGGCCGAATTCGTAGAGCAGGCGGTGGAGGCGGGCCCGCTTTCCGGGGGCGAGATCAGCCAGCAGGGACTTCTGTTCGGTCAGGCGATGGGCTTCCATGTACTCCTCGAACCTCCTCGGGAAAAATGTAATTGCTTGTGGCTCCAGTATGCCACCGCAAAGGCCACGCGGTCGGTGTGGTTATCCTCGCAAGGGCGCCCCATGAGTGACACCCAACTCAGAGTCATATGCAAGTCATGTCGGACCGAGGTCAGTCCTTACGTGACCGAATGCCCGTACTGCGGTGCGCGGGTTCGCAAACGCGCGCCAAAGCTGGAACGCCGCGATGGCGGTCTTGAAGCAAAGAAGACCCGCCGCCAGCTCCGCCAGGAGCGCCGCCGCGACCGCAAGTCGAAGCGGCGGGAGCGCCTGGATTCGGCTCCGTGGACCAGATCCCCGGTGCCTCCGGCAACCGGCCTGCTGATCCTGGCGCCGGCCCTGGCGCTCCTGGTCCGCATCCTCAGCGGCGGGGATGTCGACGCTTTCGGCGCGATCGTCGTGCCGGCCGACCCCGAGTGGTGGCGCTTCCTGACCGCCCCGTTCGCCTACGGCGACATCGGTTACCTGTTCGCGGTCGGACTGGCGCTGGCGATCTTCGCTCCCGGAATCGAGCGGCGGATCGGCTCGCCGGTGACCCTCGCGCTGCTGATCGCCTGCGGCTCGCTGGGCGCGCTGGTCGGCTGGACGGTTGCCGACCAGACCACGTCCTTCGCGGTGATCGCCGGCGGCAACGGCATGGCCCTCGGCGCGGTCGGCGCCTGGTGGATGCTGGCCAGGCGCGAGGCCGCCGAACTCGACGAGGAGCTCGACTCAATCGGCGTGCTGGTCTGCGTAGTGGTCATCCTCCTGCTGCCGCTGGTCCTGCCTTCAGCCAGTTTCTGGGCGGCCCCCGCCGGTGGCGCGCTCGGTCTGTTCGGCGGCCTGTTAGCTTCGGGGTTCAAGCGATGAGCCGTACCTGGAGCGAAGAAGAACTGCGAACCGCGGTCGAGCGGCTCTCCGACCGGGAGAGCTTCGCCGAGGCCGAACAGGTTGTGTCCACGGTCGCGCCGGAGCTCGCCGGGGTCCTGGCCGAAGCGCTCGGCAGCGGCGGCTGGTTCGGCGAGTCCCATCAGTCCGAGAGCCTCAAGGCGGCGACCATTCCGGATGAGGACGCCCGCCTGGCAGCGGTCCGTTCCCTGCTGAACGAGGAGACCCACATCGGGATGATGGTCGGCGTCGCGGTCGGCTGGGCGCTTCATTCCGAGCTCAGGGGCAATGGCGAAAGCGGACAAGGAGACGATTGACGATGAAGATCCATTACCACGGTCATTCCTGCTTCGAACTTCACGACGGGGAGACCAGGCTGCTGGTCGATCCCTTCCTGGCACCGAACAACCCGAAGGCCGAAGCGACCGCCGCCGACGTCGATCCAACCCACATCGCCCTGACTCACGGCCACGCCGATCACGTCGCCGACGTGGTCGAGGTCGCCAAGCGGACCGGGGCCGAGGTCGTGGCGATGGTCGAGCTGGCCAACTGGCTGGAGGAGCAGGGAGTCGAGAAGGTCCACGACCCCAACCTCGGCGGCACGGTCAGCTTCGACGGCCTCTCGATCAAGCTGGTTCCGGCCTGGCACACCAATACCACCCCCGGATCGGCCGAGCGCCCGTTCAGCGCCGACGCGGGCACGGCGATGGGCTCGGCTGCCGGACTGATCATCCGGATGGGCGGGATCACGATCTACGACGCCGGTGACACCTGCCTGTTCAGTGACATGGAGCTGATCGGCAGGCGGCATGAGGTTGACCTTGCTCTGTTGCCGATCGGCGGCCACTACACAATGGACCGCGATGACGCCGCTTATGCGGCCGGGATCATCGGTGCCTCACGGGTCATGCCGATCCATTACGACACCTTCCCCGCGATCGAGACCGACGTCGAGGCGTTCGGGGCTGACCTCACCGCCAAAGGGGTCGAGGGCCTGATCCTCAAGCCGGGCGAGGGCGCCACACTTTAGCGGCGCCGGCCTTGGCAGGCCCGCGGGCCTCAGGCTGCGGTCTGGAGGCTCTAGGGCTGCGGGGTGGTCGGGGCGGTGCCCGGACCGGCCGGCGAAGGAACGCTCGGGTTCGGGGTGTCCGGCGGAGCTACCGGCGGAACCGGCGGGTTGACGACCTGACCGACGGTGCCGGGCTTGGTCTCAACCGGGATCTGGGGGTCGATCCCACCGGACGGCGGAGGACCAGTCGGGATGTCGACGATCGTGCCTTCGAGGCCGTCATCGGGCTTGGCCGGCTCCTCGACGGGCGGAACCAGTTCGGCCGGCTGCTCGACCGGCGGCTCGATCACGACCGGAACTTCTTCCGAAACGAGGATCGCCTCAGGCGCTTCCTCCACGACCACGGGGTCGCTCGCGCCGGTCTTGACCAGAGCGGCGTCTTCGGCCGGGACGGTGGCGGCAACCCTGGGCTGGGTCTCGACCGGCGGCACCGCGGCGATAACCCGACCGCTGGGCGCGCCAGCGCTGCCGGGGCGGTCGGTGGAAACCCGGTTGGAGACCTCAACCGCTCCGGCGGTGATCACCGCTGCGGTCACGACTCCGGCGACGGCCTTGATGCCGATCGCGCCGCTCAGCGCACCGATTCCGGAGGCGGCGCTGCCGGCTCCGATCACGGCACCGGCGGCTCCGGCGCCCGCGGCTCCGGACCCGGCAGCAGCCGAGCCGACCGCAGCCGTTCCGGCGGCGGTGCCGGCCGTTCCAGCGGTGCCGGCGCTTCCGGCTGTGCCGGCGGCGGACCCGCCGAAGCCCAGCTTGGCTCCGAGCAGAGCCTTGAGGGCGATGATCGGGCCGACCGGCATGATCATCGCGAGTACCTTCGAGTCACTGCGGAGCTGCTTGCGGAACTTCGCGCACTCTTCGCAGTCGCGAACGTGGCGGCGGACCGGCCCGGTGGCCTTGGTCAGGCCTTCGGCGGCTTCGGCCAGCTCGACCCGGACCTCCCCGCAGGTGAGCATGCGGGACTGGCTCGCTTCTGCCAGGGAAATCCTCGCCCGGACCAGCAGCGACTTGACCGAGGGCACGGAGGTGTCCATCGCCTCGGCGATCTCCTCATAGGAGAGCGCGTCGATCTCGCGCAGCAGCAGGGCGGCGCGCTGGGTTTCGGGAAGCTTGGTCACGTCGTTGAGAAGCTGGCGGAACTCCTCGCGGTTGTGGACCTTCTCCGCGGTCGAGCCGGCCTCCACCATCGGGACCATGTCCATCGACTCATGGCAGTCGGCCTTGGGCTTGCGCAGATGGTTCAGCGACCGGTTGCGGGCGATCCGGTAAAGCCAGGGCTTGAGGTTGATCTCGCGGTTGTCGGCGAGCATCGCCTTGTGGGCGTTTATGAAGACTTCCTGGAGTACGTCCTCGGCATCTTCGGTCGAGCCGATCATCTGGCGGCAGAAGCCGAGCAGGCGGGGCTGGTAGCGGTCGACGATGATGTCGAAGGCCCCGGAGTTGCCGCTCCGGACCATGGCGACAAGCTGTTCGTCGCCCTTCAGCTTGAGCAGCGGCGACTTGCGCGAGAGAAGTCCGCGCCGCGCTGCGTGACTGAGGGTTGATGCTTCCATTGCTCTCCTTGTGACTGGTACACCGGCAGACTGGACCGGCTTACTCTTGGTAACACCGTAGCAACGCGTTTGTCGCGCTCCTTAAAGAAGTTTTTCCGGCTTTTCCCCTGGACCCTTACTATCGCAGGGCCCGGATGGCGGAATGGTAGACGCCGCGGCCTTAAAAGCCGCTGTCCTTTCGGGGACGTGCGGGTTCGAATCCCGCTCCGGGCATGGCTTTCCGGCGGCCCCTGCCGCAATCGCCCCTCAGGGCATTAGGCTCTGCCCTTAATTCAAGGGCTGGGCGACACGGAGGACGAACTTAATGGCTACAGAGAGACCGCATAAGGGCTGGGTCCGCTTCCTGACCGTACTGGTCGGATTCCTGACCGTGCTCGCGATCCTCTCGACCTGGGTCGACCGACAGATTTTCGACACCCCGCAGTGGGGTGAAACCTCGCTGGAGATGCTCCAGAACCCGGAGATCCAGGGCCAGGTGGCGACCTACGCCGTGGATGAGCTCTACGCCAGAGTCGACGTCGAGGCTGAATTGAAGGCAATCCTCCCGGGGGACCTCAGCGACCTTTCCGGAATCGCCGCGGGCGGCCTGCGCCAGGTCGCCGACCGCGGTGCCGAGCAGGCCCTCGGCAACCAGCGAGTTCAGAATCTGTGGCGCCAGGCAAACGAAACCGCTCAAAGCAACCTGGTCGCGATCATCGAGGACGACAGCACCGTGGTCAGCTCGACCGACGGGCGGGTCAGGCTCGAGCTGCGGCCGCTGATCATCGAGATCGCCGATCAGGTCGGGCTCGGCCAGCAGGCTCGCGACAACGTCCCGACCGCGGTCGGAGAGATCGAGATCGTGGACTCCGAGGAGCTCTCGACCGTGCAGACGGTCGCCCAGATCATCCACGGAACCGCGCTGATCACCGCCCTGCTGCTGCTGGTTCTGATCGGCCTCGCGGTCTACCTGTCAAAGGGCTACCGCTGGATGACTCTGCTGTGGATCGCGGCGGCCCTGATCATCGGGGCGGTGATCGTGCTGATCGTCAGGTCGGTCGCCGGCGGGATCATCGTGCCGGAGCTGGCCACGGTTGACATCCAGCCTGCAGCCGAAGCCGCCTACTCGATCGCGACCGACCTGTTGCGATCGATCGCCATAACGGTCATCTGGGCCGCGCTGGTGTTAATCCCGCTCGCCTGGCTGGTCTCGCCCAGCGGCGCGGCGGAAAAGACCCGCAAGTTCCTCGCCGTGCCGTTCGGCCGCTACCCGGCGGCGACCTTCGGCCTCCTCGGTCTGGTCGCTTTCATCTTTTTGCTGATGGGAGCAGGCGACCAGCGGGAGTTCCTGATCAGGCTGACCATCGTGATCCTGGTCGCTCTCGGCACCTGGGCTTTCAGCCGCACTCTCGCTGCGGCTTACCCGGACGCGGACTTTGCCGGGGTGGCCGAGTTCGGTCAGAAGGCCAAGTCGAAGGCACGCGACGCGTGGTCCGGTCGGCCAGACCTGCTCGCCGGTCATCGTGAAAAGCGCGAGGCCTCCAACGCTGCTGCTGCCGCCGAGACAGCTTCTGTCCCGGACCCGATCCCTGCCGCGGCGCAGTCCGCACCGACTGAGGTCCTTGTCGCATCAGAGCAGGCCGTAGAGCAACAGCCCGACCCCGAGACCGCACGGCTCGACCTGCTTGACCGGCTCGCTTCGATGCGCGAGCGCGGGGTGCTCGATGAGGAGGAGTACGCGGCTGAGAAGGCGCGGGTCAACGCGCGGCTCAAAGACGCCGGAGGCTGACAGTCAAGCGCCTACTGACATGGGCGTACCGAAAGGCGGGTCCTCGCTACCCGAGTCTCTTCGTAGCTTTTGAACTTCAGTCGGCCTGGCTGATCGCCTTCGGCACGCTGGCCGCCTTCAGCCTTTACTACGACTCTCCGATCGGCGAGTACACGGGGTTGGCGCTGGCCGTGCTCGCGCTGACCGCGCTGGTGATCGCAATCAGCGTGTTCCGGGCGCATCGCTTCATGCGGCCGATCAGCCGGTGGATCGCCAGCCCCGACCGGCGCGAGGACCCGGGGCTCGCGACCGAGGCCTGGGAGACCGCGGTCGGGGTGCCGGTCCAGGTCGCGATCCGGGAGATGATCTGGCCGGTGATTTTCGTCGCGATCCCGGGCGTAATCGGCTCAATCATCGTCTTCGACTTCAACCCGTGGTCGGCGATCCCGCTGATGGCCGGGTCACTGATCGCTGTCGCCTACGGTGGCGTGCTCCATTACTTCGGCATGGAAAGCGGCATGAGGCCGGTGCTCAGGGACATCAACCGCCAGCATGCCCCGTGGGCCCGCCCGGAGATCCGGGTCCTGCCGCTCCGGGTAAAGCTGATGGCCTCGCTGCCGTTGATCAACGTGATCGCCGGGCTGACCGCATCGGCGCTGTCGGGAAGTGGCGGCGGCGGCGCGGGCCTCGGGGCGGACGTTCTGATCGCGATCGGCGTGTCTGTTGCGGTCAGCCTGGTGCTGACCTTCATGCTCGCCAGTTCGGTACTGGGGCCGATCAACGACATCGAAGAAGGTATTTCGGCGCTGCAGGACGGGCGGTTCGGTGTCACCGTTCCGGTGACCACGCCGGATGAGATCGGCAACCTGTCGGGCGCCTTCAACCAGATGTCCCAGGGCCTGGCTGAGCGCGAGCGGATCCGGACCGCCTTCGGCACCTATCTCGACAGCAACGTCGCCGCCCACATCCTCGAGTCGGGCCCGGACGCGCAGGGGGTGGAGGTCGAGGTATCGCTGCTGTTCTGCGACGTGCGCGAGTTCACTGCCTTCGCCTCGCAGGCGGAAGCCTCGGAAGTGGTCGCCCGGCTGAACGAGCTTTTCGAGGCGGTCATTCCGGTGATCGCCGCCCACGGCGGCCACGTGAACAAGTTCATCGGTGACGGGCTGCTGGCGGTCTTCGGCGCCCCCGAGCCCCACGTCGATCACGCCGAGCGGGCGGTGCGCTGCGCGGTCGCGATGGCCCAGCGGGTCAATCACGGCAGTCGCGAGGCCTTCAGCATCGGGATCGGGGTCAACTCCGGACCGGTGGTGGCCGGCTCGATCGGCGGCGCCGGGCGGCTCGACTACTCGGTGATCGGGGACGCAGTCAACGTCGCTTCCCGGGTTGAAGCGGCGACCCGCGACCTCGACGACGAGATCCTGATCACCGATGACACCCGGCAGCGGCTCGGGGACAGGGTCGAGCTTTTCCGCCGCGGGCTGGTCACGCTGCGCGGCAAGCCGGAGCCGGTGCGGGTCTGGGCACCGGTGGTCGAGACAGTCGAGCGCCAGCTTCCGGCCGGCACGGCGGTCGACAGCGCGATTGGCCGCGACGCTGTTGGCCGCGATGCCAACGGGCTAGACACGGTCGCCCGAGACACGGTCGCCCGAGACGCGGTCGAACGGGACGCCGTCGTCCGGGACGCCGTCGTCCGGGACGCGGCTCAGCCGTCCGGCTGAACTCCGGCGGCCCGGATCGCGCCGCCGTAGAGGATGTCGTGCTCGGAGACCTCGACTTCGGTCAGCTCGAAGGCACGCATGATCTCGATCAGGATCACCAGCCCGGCGACGATCGCCCGGGCGCGGTCGGGATGGAGTCCGGGAACCTGCTTGCGCTGTTCGAGCGGCATCGCCGAAAGCCGGGATAGCCAGCGCTGGATGGTGCCGAGCTCCAGCACGTGGCCCTCGACCACATCGGGGTCGTAGGGCTCCAGCGCCAGATCGATCGCGACCAGTGAGGCCGGGGTGCCGGCGACCGCGACGCAGCGCTCGATCGGCGGCAACTCCTGGCCCTCGATGGCGGAGGCGATCAGCCGGTTGATGTCGTTGGCCAGGTTCTCGAGGTCGGAGGTGCCAGGTGGGTCACCGGTCAGCATCCGCTCGGTGTGGCGGACCACGCCGGCCTGAAGCGACCGGTGGAAGATCGGCTCCCGGCCCCGGCCGACGATCAGCTCGGTTGATCCCCCGCCGATGTCGGCGACCAGCAGCACTTCGTCCCCGCTGCGCGCGGAGGTCGTGCCGAGGTAGGTCGTGGTCGCCTCGAGGTCGCCGTCGAAGATCTCGGCGTTCAGTGCGAAGCGCTCGCGCAGCTCGGCGATGAAGGCCTGACCGTTCTCGGCGTCGCGGACCGCGCTGGTTGCGATCACCGAGGTGCGCTGAACGTCGAGGTCGTTGATCAGTTCGACGTAATCCCCGACCGTTTCACAGACCGCCTCGATCGCTTCCGAGGCGAGGCAGCCGGAGTGATCGACCCCGCGGCCGAGCCTGGTCACCGTGGTCCGGCGTTCGACTTCGGAGACCTTGCCGTCGGTTACGTCAGCGACCAGCAGGCGGGTCGAGTTGGTGCCGATGTCGATGATGGCGACCCGGGTCGGGTGGCCGGAGGGTGAGGGGCTCGCGGGCAAGGCACAAGATTAGAGGCTTGCGGGCCGGGGTAGTTTTGGAGTCCCCCTACCCAAGGAGTCCCTCAAGTGTCAGAAGATCTCAAAGGCTCGGTCGCCCTCGTCACCGGAGCCAGCAGCGG
>Ga0105046_10011096_pt1 | contig 14022 bp, 14 predicted proteins | sample MAT03_FD_78385 | JGI IMG/M metagenome (GOLD analysis project Ga0105046, IMG submission 78385) | Freshwater microbial communities from Lake Fryxell liftoff mats and glacier meltwater in Antarctica - MAT-03 (megahit assembly) | ecosystem: Environmental > Aquatic > Freshwater > Ice > Liftoff... | reverse complement strand
GCGCCCCCGGTTCGGGGGGACCGAGGTGGTGATCGCGTTTTGCCCCGGCATGTTTGGGTCCGCCTTCCCGGAAATAAACCGAAACGCGCCCTGGCGACCGACGCGCCGACCGCGCTGGCGCTGCGCTGCGGATCGTAGACGAAGCGGTCGATCGTCACCCGCGCGTTCGAGCCGACGGTGAAATTGCTGCGGTCGAGCAGCAGGATCTGGAGCATCGAGGCGTTGGCGGTCTGGACCTGGTCGCCGAGCGAGACGCGGGCTTTTAGCACCGCAGCGCGCGGCGCCGGGTCGGTGGCGGCGCGCATCACGACCTTGTTGCGGATCGCGGCGTTGATCCCGATTACGCTTGCCGCATCGGCGGTCGAGACGATCGCCAGGCTGGCGGCCAGCGCGAAGAGCGGAAGGCGGTTGCGGGTCATGGCAGTTTTCCTCGTCATCAGAATTTCCAGATCAGTCGGGCTTCGGCGCCGGGGCTTCGATAGGTACGGAAATCGGGCGCGCCATCGAGGCTCGAGCGACGATAGGTGTAGGTCCCCGCGCCCTCGACGAACAGGCCGCTGGTGCCGAGCGCGATGGCATAAGCCAGCCTGGCATAGGCCCGCGTGTCCTTGCGATCGATGACGAAATCGACGTCGCGGAAATCGATGTGGCGAAGTGTGCCTGACAGGGTCAGGTAATCGCGGTTGGCGAAGCTATGCTGGTAGGCGGCGAACAGGCGGCCACCGCGATAGCCGAAGTTGCGCTCGTCGGCGTCCTTGAGTTCGCCCGCCGCGCCGACCGAGAGATAGCCGCGCTCGCCGACGCGCGCTTCATAGGCTGCCGACAGGTCGAGACGGAGGCCATCGGCATCATTGCCGGGAAAGCCGCTGCCGTCGTAATTCTGGTACACCCCCTCGAGCCGGAGGCGAACGCGGTTTGCCTTGGCCTGGCCGAACAGCAATTCACCCTGGCCGCCATATTCGGTGACGTAGGGGTCGTCGAATAAACGGATGTGGCGCACCACCGGGCCGATCGAATAGCCGATCCGCCCGCCGCCCCTGCCGAAACCGGCGCGCAATTCGCCAATGTCATAATCGAGCCGCGGCCCCGACAAATCATGTTTCGAGGTGGCGCTGAACCCGCCGTAAAAGCCGCCGCTGCCACCATAACCCGACGAGCGCAGGGCGAGCCGCGCGCCACCGATCAGGCTGAAGCCATTGTCGCGCTTGGCCGAACCGAAGAAGTCGGACTGGAGCGCCAGCGCTCCGGCCGCATCATTGTCATAGGCCAAGCCGCCATAGACCTCGCCGGAAACTCCATCGGCGCTTTTGCCTTCGGCCGGGGCGGGGCGTCGCAGGGTGCCGCCGCACGCGTCATTGGCCTCGACGAACATCGCATTGCCGACATCCTGCCGGTCGAGCTTGCCGATCTCGATCCGCGCGCCCTGCGGATCGCCGAGGCGGCACAGCGTCGCAGCGTAGAGCAAGCGCGCGTCGTTGGCATTGGGATCTTCGAGCAACGCGCGGTCGAGCGTCGCTGCGGCGCCGGTCAGGTCACCGGCCGCGGTCTGCTGGCGGGCGGTGGCGATGGCGTTGGCCGGAGTCTGGCTTTCGGCGATCAACGCCTCGATTTCCTGTTCGCTCTGCGCAAGGGCTGGAGCCGCCAGTGACACGGCGATCAGCCCGATCCCGGCGAGCGATATGGAGCGACGATCCTGCAACACGCTTCCCCCTGAACTTGCCGTGGTTTAGCAACCACTATCGGCGATTGATATGAGCGCATCATGTCAGAACATGGTGAATCGGGATAGGGGGACGGCGGGAATGGTCGAACGGACGGCACGGACTCGTCGCCGCGCATCGCTGCCTGGCGTCGTGGCGGTGCTGCTGGTGGCCGCGCTCGCCATCTTTCCGCTACCCGTGCTGGCGCCTGCGCTGGAGCGGATGAGCTTCCTGATGTTCGACGCTTTCCAGCGTGCCGAGCCCAGGCCCTATGAAGATGCCGGGGTGCGGGTGGTCGATATCGACGAGGAGACGATCCGTCGCTTCGGCCAATGGCCATGGCCGCGGACCGACCTCGCGCAGCTGACCGACCGGCTGGCCCAAGCCGGGGCGGCGACGATCGCTTATGACATCGTGCTGTCGGAGCCCGACCGCACCTCCCCGCCGCGACTGGCCAAGCGGCTGGCGCTCGACCCGGCGGCGCGGGCGACGCTTGCCCGGCTGCCCGACAATGATGAAGTCCTCGCCAAAAGCTTCGCCAAGGCGCCGGTGGTCACCGGCTTTTTCCTGACCCACGAAAAGTACCGGCGAACGGTGCAGCCCAAAGCAGGGTTCGCACTGTCGGGGACCGAGCCGACCCGGCTGGCGAGCTTCAGCGATGCGATCGCGCCACTGCCGGGGCTGGAAGCGGCGGCCAGCGGCAATGGCTTCGTCAGCATTGCCACCGACAGCGACGCGATCGTCCGCCGCGCGCCGTTGATCGCACGCAACGGCGCGGCGATCGTCCCGTCACTGTCGCTCGACGCGTTGCGCGTGGCGCAAGGCGCTGGCTCGATCATCGTCAAGACCGGCGACGGCAGCGGCGAAATTGGCGGCGGCGGCGACATGGTGTCGTTAAAAGTCGGCCAGTTCGAGGTGCCGACCACGCGGAGCGGCGACTTGTGGATGCGCTACACGGCGCCGGTGCCGGGGCGGACCATCCCGGCGTGGAAGATAATGTCGGGCGCGATCGGCCCCGAGCAGCTTCGACGCGACGTGGAGGGTCGGATCATGTTCGTCGGGGCCGGCGCGATCGGCCTTCGCGACCTCGTCTCGACCCCGCTGCAGGACCGCGAGCTTGGCGTTATGGTCCATGCCCAAGCGGCCGAGCAGATGATCATCGGCCATTTCCTGGTGCGGCCGGACTGGGCGCCGGGGCTGGAAGTCGCGCTGCTGCTGGCGCTGGGCATCGGCATTGCTGTGTTGCTGCCCAAGATCGGCGCGATCAAGGGGGCGGTGGTCGGGGCGGGGGCGATCGGGCTGACCGGGGCGGGCAGCTGGTATGCCTACACCGCGCATCACTTCCTGCTCGACCCGACGTGGCCGGCGATGGGGGTGGCGACGGCCTACCTCGTCCAGACCATCCTGACATTTTATCGGGAGGAACGGCAGCGCGCGTATATCCATCACGCCTTCGACCGCTATTTGTCGCCCGAGCTGGTCAAGCGCATCGCCGACGATCCGGCGTTGCTCGAGCTGGGCGGGGTCGAGCGCGACATGAGCGTATTGTTCGCCGACATCCGCTCCTTCTCGCGCATTGCCGAGCGGCTCGCCCCCAACGAAGTCATCACATTCCTCGTCAAATTCCTGACCCCGATGACCGATTTGCTGCTCGGCCATAAAGCGACGATCGACAAATATATCGGCGATGCGGTGCTCGCCTTCTGGAACGCGCCGCTCGACGACCCCGACCATCATGCCAATGCGGCGCGGGCGGCGCTGGCGATGCAGCGCCGGCTGGCCGATCTCAACGCCGAGATGATCGCACGCGGCGACGGCACCTGGCCGGGTGAGGTCAAGATCGGGATCGGGCTCAATTCGGGGCCGTGCTGCGTCGGCAATATCGGGTCCGAACGGCGATTGTCCTATTCGCTGATCGGCGACCCGGTGAACCTCGCCTCGCGGCTCGAAAGCCTCTCCAAATATTATGGCGTGGCGATCCTGATGGGTGACAATCTGGCGCAGCATCTTGGCGGATTTGCGCTGCTTCCGGTCGACCGGGTGCGGGTGGTCGGGCGCGCCAAGGGCGAGACGGTGCATGTGCTGCTGGGCGACGAAGCGGTGCGCGCGACGCCGGAATTCGTCGCGTTCGAAGCGGCGCATCGAGCGATGCTCGACGCTTATTTCGGGCAGCAATGGGACGAGGCTGCGGCAATCAACGACCGCAACGAGCAGCAGGCCACGACCTTCGGGCTGGGCAAGCTGGTGATGCTGTACCGCGACCGGATCATCGCCTTCGCCGCCAGCCCACCGCCGGCCGACTGGGACGGGGTGTATGAGGCGAGCAGCAAATAGCCGCAGGGGCGGTCACATGCTTGTTACTTGAAAGGGGGGCGGGACCAGTCCCATTTGCTTTTCGATGATCAACATTCGCCCCTTTGCTTCGCTGGGCCACGCCAATCACGGCTGGCTCGATGCCCGCCACCATTTCAGCTTCGCCGATTATCACGACCCTGCGCGCATGGCGTGGGGCCGGATCCGGGTCTGGAACGACGACACGATCGCCGCCCAGTCGGGTTTCCCGCCACACGACCACCGCGACATGGAAATCATTACCTACGTCCGCTCGGGCGCGATCACTCACCAGGATTCGCTCGGCAACAAGGGTCGCACCGCGGCCGGCGACGTCCAGGTGATGAGCGCCGCCAAGGGCGTGACCCATGCCGAGTTCAACCTTGAAGACGAGGCGACCACCCTGTTCCAGATCTGGATCGAAAGCGACCGACCGGGGGTCGAGCCGAGCTGGGGCGCGATGCCCTTCCCCAAGGATCGCCGCGACGGGCAGTTCCAGCTGCTTGTCGGCGGAAACCCCGATGACGGGTCGCTCACGATCCATGCCGACGCCCGGCTGCTTGGTGCGAATGTGCCGGCCGGCGGGACGATCGACCTCGACCTCGATCCGGCGCGGCACCAATATCTGGTGGCGAGCGGGAAGGTGACGGTCAACGGGGTTGTGGCCGAGGCCCGCGACGGGGTGGCGATCACCGGTGAGGCGCGGCTGGAGGTGGTGGCGGACCCTGAATCCGATGTGGAACTAGTGTTGGTCGACGCGTGCTAAACGCTTTCCCCGCTTGAAGACCGAAGCGAGGCGGGCCAATAGGCCGCGCGTGAAGGATCGAGTTTTGGGTCGAGAAGTGGAAGTGCGCAGGGCAGTGATGCTGGCGTCGGCGGCAATATGCCTCGGCGTGGCGCCGCTTGCCGCGCAGAGCAATAGTGCCGCAACCGCTCCGCCGCCGTCCAATGCCACCGATATCGGCCCGGGCGAATTGTCCAACTTCAGCCTCAACGGAACGGTCACCCGCCCCGCCGCCCGTCCGCCCGCTGCCCAACCCTTGCCGCCGCCCGCGGCTCGCGAGCCAGCGGCGCCGACGACGAGTCGCCCGGCGACACCGGCCACCGCCAATCCGCCCGCCGGGTCGCAGCCGAATCCGGCCGACAGCGACCTGTTCCGGCGCCCGCCGACCCTGCCCGACGCGAGCTCAACCAATGCGGTGATGGCGGCGCCGCCGGTCGAGACGGGCGACCAGCCGGCCGCAGCGCCGCCGTTGTTGTCGGACGGCTGGTCGCTGCTGCCGTGGATCGTTGCCCTGCTCGCCGTCGCCGGCGCGGGGGTGATGTTCTTCGGTCGTCGGCGCCGCCAGCAGCGCTATGCGACCGCCGGCGCTACGCCGATCGACATCATGCGCCCCGATCCGACCCCTGATCCAATCCCGGCTTCGGCCGCTTCGCCGCGCGCTGCGCCGATACCGGCCGCTGGCGGCGGTGCGCGTCGTCCGCTGCCGACCACCCTGATGCCCAAGCCGCCAGCGCCGGTAGTCAAGCCCAGGGCCGATCCAGTCATCCCCGGCGGGATCGTGTCGACCGGGCTTCGTCCGTGGATCGATGTCGAACTCATCCCCGACCGCGCCTTGCTCGACGAGGCTGGCGTGGCAATTGCGTTCGAGGTGACGTTGTTCAATTCGGGCAGCGCGGCCGCGCGCGACGTGATCATCGAAGCGCGGCTGCTCAATGCGGGGATCAACCAGGATGTCGAGCTGAGCGCTTTCTTCACCGCCGATGGAGCACCGGGCGACCCGATCCCGCAGATTGAGCCTTATGCGCGAATCCCGCTGCGCAGCGCAGTCCGGCTGTCGCGCGCCGACGTCCGCGAATATGAGATCGAGGGCCGCAAATTGTTCGTGCCGATGGTGGCGATCAGCGTTCGCTATCGCTGGTCGAGCGGTAACGGGCAGAGCGCGGCGGGTTTCCTCGTCGGCCAGGGCGCCGAGGGCCAGGCGAAACTGGCGCCGCTTCGGCTCGATCGCGGGGCCCGCTCGTGGAAGGGGCTGGGCGCCCGGCGCTACGAAAAGGGCTTGCGGTCCTGATTCGGGACATGCAGATGGTGTTCGTCGCCTAAACTAAACGCACCGGCTCTTACGCATTTGTAACTTTTTGCATTGCTAATAAGCCGTCGTGTCGATCCCGAAATGAGGTCTGCCTTGCGCTTTATTGCCGTTCTCGCGTGGATTCTGGCCTTCAGCGCGCAGCCGGCGACGGCTGCCTCATCCCCAGAAATGGTGTCGGTCGAGCGCCAATTGGCCTATCTCGTCGGCTCCAGATCGGGCGAATATGGAATCGCCGCGCTCGACCTCAGCGACGGGCGCAGCGTCAGCATCAACGGCGACCAATTGTTTCCGATGGCAAGCACGGTCAAGCTGGCGGTGGCGGGCGCCTATCTCACCCAGGTCGACCATGGCCGCCGGTCGCTCGACGACCGGATCGGGTCGCGCTCGGCGGCGCAACTGATCGACGTGATGCTGACCCGCAGCGACAACGCCGCGACCGACGTGCTGATCCGCAACCTCGGTGGCCCGGGGCGAGTGCAGCAATGGCTCAACCTCAACGGTCTGAGCGGGATCCGCATCGACCGGACGATCGCCCAATTGCTTCGCTCCCCGCGCGACCTGCTCGACAGCCGCGATTCAAGCTCGCCGCATTCGATGATCAGCTTCCTGCGCCAGCTCGATAAGGGCAATATGTTACGCCCCGAAAGCCGCAGCTACCTGCTGTCGGCGATGAGCCGTTGCATCACCGGACGCAACCGGATGAAGGCGTTGCTCCCGGCCGGGACCCGGGTCGAGCACAAGACCGGCACGCTGAACGGCCTGACCGGCGATGTCGGCTTCATCACCATGCCCGACGGGCGTCGGCTCGCGTTGGCCTTCTTTGCTCGGGGCGGGAGTGACCGGCCGCGGACCATCGCCGAAGCGGCGCGCGCGATTTATGACGGGTTCAGCGGCAGCTGGGGCGGGACGATGTTCGGCACCTTCGGAAGTACCGGCGTCGCGCGCAACTGAGGTGCGGCGCGCTAGAGCGCGGTTCCGACTTTGTTATAGCTGTGCCAGGCGAGCACCGCCGCCGCGCCGCGGTGCGGGCGCCAGGCTTCGGCCAGTTCGCGCAATTGTTGTTCGGTCGGTTTGCCGTCGAGCCCAAGCATCCGCCCCAGCTCGATCTGCACCGCGAGATCGCCCGCCGGCCAGACGTCGCCGCGCCCTTCGGCGAACAGCAGATAGATTTCCGCCGACCAGCGGCCGATGCCCTTGATCCGGGTCAGCAGTTCGATCGCCTCGTCATCATCGGCGGGAAGGTTGGTGAGGTCGAGTTCGCCTGACAGGACGAGGCCCGCGAGGCTCCGCAAATAGCCGGCTTTCTGCCGCGACTGGCCAAGCGCGCGCAATTCCTCGTCGCTTGCACCAAGGATTCGTTCGAGATCGGGCGGATCGCCGAATGCACCTTCGAGTTTGGCCCACATCGACCGCGCCGCGGCGACGCTGACCTGCTGGCCGACGATGGTGCGCATCAGCGTCGCGACGCCCGGCTCGCTGAGGCGCGGTTCGGGGCGGCCGTGGCTGGCGATGGTGCGCGCGAAGGCCGGTTCGGCGGCGGTGAGGGCGTCGAGACCAAGGTTGAGCGACTCGACGGTCCGAACCATCAGGCGACGCTGGCCGCGTATAGCGCAACCGCAGCGGCGTTGGAGACGTTGAGGCTTTCCATCGCGCTCGAGATCGGGAGCTTGGCGACGGCATCGCAATGCTCGCGGGTATTGGAGCGCATGCCGGGGCCTTCGGCGCCGAGCACCAGCGCCACCCGCTGCGGGCCGAGCGCGGCCTTGAGGTCGGTGTCGGCCTCGCCCGCAAGCCCGATCCGCCAGAAGCCGGCTTCGGCGATTTCCTCCAGCGCGCGGGCGAGATTGACGACTCGCACCCACGGCACGCGTTCAAGCGCGCCCGAGGCGGCCTTGGCCAGCGCGCCACCTTCGGGCGGCGAATGGCGGTCCTGGGTAACGATCCCGATCGCGCCGAACGCGGCGGCGGAGCGCAGGATCGCGCCGACATTATGCGGGTCGGTGACCTGGTCGAGCACCAGCAGCACGGCGCGTTCGGGGGCGTCGGACAGCAGGTCGCTGAGCCACATATCGTCGAGCGGCTCGACCTCGATCACCACGCCCTGGTGCGGCGCGTCAGCCGGGACCATGCGGCCAAGGTCGGACACTTCGGCGCGCATCACCACCAGATCCTTGGGGAAGTTCATCAAGGCCGCCGCCTCGAGCGTGGTCCACGCCTTGAGCACATTGCGATCCGGATTATCAAGCGCGGCCGCGACCGCATGCTTGCCCCAGAAACGCGGCCGACCGGGATTGCCGCCGCCCTTATGCTTGTTCTTGCGCGCCATGGGGGTGGCTCATGCGACGGGCTTCGCGCAGTGACAAGAGGATGCGCGAACAAACTCGGCCGATTCCGGGCCCCGGGCCAATCGTCGCGCGTTGACCGAGCGACTCCCTCCAAGTCAGGCGGCCGATCTGAAGATGATCATGAAGAGGCGCAAAGTGCTGCTCGCGGGGGCCGCGGTAACCACCCTCGCCGTGGCCGGTGGTGGCCTGGCTTTTAGCCGAGCGACCGACCTGTCTGCTTTCCGCGAGGCGACCAGTCGGCTGCGCGCCGCCCTCAAGGCCGAACCGCTGCTGCCCGAGCTGGTGCGCTACGCGACTTTGGCGGCCAACAGCCACAACACCCAGGCCTGGCGATTTCGGCTCGGGCCTGGCGGGATCGACATCGAACCGGATTTTTCGCGATGAACGCCGGTCGTCGATCCTGATGACCATCATCTGTGGGCCAGCCTTGGCTGCGCCGTCGAAAATCTGCTGATCGCGGCGAGCGCCAACGATCGACCGCTCGAACTGATCGCGACCGACGGCCGGATGCAGACGCGGTTCGGGGGCCCCGCCCACCCGCACGCTTCGCTGGCTGGCGCGATCCCGCTCCGCCAATCGACCCGCGCGGAGTTCGATGGTCGGACGGTGCCGACCGCCTCGCTGCGAGCGTTAGCGGACGCGGCTCGAATGCCGGGCGTCGATGTCGCCCTGGTCACCGAGCGGCGCGAGATCGCCCAGCTGACCGAGCTTGTCGTCGCCGGCAATCATCACCAGTTGCACGATCCCGCCTAACTGCGCGAGTTGCGACACTGGCTGCGGTTCTCGCCGGCCGACGCGCTGCGCCTGGGCGATGGCCTGTTCAGCGCGACGACCGGCAATCCGGTGGTGCCGGGCTGGATGGGCACGAAGCTGTTCGACCTGTTGTTCGATCCGGCGGCGGAAGACGACAAGCTGGCCGCGCAAATGGTGAGTTCGTCGGGCATTGCAATTTTCGTGGGTGCGCGCGCCGATCCGCAGCATTGGGTGCTCGTTGGCCAGGCGTGCCAGCGCTTCGCCCTTCAAGCGACCGCGCTTAATATGCGCTGCTCCTTCGTCAATCAGCCAGTCGAGGTGCTCCAGCTGCGCGCTGGCGTCGCGCGGATCGCTGGTAAAGTCGGCCAGCGACCAGATCTGATACTTCGCTTCGGTTATGGCCCGGCAATGCCCTATTCTGCGCGCCGACCGGTCGCCGACGTGATTGCCTGATCTTCGTCAGGCAATCCCCTCGGAATCGAGCGCATAGCCGGCTGAACGAACCGTCCGGATCAGGTCGGGGTCGCCCAGCGCCTGGCGCAGGCGGCGGATGTGGACGTCGACCGTTCGAAGCTCGATCTCCTCGCTATGCGGCCACGCCATTTCGAGCAATTGCTGGCGCGAGAAGACCCGGCCGGGGCGCTCGAGCAGGTGCCGCAAAAGGCGATATTCGGTCGGGCCGAGCTTGACCGCTCCGCCGTCGCGGCGGACGCGGTGGGCGGCAAGGTCCATCTCGATCCCGGCATAATCGAGCCGCTCGGCGGCGAGCGACGGGCGCGAGCGGCGAAGCACTGCGGCAGCGCGCGCGACCAGCTCCTTGGGACTGAACGGCTTGGTCATATAATCATCGGCGCCGGTCTCGAGCCCGCGGATCCGATCCGCTTCCTCGCCACGCGCGGTCAGCATGATGATCGGCAACGCAGCGGTACTCGGCTTGCGGCGCAGGCGGCGGCACACTTCGATCCCGCTGATCCCCTCGATCATCCAGTCGAGGATGACGAGGCCAGGGGCAACTTCCTCGGCCAGGATCAGCGCTTCCTCGCCGTCGCCGGTGCGGGTCACGGCCCAGCCGTCGCGCTCGAAGTGGAAGCCGATCAGATCGGCCAGCGCGCGATCGTCCTCGACCAGAAGGAGTTGGCGAGTGCTCACTGGGGCCCTGCCTCGAGCGAGTCGTTGCCCTTGGGTCGGTCGCCAAGATATTCGCCGGTCGCGGCATAATAGACCATTTCGGCGATGTTGGTGGCATGATCGCCGACCCGCTCGACATTCTTGGCGACGAACAACAAATGCGTCGACTGGGTGATGTTGTGCGGATTCTCCATCATGTAGGTCAGCAGGGTGCGGAAGATCGAATTGTAGAAATCGTCGACCTTGGCGTCGCGCTCGATCACCAGTAGCGCCGACTCGGCATCGCGTTCGACGAAGGCGGTCAGCACATCGTGCACCATCTCGGTCGCGATCCGCGCCATTTCGGGCAGCAGCGACAACGGTTCGATATTGCCGATGTCGGTCAGCAATGGCACCCGTTTGGCGATATTCTTGGCATAATCGCCGATCCGTTCGACTACGCTCGAAATCTTGAGTGCGGCGACGACATCGCGCAGGTCGCCGGCCATCGGCGCCCGAAGCGCGATCAACTGCACCGCGCGGCGCTCGGTCTCGATTTCGAGTGCATCGAGCTTGCGATCTTCCTCGACCACGCGCTTGGCGCCCTTGAGGTCGCGCTCGACCAGGCAGCGCATCGCCTCGCGGATATTATGCTCGGCCAGCCCGCCCATCTCGCTGATGAGCGCGCGCAGCCGGTCGAGATCTTCGTCGAACGCCTTGATCGTATGTCCGCTGGTGGTCGCCATGAATTTTGCTCCAATCAGCCGTAGCGGCCAGTGATGTAATCCTGAGTGCGCTGCTCTACCGGATTGGTGAAGATCGTGCTGGTCTTGCCATACTCCACCATCTCGCCAAGATGGAAGAACGCCGTCCGCTGGCTGACCCGCGCGGCCTGCTGCATGTTGTGGGTGACGATGGCGATGGCGTAGCGCCCGCGCAGCTCGTGGATCAGCTCCTCGATTTTGGCGGTGGCGATCGGGTCCAATGCCGAGCAAGGCTCGTCCATCAGGATTACCTCGGGATCGACCGCGATCGCGCGGGCGATGCACAGCCTTTGCTGCTGGCCGCCCGACAACGCGGTACCGCTCTCCTGAAGGCGGTCTTTGGCCTCTTCCCACAGGCCCGCCCGGCGGAGCGACTTTTCGACAATCTGGTCGAGCTCGGCCTTGCCCTGGGCGAGGCCGTGGATGCGCGGACCGTAGGCGACATTCTCATAGATCGATTTGGGGAAGGGGTTGGGTTTCTGGAACACCATTCCGACCCTGGCGCGCAGCTGGACGACGTCCATCTTCGACGAATTGATATTCTCGCCGTCAATCTCGATGTCGCCGGTTACCCGCGCCGAGGGGATGGTGTCGTTCATCCGGTTGAGGCAGCGCAGGAAGGTCGACTTGCCGCAGCCCGACGGGCCGATGAAGGCGGTCACTCGGTCATCGTGAATCTCGATCGAGACGTCCTTGAGCGCCTGCTTTTCACCGTAGAACACGCTGATGTCGCGGGCCCGCATCTTGGGGGCATGGTGGCTGGCGCCTTCATGTTCGCCGCTGGCGACCGGGGTCGGCGCGTGGGTCTGGCCCTGCGGCGCGATGACCTCCGCGCGGTTCCGCTCGGGCTCGGGCGCGACGGTGGGATCGGTGGTCGATGGTCCCTTGGCCTTTGCCTCGGCAGCGGTGGCTGCCGACGGGGATGGGTTGGGCGTGACGGGGGTGGTCTGTTTCATGGTCGGCCTACCAGCGTTGTTCGAAGCGGTTGCGGAGATAAATGGCGAGCCCGTTCATCAGCAGCATGAAGATGAGCAGGACGATGATGGCCGCGCTGGTCTTTTCGACGAAGCCGCGATCGACCTCGTCGGACCACAGGAAGATCTGCACCGGAAGCACGGTCGCGGGCTCGGTGATGCTGCCCGGGGGGGCGGCGATGAAGGCGCGCATGCCGATCATCAGCAGCGGCGCGGTTTCGCCCAGCGCGCGCGCCATGCCGATGATCGTGCCGGTCAGGATGCCGGGCAAGGCGAGCGGCAGGACATGGTGGAACACGACCTGCATCTTCGACGCGCCGACGCCCAATGCGGCGTCGCGGATTGAGGGCGGGACCGACTTGATCGCGTTGCGTCCGGCGATGACGATCACCGGCATGGTCATCAGCGCGAGTGTCAGCCCGCCGACCAGCGGCGCGGAGCGCGGCAGATCCATGATGTTGAGGAACACCGCCAGCCCGAGCAATCCGAAGATGATCGACGGCACCGCAGCGAGATTGTTGATGCTGACCTCGATCAGGTCGGTCCAGCGATTGCGCGGGGCGAATTCCTCGAGGTAGACTGCGGACAGCACCCCGATCGGGAAGGCCAGCGCCATCGTCACCAATATGGTCAGGAAGGTGCCCTTGAGCGCGCCCCAGATCCCGACCACCGAGGAGTCGGTGGCATCGGACGAGTTCAGGAAGGTCGGGTTGAGCCGCCGCCGATGGTCGGTCCGCGCCAGCATTTCCTCGATTGCCGCATCGCCGTCACCCTTGGCGGCGACGTCGGCCTTCGATGAGGCCGGCAGCCACAGCGCGACCCGCCGCGTGAGCAGCTCGGGATCCTCGATCAGGCGCTCGCCGAGCATCCGCATGCTGGCCCCGCCGAACAAATCACCGGCGCCTTCGCCGAACTGCGCCACCGCCGCTTGCTCGAGCATTGTGTCGAGCCCGGCCGCACCGATCGCTTCGGCCGATTCGGGGCCTTTCAAGGCCGCCGGATCGAGCATCAGGTCGGAGCGCGGGAAATCGATGTCGAGCTTGATCTCGGTGCGGGCGGATCCGTCCACTCCCGACCACCCCATGGTGATCAGCAGGAAGGCGAGAAACGCCACCGAGAGCGTCACTGCGGCCAGCCCGAAAAACTTGAAGCGACGCTCGGCCGCATAGCGCTTGGCGACCAGCCGCTCCATCGAGCCATCGGTCCAGCGGGTAGGCGCGCGGCTATTCATAAGCTTCCCGATACTTGCGCACGAAGCGCAGCGCGATGAGGTTGAGGAACAACGTGATGATGAACAGCGCCAGCCCGAGCGCGAAGGCGGCGAGGGTCTTGGCGCTTTCGAACTCCTGGTCGCCGGTCAGCAGCTGGACGATCTGGGTGGTGACGGTGGTCACGCTTTCGAACGGATTGGCGGTCATGTTGGCGGCGAGGCCCGCAGCCATGACGACGATCATCGTCTCGCCGATCGCGCGGCTGACCGCGAGCAGGACTCCGCCGACCACGCCGGGAAGTGCCGCAGGCAGCAACACCTTCTTGATCGTCTCCGACTTGGTCGCGCCCAGCGCGAGGCTGCCGTCGCGCATCGCCTGCGGCACGGCGGCAATGCTGTCGTCGGCCATCGAGGAAACGAACGGGATGATCATGATTCCCATCACCAGCCCCGCGGCCAGCGCGCTTTCGCTGCTGGCCGAGGAAACGCCGATCGATATGCCGAAGTCACGGACCAGCGGGGCGACCGTCAGCGCGGCGAAATAGCCGTAGACCACGGTCGGCACCCCGGCGAGGATCTCGAGGATCGGTTTGAGCCACGCGCGCAACCCGTGCGGCGCATATTGAGTGAGGAAGATCGCGCTCATCAGGCCAAGCGGGATGGCGACGATCATCGCGATGATCGCCCCAATGAAGGCGGTGCCCCAGAACAACGGGATCGACCCGAACGAGCCCGACGATCCGGC
>Ga0105046_10011092_pt1 | contig 14023 bp, 12 predicted proteins | sample MAT03_FD_78385 | JGI IMG/M metagenome (GOLD analysis project Ga0105046, IMG submission 78385) | Freshwater microbial communities from Lake Fryxell liftoff mats and glacier meltwater in Antarctica - MAT-03 (megahit assembly) | ecosystem: Environmental > Aquatic > Freshwater > Ice > Liftoff... | reverse complement strand
GTGATCAGCGGGTGGCATGGGCAAGCCGCTCTGGGCTTGCCCGTGACTGGACGTCATTCGCGAGATCGGCACGGGCAATCAGGAGCATTGCCCATGCCACCCCTCCTCAGCCCCCTCCCTTCTCCCCGGAGGCCGCAGGGGGATGCCGCCTCCCGGCTCCGTCTCCCCGATGCCCTCTGCCTTCTCGTTTCCGTCGTGCCTGATGCCCAATCCCTAGCGCCACTCCCTCTCCCGTACACTCCCCCTCCCATGTCCACCCCCAAGCCCTTCATCGGAATCGACCTCGGCGGCACCAACATGCAGATCGGGGTCGTCTCCCCCGACCTCAAGATCATCGGCCCCGCCAAGCGCAAGACCAAGCCCGAGGACAAGCTCGAGGGCGTCCTCGACCGCATGATCGACGGCATCACGGAGGCCTGCGCCGCCGCCCAGATCCCCGTCTCCGCCTTGGGCGGCATCGGCGTCGGGGCACCCGGCGCCGTCGATCCCGCCACGGGCGTCGTGCTCGAGGCGGTCAATCTCCGCTGGGACAACGTCCCCCTCGCCGACCTGCTCACCAAGCGCCTCAAGGTCCGCACGTTTCTCGACAACGACGTCAACGTCGCCGTCTACGGCGAGCACAAGATGGGCTCGGGGCAGGGCGTCGACAACCTGCTGGGCCTCTGGGTCGGCACGGGCATCGGCGGCGGGCTCATCCTCAACGGCAAGCTCTTCTACGGCCAGTTCATGACCGCCGGCGAGATCGGCCACACCATCCTCCACGCCCACCACGCCAGGGGCCAGCGCTCCCTCGAGCACAACACCTCGCGCACCGCCATCGTCGACCGCCTCGCCCGCCTCCTCCGCTCCAACCAGAAGTCCAAGATCACCGCCGAGATCGGCGACGACTACGGCGCGATCAAGTCGCGGACGCTCCGCAAGTACTACCACGGGGGCGAGAAGGCCGACCGCGTCGTCTGCGAGGTGATCGACCACGCCGCGGACGAGCTGGGCATCGCCATCGCCAACGCCGTCACGCTCCTCTCCCTCTCCCGGGTGGTCGTCGGGGGCGGGCTCACCGAGTCCCTCGGCGCCCCCTTCGTCGACCGCATCCAGAAGTCCGCCCGTGACCTCGCCTTCCCCGAGTGCTGCCGCGTGGTCAATGTCGTTCCCAGCCAGCTCGCGGACAACGCCGGCGTCTTCGGCGCGGCGATGATCGCGATGGACCGCGTCAAGACCCGGGCCTAGGCACCGCACGCTCCGCGCGGGCCGACCCGCGAAAGGCACCCATGCTTCACCTTCCACTCCTTCTCGTGGCCGCCCTCGGCGTCGCCGCCCACGCCGCCCAGCCGGATCTCGCCCCGCCCGCCGCCCCCCCCACCCCCGCCGCGGCGACGCCCGCCGACCCCGTCGCACCTCCCGAGGCCCCGCGCCCCACGCCCGCGCAGGCCGTCGACGGCGCCCGCCTCATGGCCACGCTCCGCGAGCTTCCCACCGCCCGCGCAGCCCTCGGCGACGAGGCCAGCCGCGCGGGCCTCGTCGCCACCGAGGAGCTCCTCCTCACCAAGCTTCGCGCCTTGGGCTATGAGCCCCGCGAGCAGGCGATCCGGTGGGCCCTCCCCGCTCGCGGATGGGGGCGCGACGACGCCGACGCCCCCGCCGCGGAGGGTGCAGAGCCGCCACCGCCCCCCACCCAGTGGCGCAACATCTGGGTCGACCTTCCCGGCACCGACCTCGCCCACGAGGTCTTGCTCCTGGGCGCCCACTTCGACGCCGTGCCCGGCAGCCCCGGGGCCGACGACAACGGCACCGGCACCGCCGCGGCCCTCGAGCTCGCCCGGGTCCTCTACGGCATCAAGAGCCGGCGCACCATTCGCATCGCCTTCTTCAACCTCGAAGAGGTCGGCCTGATCGGCGCGACCCGCTACGTCGCGAGCCTCACTCCCCCGCCCGTCGAGGAGGGAGACGCCGAGGCCCCGCCCCAGGAGCGCATCGTCGGCATGGTCTCGATGGAGATGCTCGGCTACTTCAGCGACGAGCCGGGCAGCCAGAAGAGCCCCATCCCCGCCATCGAAGGGGTCTTCACGCCCCCCACCGTCGGCGACACCATCTGCATCGTCGGGATCGCCAAGCACCGCGCCTTCAGCGGCTCCCTCGACACCGCCATGCGGGCCTCCGCCCCCGCCCTCAAGACCACGCTGGTCGACTTCCTCCCCGTGCCCGTCCCCGACATGCTCCGCTCCGACCACCGCCCGTTCCTGATGGCCGGCATCCCCGCCGTCATGCTCACCGACACCTCCAACTTCCGCAATCCCCACTACCACCTGCCCTCTGACACCATCGACACCCTCGACCCCGAACGCTTCACCCTGGTCGTCCGCGCCCTCGCCGGCGCGGCCGTCACCCTCGCCGACGCCCCCGTCTCCACCGCCGTCACCCCCGCCCCCTAAAGCAGAACCGGGGAGTCGGGCTCGTGCCCTCCTCCCCGGGGTTTGGTTGTGCTTCTTGGTCTCTGGAAGGACGCGCTCTCAGCCCGCCCATCCGACGATCATCGACTTCGTGCGGGCCCAAGGCCCGCCCCCGGGGGGTCTACAGATCCTTGAACAACTCCCCGATCGCCTCGTCGAGCTTCCCGTCGACGTCGTACGTCCCCGCGGCGAGCTGTTCGCGGACGGAACTCACCAGCTCGTGCCGGATCGACGGGAGCTGGTTGAGCTTGCTGAGATAGGTCGCCAACTGAGACACCTCCACGCGGTCCTCGCCGCGTCGTACGCCCGCACTGTCGTCCCGGGGAAGACTCCTGCTCGGCTGGCCGGCGACTCCCGTCACCCGCCCGATGGTCGAGGCCCCGCCGTTCGGCAGGCCGATGGTTGCGATCTCGGTCATACGCGAGCTCCTGAAGTGCCTTGGCCAGCGTCCGCTCCGCGAACACCCCCGGGCCGACCCCTTCCGCGATCCTCGCGTTTTCATCCCTCCGGTCGTGAATCCATGACCGGTCGGCAGAGGTATCGGAGGCTGGGGGAAACGCCCTACAAAACTTGTCGGCACCCTTCAATAGCTCGCAACACCTTTCCTACAATGAACTTGGGATAAATAACCACCATGTGGACCAGCCACAAAAACCCTGCACGGCCATCCGTACCCGGCAAACCGACCCATTCTGCATTGAGGGGGCCCCTACCCCAAGTGGAGGTTTCGTTGTTTGGGATTTGTAAACGGTGCCGTCACGCTGTGGGTGGACTGTCCATCGCCGGTGGACTGGCGGTGACTCTTTTCGCCGCGGCGTGCACCACCGGTGCAAAGTCCGACCCCACGCCCCGTCCCCGAGACCCCGATCCGGCCCTCCGCGCGATCCGCGAGGAGGCCCGGGGCGTCTTCGACGCCCCGCCCGCCGACGCCCCGCGGGGCACCCCTGCGCGGCTAGGCTCGGGTGACCGCCGCGATGCCGGATTGGCCGGTTCCGAATGGTCGATCGTCATCGCCGCCGTCCGCGGCGACGAAGACGCCCTCGCCCGCCAGACCCTCACCAAGGTCCAAGGCCCCGGCGGCCTCCGGGACGCCTACCTCGAACGCCGCGGCAAGGCGACGGTCGTCGCCTACGGCCGCTACGCCGACCCCGCCTCGGACGAGGCCCGCCGCGACCTTGAGTCCATCCGCGCCAAGGTTATCGAGGGCGGCACCCCCTTCGCCGGCGCCATCCTGGCCCCCCCGACCACGACGCCCCCCGGCTCCATCCCCGAGTTTGACCTGAGCACCGTCCGCGCCCGCCAAGCCCTGACCAAGGCCGCGTACACCCTCCAAGTCGCCGCCTACGAGCGGGGGGACGGAAAGGACCCCTCCCCCGCCGACACCGCCGAGATCCGCGCCAACGCCGAGCGGGCCGCCGCCCAGCTCCGCCGCGAGGGGGACGAGGCGTACTACTTCCACGGCCCCCGCCGCAGCATGGTCACCATCGGGCTCTTCAGCGCCCAGGACTTCGACATTCAGGACAAGTCCCGGCACGACCCCCGCCTGGCGATGCTCAGGGCCAAGTACCCCTACAACCTCGTCAACGGCGCGGGCCTCAAGACCCGCGCACGGGGCCAGAGCACCGCCCAATTGCAGAAGAGCTTCATGGTCCAGGTCCCGTGAAGGACCTTCCCTGAGCGCCGCCACCCCCCTCACCGCCCCGAGGCGTTCCCCTGCCCAGCGATCGAGAGCGGCTGGATCCCCCGGACCCGCCAGCGTCCGTCGCCCCCACGCTCGAAGTCCAGCCGCCACCACGAGAGGTTCGGGAAGGCCGTCGCGTCCGGCGTCACCCGCACCTTGATGTGCACCCGCCCGCTCACCGGCGTGTCCAGCACCGCCTGCCGCTCCAGCACCGCCCATTCCTTGAGCGCGTACCGCCCCCGCCCGGGGGCGAAGTCCCGCTCCACCACGCTCAGGATCTCGGCCTTGGGCATCCCCGCCGGCGAGAGGAAGCTGTACAGCGCCGCCTCGGGCGAGAGCAGCCCGTCCGCCGCCGCCAGGTCCGCCCCCGCCACCGCCGCCACCAACGCCTTCGCCGCCCGCCCCATCGCCTCACGAGGCGTCTCGACCATCCGCGCCGCGAGGAACACCCCCGCGGCCATCATCGCCAGCCCCACCCCCACCGCCGCACCCGCCCCCGCCTTGCCGCGGCTCCTGAGAAACCAGTACGCCGCGAACCCCGCCCCCAGAAGCACGGCCATCGCCAGCAGCGGGCTCTCCAGCAGGTAGCGGTCGAACGCCGGCGGGCCCGGCAACGCCGCGGGTGGCGGCGGGTCGAGGAAGCTTCCCGCCGTACCGAAGGGCTCGGCCTGCAGGAGCACGCGCGGGATCGACGGGGTGGACGGGCTCTGGGGCATCATTCCAGTCTCTCCGGCCCGGTGGCCGATCACAAGCCGCGGGCCCGTCGTCCGCGTCGGCGGAACGGGGCGCGCCGTTCCCGCGGCCACCCCGACCCTTGCCCCGCCGACCACGCGATGCCCGACGCCACCCCCTCTACGTGCGAGCCCGTGCCCGGGGTTCTCGACCGCAATCTCGCGGCCCTCGCCCCGCGCTCGCCCCGCGCCGCCGCGGCGATCCGCGCCGCCACCCCCCGCGCCGACCTCGCCTTCGCCCTCGCTCCCGACGGCGGCCTCACCGCCACGCTCGGCGCGGGCCCCGACGCCCGCCGCCTCGCCAGCCGCCACGCTCCCATCGCCGAGGGAGAGAAGCTCGCCGCCGGCCTCGACCTCGCCGCCACCGCCGCCGTCGTGGTCCGCGGCTTCGCGCTCGGGCACCATGTCGCCGCCCTCGCCCGGCGCCTCCGCTTCCACGGCGCCGTCCTCGTCTTCGAGCCCGACGTCCCCCTCCTCCGCGCCGTCCTCGAGCGCGTCGACTGCGCCCCTTGGATCACCGGCACCAACCTCGCCCTCCTGACCGACCCCGACGACGCGGGCGCCATCGCCGCCGCGGCGTCGGGGGTCGAGGCCATGCTCGCCTCGGGCACGATCATCATCGACCACCCCCCTAGCGCCGCCCGCCTCTCCGGCCTCGCCGAACGCTTCGCCGCCTCTTTCACGACGGTCATGAAGGCCGTCCGCACCACCGTCGTCACCACGCTCGTGCAGGTCGACGTCACCGTCCGCAACCTCCTGCAGAACATCCGCACGTACGCCCTCGCCCCCGGCATCGCCGACCTCGCGGGCGCGCTTGCTGGCCGCCCGGCCGTGGTCGTCGCCGCGGGTCCGAGCCTGCGGCGCAACATCGACCTGCTGGCCGCCCCCGGCGTCCGCGACCGCGTCGTCATCATCGCCGTCCAGACCGTCCTCAAGACGCTGCTGGCCAGGGGCATCCGCCCGCACTTCGTCACCGCGCTCGACTACCACGAGATCAGCCGCCGCTTCTACGAGGGCCTGACCGCGTCGGACGTCGACGGCGTCACCCTCGTCGCCGAGGCCAAGGCCAACCCCGCGATCCTCGAGGCCTTCCCCGGCGCCGTCCGCTGCGTGGGCGACGCCACCCTCGACCGCGTCCTGGGCGAGGCCCTCGCCCGCCCCATGGGCACGATCCCCCCCGGCGCGACCGTCGCCCACCTGGCCTATTACCTCGCGCGGCACCTGGGGTGCGATCCCGTGATCCTCGTCGGCCAGGACCTCGCCTTCACCGACGGACAGTACTACGCCCCCGGCGCCGCCATCCACCGCGTCTGGGCCGGCGAGCTCAGCGAGTTCAACACCCTCGAGATGCTCGAGTGGCAGCGCATCGCCCGCATGCGCAGCCTCCTCCGCCGCGCGACCGACGTCCACGGCCGCCCCGTCTACACCGACGAGCAGATGTCGACCTATCTGGTGCAGTTCGAGCGCGACTTCATGCACGACGCTGCCCGCGGGCTCACCACCCTCGACGCCACCGAGGGGGGGATCGCCAAGGGCCACACGACCCCGACGACCCTCGCCGCGGCCCTCGCCGCGCACGCGCCCGAGGGACGCGCGGTCGCCGTGCCGCCCACGCCCCCGCCGCTCCCGCCGGCCCGCCTCGCCGCCGTCGCCGAGCGCCTCGCGGCGCTCCGCCGAGATGCCCACCGCGTCGGCGTCCTGAGCCGCGAGACGGGCGCGACCCTCGACGACATGCTCTGCCACCAGGGCGACGCCCGGCGCATGGACCGCCTCATCGCCTCGTCCCGGCGCGCCGCCGACGAGGCCGTGGGCCTCTCCGCCTACTGGCTCGTGCAGTACATCAACCAGACGGGCCAGCTCAACCGCTATCGCGCCGACCGCGCTATCGAGATCGACGATGCCCTCGCCCCCCTCGCCCGCCAGCGAAAGCAGATCGAGCGCGACCGCACCAACGTCGCCTGGCTCGCCGACGCCGCCGCCCACGCCGGCTCACTCCTCGACGATGCGCTCGTCGCGCTCCGCACCGGCCGGAGCGTGACCGGCGACATCACCGCGACGGATGCCGACGCGGCCGTTGCCCGTGCATCGGTCCCCGCACGCTCGGTCTGGGCCGTCCTCACCGTCGATCCCGAGCGAGGCAGCCTCGGCACGACCCGCGACCTCGCCGAACCCCTCGACGGCGGCCACGGGCCGAACTCCCTCCGCCTCACCCTCGTCCGCCTCGCCCGCTGCGCCCGCCTCTCGGGCGTGCTCATCCTCGCCGCCGACCCCGGCGCCGCCCGCGCGCTCGCGGGCACGCCCCCGCCCGGCCTCCGCGTCGAGTTCGACGCCATCGACGCCGGAACGCTCGCCGCCCACGCCGCCGCCGTCGGCGCCGCCCGCCTCTGGTCCCGACACTGCTGGCGCGGCGGCCTCGCCGACCTATCCTGTTACGACGAGGCTCTCTGCCCGCGCCTCGTCGCGCCCCACCTCGCCTCCCGCGCCATCGACGCCGCCCTCGTCCTCGGCCCCGACTGGTGCTTCGTCGATCCCGCCCTCGCCGACGCCGTGATCGCCCGCCACCTCGAGCGCCCCGACGTCAACCTGCTCACGTTCACGCAGGCCGCGCCCGGCCTCGCTCCCTGCGTGATCGCCGCGAGCGTCGTGCAGGAGTTCGCCGCCGCGGGCAATCCCTTCGCCTCCATCGGCGGGCTCCTGGGCTACATCCCCATCGCCCCCCAGGGCGACCCCATCGCCAAGCCCGCGTGCATCCCCGTCCCTCCGGCCGTCCGTGATGCGCTCGCCCGCTGCATCGCCGACCACGACGGCGCCCGCATCGCCGCCATCCGCCTGGGCCCCCGCGCCGCCATCGCCGACGCCGCCGAGGTCGCCGCGGCGTTCGCCGGCACCGCATCCGTCGAGTGCGAGACGGTCTGGGCCGATCCGCGAGTGCCACGGCCCCCGGCCTCGGGGCCGTGCGTTGACCTCTCGGCCTCCGACGTAACCGGCACGCCGCCGAAGCCGGGCGACGTGGCACCCAACCATCGCGCCCGCACCATCGACGGCCGGGGCACCACCCCCGCCCTCTCCTGGCCCGACCTCGTCCGCGACGCCCGCGCCGCTGGCTACGCCGCGGTCCACCTCCGCACCTCGCTCCTGGGCGGCGAGGCGGAGGCAGACGCCCTCATCGACGCCGCCCCCGACGTCATCAGCGTCGACCTCGTCGCCGACTCCCGCGAGGTCTACCTCGCCCTCACCGGAGTCGACGCCTTCGACGCCGTCCAAGGCGCCATGCGGCGCCTGATCGAGCGCCGCGGCCCGCCCACCCCCGACCGTCCCATGCCCCTCCCCTGGATCGTCCCGCGCATCACCCGCCGCGACGCCGTCTACGAGCAGATCGAAGTCTTCTACGCCCGCTGGCTCATGTCCGTCGGCACCTGCGTGATCGATCCCCTCCCCGCGCCCATCCCGGGCGAGCGCATCGAGCCCTTGCCCATCCCGCCCGAGGCCGCGGCGAGGATGCGCGCGACCCGCGCGCTCCGGATCGCCCCCGCGCCCGTCGAGGCCGCGCCGTGAGTCTCGCCCCCGCCCTCGCCATCATCCTCGCCCGCGCCGGCAGCAAGGGCGTCCCCGGCAAGAACACGGCGCTCGTCGCCGGTCGCCCCTGCGTCGAGTGGACGATCGAGGCCGCCCTGAACGCCACGACCGTGAGCCGCACACTCGTCTCCAGCGACGATTCCCACGCCCTCGCCATCGCCGCCCGCATGGGCGCGACGCCCGCCCCCCGCCCCGCCCATCTCGCCGACGACACCGCCCGCGTCGACGACGCCGCCCGCCACGCCGCGGCCTCCCTCGACCTCGCCCCCGACACGCCCATCGTCATCCTCTACGCCAACGTCCCCGTCCGCCCCGCCGGCCTCATCGACCACGCCGTCTCGCTCCTGCGCGACGCCCGCGCCGACTCGGTCCAAAGTTACGCCCCCGTCGGCAAGCACCACCCGTGGTGGACCGCCCGCCTCGACCCCTCCGGCCGCGTCAGCCCGTGGGAGGGGAATGTCCTCAACCGCGGCGTCTTCCGCCGCCAGGACCTTCCCCCGGCCTTCGTCCCCGACGGAGGCGTCCTCGTCGTCACCCGCGCCGCCCTCTTCCTTCAGGTTCCCGACGTCCCCGAGGGCCCCCACGCCTTCTTCGGCGCCGACCGGCGCGGCGTCACGACCGCCGAGGGCGATGTCGTCGACATCGACGCCGCCATCGACCTCATCGTCGCCGACGCGGTCCTGCGCGGGCGACACGCGACGGCGGAGGCGCGCCCGCACGGCGCGCGATGACCCCCATGCGCATCGGCTCCCGCGAGATCAATCCAGAGTTCCCGCCCTACGTCATCGCCGAGATCGGGGTGAACCACGACGGCTCGGCCGATCGCGCCGTCTCCCTCACTCACGCCGCGGCCGACGCCGGCGCCGACGCCGTCAAGCTTCAACTCTTCACCGCCGACGCGCTGATGAGCAAGGCCGCGAAACTCGCGGCGTATCAGCGGACCGCGGGCGAGACCGACCCGCTCGCCATGCTCCGCCGCCTCGAGCTCTCGATCGACGACATGGCCCCGGTCGTCCGCGCCGCCCACGCTCGCGGCATCCACGCCATCGTCAGCGTCTTCAGCGTCGAGCACGTCGCCATCGCCGAGCGCCTGCCGTGGGACGCCTACAAGACCGCCAGCCCCGACGTCACCAACCGCCCGCTCCTGGACGCCCTCGCCGCCACCGGCAAGCCCCTCATCGTCAGCACCGGCGCGAGCACCATGGACGAGGTGCGGCGGGCGATCGCCTGGCTCGCGCCCATCCACGACCGCCTCGCCGTGCTTCACTGCGTCAGCAGCTATCCCGCCGCGCCCGACGACGCGAACGTGGACGCGATGCGGGCCGTCATGGCCGAGTTCCGCGGCCCCGTCGGGTACAGCGACCACACGCCCGACCTCGACACGGGCGCGCTGGCCGTCGGGCCGTCCCGGTCGGGCGCCGCGACGATCCTCGAGAAGCACCTGACCTTCTCGAGGCGTGCGGCCGGCCCCGACCACGCCGCCTCGCTGGAACCTTCCGAACTCGCCGAGTACATCCGCCTCGCGGGCGACTCCCGGGTGTTCGCTCGCGCAAAGCCGGATGACCCCTCGACGCCGCGCGACGTCCGCCTCGGCGACGGCCGCAAGCGCGTGCTCCCCTGCGAGCGCGACGTCCGCCGCGTCTCGCGCCAATCCCTCGCCGCGACGCGCGATCTCCCCGCGGGCCACGTCCTGACCCGCGCCGACCTGACCATCAAGCGCCCCGGCACCGGCCTCGAACCCTTCCGCCTGCACGAGGTCCTCGGTCGCGCGACGACGCGTACCGTCGAGGCGGACATGCCCCTCACCCACGCCGACATCCTCGGGCTCCCCGCCGTCGCGCCCGACGCCGTCGCGGACGCCCCCGCATGATCGGCGACGGCTGGAACGACGAGCCCGCCGCCGGCCGGCCCGGCCCCGCCGAGCCGCCCCCCCAGGGCGTCCGGCGCGTCGCCGTCGTCACCGGCAGCCGCGCCGACTTCGGCCTCCTCCGCCCGGTGATGCTCGCCATCCACGCCCACCCCGAACTCGAGCTGGCCGTGATCGCCGCGGGCGCCCACCTCATCGCCCCCGCCGAGACCTTCCGCGACGTCAAGACCACCTTCGCCGTCGCCGACGCCGTGCCCATGCAGATCGCCGGCAAGACCGGGCGCGTCGAGGACGCCCACGCCCTGGGGCGCGGCGTCGGCCGCTTCGCCCGCGCCTTCGACCGCCTCCGCCCCGACTGGGTCCTCGTCCTGGGCGACCGCATCGAGGCCTTCGCCGCCGCGAGCGCCGCTTCCGTCGGCGGCTGGGCCCTCGCCCACGTCCACGGCGGCGACCGCGCCGAGGGGATCGCCGACGAGGCCATGCGCGGCGCCATCACCAAACTCTCCCACCTCCACCTCGCCGCCACGGCGACCAGCGCGGACCGTCTTCTCCGCATGGGCGAGCGTCCCGAGCACGTCCACGCCGTCGGTTCCCCCGCCGCCGACGGCCTCGCCGCGATCCCCCCCCTGGACGACGCAGCGTTCGACGAGCTCGGCCGCCCCACCGCCGTCCTCCTCATGCACCCCGTCGGCCGCCCGGTCGAGCTCGAGGAGGCCGCCGCGGCGTCCATCCTCGAGGGCCTCGCCGGCGAGCGCATCCTCGCTCTCCATCCCAACTTCGACCCCGGCCGCGAGGGGATCCTCCGCGCGATCCTCGCGGCGGGCGTCCCCGCCCGGACCCACCTCCCCCGCGACCGCTTCGTCGGGCTGCTCCGGCGCCTGGCCGATCGCACGGGTGGCGCCCCCGGCGCGCTGGTGGGCAACAGCTCTGCCGCCCTCATCGAGGGAGCGATCCTCAGGGTCCCCGCCGTCGATATCGGACCTCGCCAGGCCGGGCGCGAGCGGGGCCCCAACGCCGTGCACGCCGAGGGCGAGCGGCCCGAGGCCGTCCGCGCCGCCGTCGCCCGGGCCCGCGGGCTGGAACTGCGGGAGGGGGATCACCCCTACGGCGACGGCGGTGCCGGCCCCCGCATCGCCGCGCTCTTGGCCCGCACCAACCCCCACGATCCGGCGCTCCTCCGCAAGCGCAACGCGTATTAGCGCATCTTCCGCATCCGCGGCCCCAAAGTCCGACGCGTGGACCGCCGATGGTCCCCCAACGGGAGCCGCGGGGTGTCCCGGGGGAGCCTCCGCATGACCGTGCTGACCACCGAGCGGGAGCAGATCGTCGCCAACGCGATCCGCGAGATCTCGCACATCGCGACGCTGCCCGAGATCACCGTCAGGGTGGTCGAGCTCGTCGAGGATCCCAAGAGCACGGCCCAGGAACTGCACAAGGTCATCTCGACCGATCCGGCCCTGTGCAGCCGCATCCTCAAGGTCGTCAACTCGTCCTTCTACGGCCTGCCGGGGCAGATCGGCTCGATCAACCGCGCCATCGTCATGCTCGGGCTCAACGCCGTCAAGAACATCGCCATCGCCGCCAGCCTCGCCAAGCTCTTCAAGGGCGGCGACCTCACCGCCACCTTCTCCGCCCGCGACCTCTGGACGCACAGCAACCTGACCGCCGCCGCGGCGAAGATGCTCGCGACCCAGCTCAAGATGGGCCTCGCCGACGAGGCTTTCCTGGGCGGGCTCATGCACGACATCGGGATCATGGTCGAGATGCAGGCCGACCGGGCGAAGCTGGTCGAGGTCCTCCGCCGCGTCGGGGCCGACACCAAGGGGATCCCTGCCAACGACTTCCTCGAGTCCGAGACCGCCATCTTCGAGGCCACCCACCAGGACTTCGGCGCCGGGCTCTGCGAGAAGTGGAAGTTCCCCAAGAGCCTCGCCATGGTGACCGGCTTCCACCACCGCCCCATGGACCTCGCCGCCGAGAACCGCACGCTCACGGCGCTGGTCTTCGTCGCCGACCGCATCGCCGCCGACACCGGGCAGGGCTTCCGCCAGGACCTCGCCACGACCACCATCGACCCCGAGATCCTCGACCTGCTCAAGCTCACCCCCGAGCGGGTCAAGGACGTCCAGGCCCACCTGATCGCCAACGCCGCGGACGTCTCGACCATGCTGGCCTGACCCTCCCGGCGGCTCCGCCCGCGGGGCGCGGCCGGCGCCGAACTCTCTTTCTCCCCCGGGCGGCGGCGTGGAAGCACGCGGCCGCCCTTTTGCGTTCAGGGCAGTCGCCGCGCCCACTCGCCGATCCGGTCGTGGCGGGTCAGGTCGTACATCAGCGGCGTCACGGTGATGCAGCCGCGCATCAGCTCGTCGACGTCGGTGCCCGGCTCGGTCCCCCGGAACTCGAGGCCGTGCCCCGCGGCCCAGTAGTAGACCTCGCCCGAGGGGCTCGTACGCCGCTCATAGGCGTCGACCAGGCCGTGGGTGTTCATCGCGCAGACGCGGATGGGCGGAAGTTCGTCCGCGTCGGGCGCGGGTCCATCGCCCGCCGGGTCGATCCCGGGCCGCGCGACGCCCGGGTCGCGGGCCTCTCCCGGGGCCCACGCCTCCTCCGCCGCGGGGAGGTTGATGCTCAGGCACTCATGGGCGTGGGGAAGGCCCCCCTGCAGCAGCAGGGCGATGGTCCGCCGCGCCCACGCCGCGGCGACCTCGAAGACCGGCCGGCCCCGGCCCAGGCGCAGGCTGACGGCGATCGAGGGGACGCCCAGGAACGCCGCCTCGAGGGCGGCGGCGACGGTGCCGGAGTAGATGTGGTTGATCCCGCAGTTGGCCCCGGCGTTCATGCCCGAGACGACGAGGTCGGGACGCGACCCGGCCCCGAACCGCTCGGGCCAGATGTTGCCCAGGGCGAGCTTGACGCAGTCGGCGGGACGGCCGTCGACCGAGACCCCGCGCATGCTCTCGGTGACGCGCTCCTCGCGGGCCATCAGCGGCTTGTGGAACGTGACGCCGTGGCCGGTGGCGGACTGCACGGTGCGGGGGGCGACGGTGAAGACGAGGGGGGCGGGGGCGCGGCCCGCGTTGGCGCGGGGGGCGAGCAGCGGCCCGCCGTGGCGGCCGTGGGCGTCGACGAGGGCGTCGTGCATGGCGACGATCCCTGGGGCGCGGATGCCGTCGTCGTTGGTGAGGAGGATGCGCATGGTCCCAACCGTAGCGACGCGCGGCGTCGCGTCCGGCTCCGCGTGCCCGAGGGCGGGGACGCGGGTGGTCGCGGAGGGCGCCGGGTCCGTAGAGTGTGGGCCCGCCCGACCGGAGATTCCCATGGCCGCCATGTTCAAGCTCATCGCCCGCTTCACGAAGAACGGCCAACCTCTCACCGGCCCGGGATACCTGGTGCGGTTCCTCGATCGCGACCTCGTGAAGGACGACCTGCTGGGGGAATCGCCCCTGGGATCCGACGGGGAGGCCGGGGCAGTGTGCGCGGGGGCGTCCGCGCTGAGCCTCGACAGCCCCGGGGAGCGCCGGCCCGACGTCTACTGCGTGCTCTACCTGCACGACACGATGGTCTACCGGGGCGAGACGACGCGGAACGTCGACTTCGACGCCCCGCGGGGTCCGGCCGCGCAGGCGGCGACGACGATCGACCTGGGCACGTTCGACATCGCGTGATCCGGTCCGGTCTCATCCGGGCTGGCTTGATCCGGGCTGGCTTGATCCGGGCTGGC
>Ga0105046_10011090_pt1 | contig 14024 bp, 13 predicted proteins | sample MAT03_FD_78385 | JGI IMG/M metagenome (GOLD analysis project Ga0105046, IMG submission 78385) | Freshwater microbial communities from Lake Fryxell liftoff mats and glacier meltwater in Antarctica - MAT-03 (megahit assembly) | ecosystem: Environmental > Aquatic > Freshwater > Ice > Liftoff... | reverse complement strand
TTACCGTCCTGGCTGCGCACAAATTTTCGGCTCGCAAGTTAGCTTCCGGGCGCTTCTCGGAGCCTAAAAATTCGGGCCCGGCTAGAGTTTGTTGGAGCGCATCTATATCTGTGTAGGTTCCCACCCACTCCAAAACTTCCTGAGAGTCTGCGTTGGCGGGCGTTCCTCTGGCCAGGTTCCAGCGGTAAGTACCCTCTCGCGTCTGGAGACGAAATTTTATTTCGTAACTTTGGGGCGGGATCGTGTTTTGGCGCGAGAAGGCCAACAGACGAGCGCGGTCTTCTGGGTGGACGCACGCCAGATACCCGAAACCCAAAGCTGCTGATGCTAGTACCCCCGTGTACTCCTCCCACCGCTGACCTAAATAAGTCGCCCATCCACTGGCATTTGCTTTCCAAACTATGTGAGAAATTGGCGACCACAGGCGATCGTCTTGAGTTTCGCGATCGTCAACTTGCTGTAGGGGGGATGTTATTTCTGAAGCATTGTGTAATGTTTCCGCCTCGGAAAACTCCGATCGACAAAAGTTGTTGCCGTGATAGTGAGTCATAACTGGTTTTATAATAAGCATTTAACTTGAGTCCTAAAATCAGATCGAGACTCTTGCTGCTAGCTTTATTGATTTGACGTACAATGTACATCAAAAGTTTTTATACCCCTTAAATCTATCCAAGTAGTGGTATATTTACCTCTATCAAGAGGCGGACAATGGGATAATTAACTTAAACTGTTACGATATCTTCCAGCTTGCCTGTCCCGATCGCGCTCGTGCAGGCGATCGATCTAAAGTAACTTAAGAATTAACTTGCAACAGGGCCGCTGCATGAGTATGCTGGAACAATATCTGCGGCCAATCAAACCCTAAATCAGGACACATGGTCAAATTGACTCACTTTATGTGAGTCAGTTGACGATATTCAAAAAAATTAGCGGACTACTGGAAAAAAAATGAGTAAAATTCGCGTTGCTTTGATAGAAGACCACGACCTGACAAGAGTCGGCATCCGCACAGCTTTACAACAGCGTGACACGATCGAAGTTGTCGGCGATGCCGCTAATGCTACAGACGGATTGAAACTGCTTCAGTCCACCAAACCTGACGTGGCAATTGTAGACATTGGCTTGCCAGATTTTGACGGCATTGAACTCACACAAAAGTTCAAAAAATCTATAGCGGAGACCGATCCAGATACAAAAGTTTTGATTCTGACTTTTCAGGACAATGAAGAAGAAGTGCTGGCAGCTTTTGCCGCTGGAGCTGACTCCTACTGCATGAAAGATATCAGCTTCGATCAGTTATTAGACGTAGTAAAAGTAACACACGAAGGTAACTCTTGGATCGATCCGGCGATCGCCCGCATCGTCCTAAAACAAGCTCGCACTAAGGAGTCTGCGCCGGAAGAATCGAAGATTGAGGGCAAAAGAGTCACAATTAAGGCGGCCGAACCCGAGTTTAGTCACATCATTGAAACCTACCCTTTAACCGAGCGAGAATTAGAGGTTTTGGAACTAATCGTGCAGGGTTACAGCAATGCTGCCATCGCCGAAAAGCTGTACATTACTGTCGGCACAGTCAAGACTCACGTCCGCAATATTTTGAACAAATTGTGCGCTGACGATCGCACTCAAGCAGCCGTTCTCGCCCTCCGTTCCGGCTTGGTTGGATGAAACTCGAACGAAGGGCAAAAGCAAGTTAAAAGTAGGGTGCGCACTCCCCAAAATGTAGGTGCGCAATGCGCACCTTACTACCAAAAAATGTGTAATCTAGGGTGCGAAATATACACCTGATCACTAAAAATGTATACTGCGCAATGCGCACATCAGGAAAATTAGTTACTGCCACAAATGCTATATGATAAGTCCGCATCTATCCCAGTGCAGATATTTAAAACATTTTTTTTAAAATAAATCAACCTTAAGATAGATGCTAAATAATTCTAGCGTTACTAATCCTTGTTGTTGATCGAAAGCCAGTTAGATAAATTTTGATCAGACATCGACCATATTTCTTGTGGAACAGGCCCGAAAGCCTGTTCAAAACTGGCTTTTCTGGAGATGTCTATCGCACTGCCGACATGGCGCATTCTCAATTCATAAAATGCGGCGGCTGAGGCAAAATATCCATACTTTTAGGAATAGGCAAGCAGTTAAAGAACTCATATCTACGGATTGATATCAATTCCGGCTGCGCCGGAATGATCAGGGAGGAGAGTGCGAGTGCCTTAGTCCCTACCCAAAATGTAAGTCAAGTCGTCTCTGATTGCAATTGTCATCAAAATCTCCTAGGTCAATATCCGGTAAAACTCAAGTAAAAACTGATATTTTTACTTGCTAAAGTTGCGATAATTACTAATTAAAAATATTGAAGTCTAAACTAGAGCAACAAGTATCTCTCAGCAGGTGGAAGTTGTTTAACTTAAGTGCCTGCAAGAATCTTCCTTTAGGTAGATTCACATAGTGCCACCGGCGTTTAGTGTAGACTGTATTCTGAAAAGCTGTCGCCACTCTTCCAAGCATTTTCTTCAAAGCAATTAAGGTAGGATGCTTTATTAGTGATGCTTTTCTTAGTTATCGCGTCTGGTTGCCTCGGATGGCACACCCGCAAGTGTAAGTTACTAATCTGCGCTCTGCATCAGTAGAATTATGGAGATGCTATCATAGAGCCTCACGATACGCGGGAAACTCAGGTGCTTCAGCCCTGAGAGGTAAGCGAACGAGGGAATTTATTCCCTTTAGTCTTTTTAGTTTTACCATTTTCACGGAATAAATGTTATAATGTGAGGTATGACACAAAAAGCATTCAAGTACCGATTCTATCCAACCTCTGAGCAAGAAACCTTGCTTAGAAGAACGATGGGTTGCGCTCGTTTGGTTTATAACAAAGCACTCGCCGCAAGGACAGAAGCTTGGTATGAACGACAAGAGCGAGTCGGATACGCTGAAACTTCTGCGATGTTGACTCAATGGAAAAAGCAAGAAGACTTGCAGTTTCTGTCGGAGGTTAGCTGTGTACCAGTGCAGCAAGGATTGAGGCACTTGCAAACAGCTTTTACCAACTTCTTTGCAGGACGATCGAAATATCCCAAATTCAAGAAAAAGCATCATGGCGGCAATGCCGAGTTTACTAAATCCGCCTTTAAATGGCGCGATGGTCAAGTCTACTTGGCGAAATGCGCTGAGCCATTGGCTATTCGTTGGAGTCGGAATATTCCAGAAGGCGCCCAACCATCCACCATTACGGTGAAGCTCTCGCCCTCTGGTAGATGGACTGTCTCTTTGTTGGTTGATGTCCAGATTGAAACACTGCCTGAATCTCCTAATCAAATCGGTTTGGATTTGGGTATCACTAGCTTGATTGCATTGAGCAATGGCGAAAAAGTTGCTAATCCTAAAGCCTTTAAAGCTAAGCGCCGTAAACTGCGTAAAGCGCAAAAAGCACTTAGCCGTAAAAATAAAGGATCTAATAATCGTCACAAGGCTAGATTGAAAGTCGCTAAAGTCCATGCGGAAATTAGCAATGCTCGTAATGATTTTATTCACAAGTTGACAACTCGATTGGTTCGTGAAAGCCAAATGATTGCCGTCGAGGATTTGTCTGTGAAGAATATGGTCAAGAACCACAAACTTGCCCTTGCTATCAGTGATGCTAGTTGGGGTGAACTTGTTAGACAACTTGAATATAAGTGCGACTGGTATGGTCGCACCTTCGTCAAGATTGATCGTTGGTTTCCTAGCTCTAAGCGATGTGGACATTGTGGTCACGTTGTTGATAAGTTGCCTCTGAATATCAGAGAGTGGGATTGCCCTAAATGCAACACACATCACGATCGTGATATCAATGCTGCTAAAAATATTCTGGCCGCTCTTCTCTTGCGGTGAATGCCTGTGGAGCGACTGTAAGACCCCAAGAGAGTAAATCTCGGAAGGCTGGTGCTAAGAAGCAGAAACTCTAAGAAGTGATTCTTGGAATCTCAGTCGCGGTGACTCGCTGAGAGTAGTCAACAGTGGAAGCTGGCGCAAAGACTGCCCCACCTTGCACCGATATTGTACAGTCGGGCTATACCGAAGACTGGCTACCTCAAAGCTACAAATACGAGCCAATCTGTTTCAAGTGCCCGAGTGTCACTTGAAGAATGTCTCGGGGACAACTTTTTCCGTCGTTTTTCGACGATCGGCATTATTTATGAACTACCCTAATTGGAATAAGAATTTGGAATCATCGTCTTTAAATAGCGGACAATCGGGGGTTGACCGCCGTCCTTTAGTTTTGGCTGTAGACGACAATTACGACAACTTAGAGCTGATGACCCAAATACTCGATTTATTCGGCTGCGAGTGCGTGGGAGCCATTGACGGGCATACAGCTCTTTCCGCAGCAGTCGATCGACCCCCCGACCTAATCGTACTCGACATTTGCCTGCCTGATATAGACGGTATAGAGTTAGTAAAGCGCATCAAACAAAACCCAGAACTCACACATATTCCGATTGTTGCAATCACAGCACTAGCGAAAGCAGAAGACCGCGAGCGCATTCTCAAGGCGGGCTGCGTTGAATACCTTTCCAAACCTTTTAACATCCAGGATTTAGAAACTATTATCCGCCACCACCTCAAGTATCAGCCAGTCGTTTCTGTTTAAGTTCTAGACTTAGAACTATAATCGCGCACTTTAGGTACAGACTCCAAAATTGCGATCGTTCCGGTGCGGCCAGTCTCCAATGTCGCATCGGTGAGAAAATCAGTCACTTCCACACCCAAAACCTCTTTGATTAAATCTTTAGACATCTCCCACAATTATTGTGGAACAGGCCCGAAAGCCTGTTCAAGATTGGCTTTTTAGGAGAGGTCTTTTTAGATCAAATCCGGTAGCATCGGAATTATTAATATTACCGAAATCAGGAGACGGCGAGTGCCTTTGTCCCTACAATTAATCTGGCGTAGTCCAAGGGCACGCGCAGTCTCCTCGCTTATTATTCCGGCGCAGCCGGAATTGATACATAGCATTCGCCAAGGCGCTTTGGTCATTGAACCCTTCGACTACGCGATCGGGCGACGCTCCGCGAGCGGAAACGATCGCATAAATGCCTTAACCATCTTGGCGGTTGCTATAATTAAAGGTTAACCAAAGCACAGGGGATTTAAGCCCCCACCTTTAGGTGGATTGTTTTTAGGCTGGGGCTTAAATCCCCAGCCTAAAAACTTCGCACTCCGAAGTCAACTGTCAACTGTCAACTGTCAACTGTCAACTGTTAACCTATCTAATTTTTTCTATATCTACAGCGTATTCCAGGTTTATGAAGTGTAGGGGCTCGAACCATCGGGAGTCTACTTCATAAATTCGGAATCTGCTGTCTAAAATATCAAGCGCTATTTATGAAAAGTAATTTAACTTTTGATAAGTATATAAATCGTGATTAAAGTTTAATATTTGTAACTAAAGGAACATTTTTTAGCTGACAGAGCTAATACCGTAGAAAGATGTCTTTTTGGGCGGAAAGATCGAGAATCGGGTTGTAATTATCAAGCAAGGGAAGCCAGATAAAGTCAATGCTTTATTCAACTGGATTTTCGTGCGATACACTTGGTTGTCAAGTTTGAGCCTAGAAAAGCAGAGGTTATTTTTGCTTAGGTCTCGATCGCACTTGTTGTTTAGTCTTTCGGCAAACTTTGCATAACTCAAATCTGCTTAAACGACTGCTGCTACCTCAGTAATTGGTAATCGGTGAAAATCTCATTCGTCCCTGTTACCTATTAGATACAGCATATAGCGGTTCTCAAGCGTGGTGAGGTATGCCCTATGCCCTATGCCCTATGCCGGAAGCGTACCTCATCTTTCTGAGAGTCGGCTATATTCCATGTAGATGTAGTACAGAGAAACCGGGTTTTTTGAACAGAATCATTTTGTAAAGAAACTCGTTTCTGGGGTTGCTGAGATGTTTGCCAATTACCGTTACTGTAAAACTCTGGAGTGTTAAAAATGCTAAAACAAATGTGTTGGTTGCCCAGATTGGGAGGCAATGGAGAAAAGATATTGCACTTGCGTACCGAAGCCCGTCAAGCGTGGCGACCTTATACAGCTTTTCCACACTTCGCTACATCCGACTACCGGGAACCAGGTGGCTCTAAAGGATGGGCAACATTTCAAAAACTGAAAAGTCAAGGGTGGAATTTAATATCGACTGAAGAAGGGCAGCAGTCATATTTTGACCAACAGAAAAGTGCTTGAAAAAGTAAAAACCGCAGGAATAAAAGAAGAGGTAATATTAATTCCGGTTGCATCGGAATTAATATTACCCAAAATCAGGAGACGGCGAGTGCCTTTGTCCCTACAATTAATCTGACGCGCCAGAAACGGTACGTGCAGTCTCCTCGCTGATCATTCCGGCGCAGCCGGAATTGATATAAAATCCTCTTCTTTTTATTAGTTCTAGACGCAGAAACTGGGTTGTTTTATCCTATACTTCGTTGCAGTGGTAAGGTGCGCCATCAGCACCCTACATAATTAGCCGATCGCCCTTTCTATGCTGTAGTTGCTACCTTATCCAATATCGGCTGGCGAGTTTTCAAGTTAAACCGGTATCCGTGGGGGAGGATGTGCAACTTGGCCCCGCAAATCGCTAAAGCCTCATCCTTCAACAGTCCCTCCATATTGTCGTGGAGTTTTTCCGACTCGTCGATGACAGTTACAGCGCCTTCGCCAATGACTTCAAACTCGTCACCGCTGACTAAAATAGCTGTATTTTCGTCAATCCCAAATCCCAATACGGCGGGTTGCAGCAAGAGTGCGGAAACTAAGCGTCCCAGACGGCCTCGCTGGGCGAAATGTTGGTCGATGACAATTCCGGGCAGGAAACCCATTCCCGGGCCCATTGCTACCACGTCAACGCGAGGATTTGTCTCGGAGTCTCCTTCAATAATCATCATGTCTGGCATCATCGCCGCGCCGGCACTGGTACCGCCAATGATCGCCCCTTCCGAGTAGCGTTTGTGCATAGCTGCGTCGAGTATGGTATCTTTCAAGCAGCTAATAATCCGCGCTTGCTCTCCGCCGGTGAAGAAGATGCCAGTTGCTTGTTCGATCGCTTCTAAATAATCTGGATTGTTGGCATCTTCGGGTCTTTGGGTGTCAACAACTCGCACATCTTCAGCGCCCAGCCGCTTAAACACTCGGATGTAATTATCTCCGACTTCTCCCGGCAGGCTTGTCGCAGCAGTCATCACTACAATGCGGGCTTTAGTGCCTCCGGCGCACCGCAGGAATTCCCGCAGAATTTTGCAGTCCCCCTCTTTGTCTTCGGCGCCGCCAATAATTAGCAACTTCCCCTTATTTTCGCTGCCAGCCATATGATCTGCACTCTGAATTGATTATATTTTAATAAACCATAACATTTTTGTTTCCGCAAACTGCCAAAAGGTATATATAGATACAGAAATTTCTCTGACTTTGATAACTCCTGGACGCACAAAACTCAAGCATTTCGGGTTTTTTGACTCTTGCTGCGGCCTGTAACACTATTTTTGGTAAAAAAAAACTAACTCCTCCTCACAGGATAGAGAAGGGGTCAAAAAATGAGTTTAAATTACAGGACTGAGGCGCGCGGGGTCATCAACCGGGTTTCTGACTGGATGCTTAGCCGATCCTCCTATTAGTTTCTCCGAGAAACCGGGCTGATGAGCGCAAGTTCTAGATTAGTCCGATCGCCAGTTAGTGCGATCGCTCGATCAAATTGCTCAATATTGTACGCGCCCGTTCCAAAGGCAAGTGTCTGGGTTTGCCGTTCCAGACAATCTGATATTCGTTGCTGTGTTGACCGTCGCCGTACCCAGAAATCAGTTTCAGGTGAAATGCTTCCTCAGCTAATTGATGAACTTGATCCCTGAGAGCAGTTTGTGCGATTTTCATAATTTGCTGCCTCTTAAATCCTTTTTCACAGTCATAGCCAATTTTAATTGGCCGTGTACCTCTCAAAAGTTATAGTTTTTTTTCTGAAGCAGGAAGGAAGAAGGAAGAAGGAAGAAGGAAGAAGGAAGATTTGCCCACTCTACCTCTCTCCCCTTCTCCCTTTCCCCCGCTCTCCCCCCCTGAAATATCTATGCCCGCAGGTAGTGTCCAATGCACCGACAAGAGAGTTACTGTGACAAGTTAGCGAAAATGAGGTTAAAAAATGCTGCAAGAAAAAAGCACCGAGACAGCCCGCGTCAATGCTCGAAAGACAGATGTTTTTGATATTTTCAAATTCAAACACTACATCGGGCCAAACCCTTACCTAGAAACAGCGGCTTTAGTTTTCGATTTGGCGGTAACGGATGCGAGCGAACCAAAGCCGATCGCACATTACCATGAAATTATTAGCGATCGCTACCCGCAACTGCTGCATGAAACTTTCTCGAATCATGCTCAACTGTTCGGCCGTACCGCATCAGAAGTAGCAAAACTAGATATGGGTTTGCATTTCCAACACTGGAACGTCAAGCCGTTTTCTCAGTTTAACAGAATCAGCATAGAAGCACTTCATGCCCGTAGCGCTAGAGCCGTAGTTTACGCTGTTTGGGATTGGTTTGAAGCCATCAATCAAAATCAAGATTTCCCCTTGGAAGCACAAATCGGCGCACTGCAAAATATGTTCCGACAGTCTGTTTACGGAGGCCCGACAGTTTATTCATTAATGCGATCGGCATCCCAAAAAGGCATTCCCACATTTTATTTGTGGGATGAAGGACTGATGCAATACGGTTACGGCAAAAAACTGGTGCGCGGCTCTGCTACAACTTTTGATTCTGATAGCCATTTAGACTCTGATTTTACCACACGCAAAGACGATTGTAAAGCTTTTCTCGCTACATTAGGATTTCCAGTTCCCAAAGGTGATATCGTCTCCACAGAAAATGGAGCTCTAGCAGTTGCGAGAGAAATTGGCTACCCAGTTGCTGTTAAGCCAGTAGTCGGCCATAAAGGAATTGGAGTCACCGCAGATGTGCGAGATGCTGAAGAATTGCAGGCGGCTTTTAAAAGAGCAGTTAAGGCAATTCCAGAAACAGAATCGGTGCGAGTAATTGTGGAAAATAGTATCACAGGATCTGATTTTAGGCTGCTGTGCGTTGACGGCAAATTTGTTTCTGCAACTGAACGCCGGCCAGCTTCGGTAACAGGAGACGGAGACTTAACAATTGGCGAATTGATCCGCCGTGAAAACCGCAAACCCGAACGTTTGGATACGCCAACTTCGGCGATGAGCAAAATTCAGTCCGACGAAGCGATGGAAATGTATCTGGAAGAACAAGGGCTGTCGTTGGATAGTGTCCTGGAGCGCGATCGCACTGTTGCTCTGCGAAAAGTGGCAAATCTTTCCGCAGGCGGTGTCAGCATCGATGCTACCCGCACTATTCACCCGGATAACATTGTTTTGGCTCAAGATATCGCCCTACATTTTCGGTTAACTTGTTTGGGGGTTGATGTGATCACAGAAACTCTCGCCAAATCTTGGAAAACCGGGAATTTTGGGATTCTCGAAATCAATGCCGCCCCGGGAATTTTTATGCACCTCAATCCGGCTTTAGGAGAAGGGGTTGATGTGCCTTCGCATATTATCGAAACTTTCTTTGCATCGGGAAAATCAGCCAGAATTCCGATTATTACTTTTAACAGAATTTCGGTGCACGAACTGCAAGAAACAATCGACCACATTCTGTTGCAGCATCCCGATTGGACAATCGGTGCTGTTTGTCGCGCTGGACTTTTTGTCAACCGTTCTGAAAAGGTTTTGCATAAGAATTACAATCTTAATGTGCAAACTTTGCTGCGGAATCCCAAGCTCGATTTGTTGATAGCTGAATATCCGGAAGATGTTTTGGAAGCTGAGGGAATGTTTTATCGGGGCAGCAATATGGTGGTGCTGGACAATCCGGGGGAAACTGAGATGATTTTGGTCAGAGAAAGCACTGATGAGGATACTGTTGTGGTGCGGGAAGGAAGTAATATTTCTATTCGCCGCCAGGGGTTGATCGAACAGTACAGTCTGGGCGATGACGAACCGTTTACGCGGGTTTATTTGAAGGAAATCGGGACTGTTTTGTAGGGTGCGAATTGTTACCTTGGTAAGGTGCGCATTGCGCACCCTACAGTTAATAGTTATTAAGGTGCGCATTGACTTAGGTAAGGTGCGCAGTGCGCACCCTACAGTTAATAGTTAGTCAGGTGCGCATTACTATTTAGGTAAGGTGCGCAGTGCGCACCCTACAGTTAAAATTTTGGTTTTAATCGCCGCGACAATTTATAATTGTAGTAATGCCAGATTACCAATTACTAACACTATCATGTCTTTACAATTTATTAGCATTCCGCCAACAACCGATCGCAAACCAGTCGCTTTGATTGTCGCTTTGCACGGATGGGGTGCTAATGCTCGGGATTTGACTTCCTTAGCACCGGCTTTCAATTTGCCGGATTATCAGTTTGTGTTTCCCGATGCTCCGTTTCCCCATCCCCAGGTAATGAGTGGCAAAATGTGGTATGACCTTCAAAGTAAAGACGCTCGCGGATTGGTAGAAAGCCGACAATTGCTGAGGGAATTGTTGCTGTCTTTGGAAAGCAGCACGGGCGTGCCCTTGTCTCGCACGATTTTAGGCGGCTTTTCTCAGGGCGGAGCGATGACTCTGGATGTGGGATTGACTTTACCTGTAGCGGGTTTAATTTGTCTGAGCGGTTATTTGCACCCGTCGATTTCTCCTGTTGCTGGGAGTGCTTTGCCACCTGTTTTAATCGTGCACGGTACTCAAGATACTATTGTGCCCGTTAGTGCTGCTGTGCGATCGCGCGACAGTTTGACTGCTTGGGGATCTGCGGTGCAGTATCGAGAATTTAACATGGGACACGAGATTCTGCCCGAAGTTGTAGATGTAATGCGAAGTTTTGTTGTAGAAACTGTGTCGAAATGTGATTAAAGGCTTAGTATATAGTATGGCGGAAGTCTAGGGCAGGGGTAAAAAAAATGAAAACTTTAACCAAAGCATCGCGCGATATTGCTGTACTTACTTCTCAGGACGTGGCAGAATTGGCTGTCCGTTTGGAAGTTGACGATTATACAGATCCTTTTGAGGGATTGAATGATTGGCATTTGTTGCGATCGCTTGCCTTTCAGCGGCCGGAGATGGTTGAACCTTATCTCCACCTTCTGGATATGGAAGCCTACGACGAAGCATAGCCTTAAAAATCTAGCTCAAAAATCTCGACGGAATTGAGGAAGAAGTTGGCAGCATATTTTGTTGCGGATTGAACAGATGAGTTAGGAATTTTTATCTGTTTTCATCTGAACTTCTTTCTTGATTCTTTTTTTATGATAAAATAGACTTGAATTGCATACATCTTTGATTGATATACTAACCGCAGATGTAAGGCGGATAAACACAGATGCAACGCAGATAATTTTAAGATAGAAGAGCGCATGAATGCAATCTTGTCTAATGACATGAAGGGCAGACGAATTTTAATCGGCGTTAGTGGCGGGATTGCGACTTATAAAGTTTGTGAAGTAGTTTCAACTTTAGCAAAAGCTGGAGCTGAAGTTAAAGCAATTCTTACGGATGCCGCTCAAGAGTTTGTAACGCCTTTGACTTTTGCTACTCTTTCCCGCCATCCTGCTTTTACGGACAAGGATTTTTGGCAAGCAAATCACGGCCGCCCGCTGCATATTCAACTGGGAGAATGGGCGGAAGTTTTTGTGATTGCTCCCCTGACTGCTAATACTTTGGCGAAGCTGGCGGGGGGTTTTGCTGATAATTTGCTGACGAATACTGTCTTAGCTTCTAATTGTCCAATTTTGCTGGCACCGGCGATGAATACGGATATGTGGGAACAGCCGGCGGTGCAGCGGAATTGGCGGGAAGTGTTGACTTATCGGCGCTATCATGCTGCGAATCCGGGGGCGGGTATGCTGGCGTGCGATCGCGCGGGTGTCGGTAGAATGGCAGAACCTGGTGAGATTTTGCCTTATATTGAGTCGCTTTTGTATGGGAAGGGCGATCGAGATTTAGCGGGAAAACGGGTGTTAATCAGCGCGGGAGGAACGCGGGAACACCTCGATCCGGTGAGGTTTATCGGCAATCCTTCGACGGGCAAAATGGGCATAGCTTTGGCGCAAGCTGCACTGCATCGAGGCGCGACAGTGACGCTGGTACACAGTATAACTGGGGAATTACCGCTGTCAGGCGTGCGGGCGATCGCAGTTACGAGTGCACAAGAAATGCGGCAGGCGATGCTGGAATGCTTTCACGATGCGGATTTGACGGTGATGGCGGCGGCGGTTGCGGATGTGAAACCGGCTGAGTACAGCAGTGAGAAGTTGCCTAAGCGATCGCTCCCGAATGCTTTACCGTTAGCACCAGTAGCGGATATTGTGGCAGAGTTGGGGAACCTAAAACAGCCGCACCAAAAACTCATCGGGTTTGCAGCACAAACTGGGGATATTGTCAAGCCTGCATTGGAGAAATTGCGTGCTAAGAAATTGGATGCGATCGCGGCAAACCCGATCGATCAAATAGGTGCAGGTTTCGGCAGCAATACCAATCAAGCAATATTAATTAATGCCGCCGGCAAGCAAGTAGAAATTGCACCTTGCAGCAAGCTAGAAATGGCTCACAGATTGTTAGATTTTGTGATGGAGGGGTGATATAATGATTGGTGAATTAACGACAATATTTGTAGGGGCGGGTTCACCAAAAATCTTTGATTCACATTCAGAATATCTATAAACCTGCCCCGACCGATGCACAGAATGCGATCGGTGAATTAACGACAATATTTGTAGGGGCGGGTTCACAAAAAATCTTTGATTCACATTCAAAATATCTATAAACCCGCCCTGACCGATGCACAGAATGCGATCGACCTGCAACTTATTATAAATTAGCAGGTTCTGGGCATAACTCTAATTCCACAAAAGTCGTTGATTCAGACTCAGCCGACCAATCAATATCTGCGACAGTAACTTCTAGTTTAAATCCTAACGCTTCCAGCAATTCTACCAAAGTGTAAATTTCCGAACCGCCGCTTTCAGTCAGCATCTGATCAAGTTTTTCATGATGCTCTTTTGCTGACTCCGAAAGAACATTCATCCTGGTTTGAGCCTCAATCACCTTTCTGATGGCATTTCTCAGGAGTGCTGATTCAGGGTCTTTTTCTTCCAAGATAGCCCCGATGTAGCCACCAGCGTGTTCGGCATCTTTGAGAGATTCAATGAGAGACTCGTAATAGCTATCGCTCGTCGGCATTTTCATTTCTTTCATAGTCGGCTGAATACTCCTTCGCTTTGAGAATATCTTGTTCTTGGGTACTTTTATCCCCACTACAGAGGAGAAGTACAATTGTCTCTCCTACTTGTCTAAAATAAATCCGGTAGCCCGGGCCGTAGTTGATCCTGAGTTCAAAAACTCCTTGTCCTACTGACTTATAATCCCCGAAATTGCCGAGGATAACTCGCTCAAGCCTTGCATCAATCTTAACTTGGGCTTTGCCATCTCGTAGGGAATAGTACCACTCTAAGAACGGAATCCTGCCATCTGGTCGGATGTAACGTCGAATTTCCCTGGGTTGTACTTCCATGATTTTATCTTAATCTTTGCCAATTTCTATAATAAGCGCGTGAAGCCTAGCTATCCCGTAGGGAATCGCCCCCGCATTCAAAAAGCAAATCATACTTAAGACAGAGGCATTCTACCGACAAAATAGTCAACCTTGTTTGAGGAAACAAAGTTTAAATCAAACAGGGATTGTCAATGAATTTTAAATCGATCGCAAAAACAAATCTACTATTCGGCAGCCTGATAATTAGCCTCGGATTGCAAACACTTCCAGCCGCAGCAGCAGTCACCGACGCGCAAGTTTCCGCCCTCGTAGAAGCGCTGCGACAAGCCGCGCCACCGCAAACCGCAAATGACGGAATGTACAGTAAGTGGCAAGTTTTACCGGGTAATATTTCCCGCTGGGCAAAATTCTGTACCAAACAAGATTTAACACCGCAACAATTTGA